>LSQX01333791.1_pt2 | contig 12338 bp, 9 predicted proteins | sample 654561 | NCBI WGS metagenome assembly LSQX01 (sample SAMN04489861, study PRJNA283612) | anaerobic digester metagenome | isolation source: 4 biogas reactors fed with cattle manure at either 37C or 55C with and... | place: Denmark: Kongens Lyngby | collected 2014 | reverse complement strand
GAGTATTATATGAGCAAAATCTGTCCTGTTGAGTATAAACCAAGCAGCAAGGCTTATTCCTCAGCCCAGTAATAAAGATTATATAGAAAAGATTATAAGACCAAATCAAAAAATTTGCCGCATAGAAGTATAATTCGAACAAAGGCTACACCAGTTTCGGCTTTTCTAATATCAATTTTGGGGTGATTAAGGAAGTTTTGTGAATGAAAACAATAAAAAGTGTTACAAGTGAAGGTATAAGTTATATTGATGATAATGGTTCTCAGGGGTTTGTTGATTTTAAGCAATGTAACGAAAACTGGATACAATATAGGAAAAGAAGCGAAAATTTAAGTGAAGAGAGTTTACAAGGTTTGAGTTTATCGAATGTGATGAATATCCTGACGCTGAAAAGGCTTTTTGCGAATTACAAAATGATATCATTTCTGCTGGATGGACAACATTAGATTTAAGCTAAGTATAAATACTGGGGGATGTAGTTTGAGTGATATAACATTAATTCATATATACTGATATTGCTGAGAAGATGCCTGTTTCAGTATATGAAATCAGACCAAAGTGGACATTGGTTGGAGGTCAAAGAATATTATACGGAACGAAATTAACTGCAGTTCCGGGCGTAGAAAGCAGGTATAATAGATTACTATGGTTCAGTGCTAATTGGTGAGGCTCAAGAGTGGGTTTATGAACAACTGGATATTAAGTAATCATGACAAAAGGTAGTATGAATTTTGGGAAAACTCCAATAAAAGTAACAGAATAAGAAGGTGATGCTTTGGAGAAGTACTCTTTATTCGGAGAATTATTGTATTTAGGGTTTGTATGCGAAAAGGGGAGGTGTAAAAGTTCAGGATTTTGGAAGTTTGGGTATAAAAGAATCCTTCATAAACATATTATTTTACTAAGACAGTTGATTCAGTGTATATTGGTTAGTGAGATATCGGATAACGATGCTTTAATATTGAAAAAGTTTATTGAGTCAATTCGAACCGAAAAAGACATTATCAAGCATTACCCTTTAAATGGAGAAACAATTAGGAAATTACAGGATAGTAATTATTCAATTATTACATCAATTGATTCTGATAGGTGTAATAATAACATTAATCTACTCATGAATGATATAACAACCGAGATAATAGAATTATTAGATCATAAATTTTTTTTAAACAAGAAAAGGATAGCTATGTTAATAAGGGCAATACATAATTTGCCACGCGTATACTTAGGAAAGGGGTTGCACACTTTGTGCAATATTGAGCAGCCTGCTATTGATTATAAAGCTGCACTTGAATATTCCTTTAATAACATGGATGAAGATACCAGGCAGAGGTATAGAAAATACTACCAGTAGACAGTGGAGGATGTAAAAATAGCTTTCGCTCATATTGCCTTTGCCGATTAAAGATTGAAAAGCTGTCAAATGCCTGGTAAACCAATAATACGACAAGCCGCATTTCTTTTTGTTAATGCTTGACAATATTTGAAGCGAAACGGTACAGAAAACATATTACCGCGTAACATCCAAGCAAGCCGCTGAAACTAATAAATAAACCGGACAATTGATTGGAAAGGAGTTCATAAATATTTTCGCAGTAACCAGCACTTAAAGAAGCGTAAGTTCATGAGTACGTTTTATTGAGACTGTAGTTATACAACGATTGCAGCATTTGAGCCTGGTACCTCAATTATGAATGAAGCAGCAAAAAAAACAGCGATGGTAAGCTCAAACTTTGGTCCGAACAATGATAGTAATGATCAGGAAGTGGGGTTTAAATTAGGATGGGTAGAGCAGATTATCAACTTTTTCATGTTTTTTATACTAAAAAACCCCAAAATATCAGCGCTTGCAAAGCCACCGGTTTAATCAGGGCAGGAAACCAGTGTTTCAATGCCTTAATATGTAAGGAAATTAATGATCAGAGCCAAATTGAGGAAACAGAATCTGCCGATACACTGCAAGGAGAAAACAGGACCTGACGGCCTGCAACAGATTGATTGGTTTATCGGACTGAGCAAATTGTATAATGTTGACTTGGAAAAAATGGTAAGCTATAATTTAACTTGTTAGGTTACCGGTAAAGTAATTTGCTTCCGGTGTAATAACAAAACACAAAAAAAGGCAGGAGATATCATGGGAATCAGGTTTTTTGAGGATCAGAAATATTTCAAACTGGACGCCGGAAATACATCTTACATAATAGCCATTGTTGGCGACGAGAAGTTCCTGGGGCACGTTTATTTCGGAAAGAAAGTTCCGGATGAGCCCCTGGATATTGCTTCCCTTCTGCGGATTAATGAATATCCCTTTACTCCATCGGTTAACAACAGGGAAAGGATATCCTTCAATGATACTTTTCCAACCGAATACTCCACGCACGGGCTGGGCGATTTCAGGGAGTCATGCCTTGTAATACGGGACAGCAACGGGCATTCGGTATGCGGAATAACGTACAGCTCCCATAAAATTTACAGGGGCAAGCCCGCACTAAAAGGTCTGCCGGCAACATTCGGAGATGAGGATTCATGCACCACCCTTGAAATAACCTGCTGCGACAAAGTTCTGGATCTTGAAGTTACATTGGTTTACACAACTTTTGAAAACCTTGACGTAATTACAAGAAGCGTGAGGGTAAAGAACAATTCCAACAAGGACATCAAACTTGAGAAGGTATTATCGGCATGCGTGGACTTTGACGGTATAGATTATGACATGATTTCACTTCACGGTTCATGGGCGAGGGAAAGAAGAATACAAAGGATGCCTGTGGGATTCGACAAAAAGTCGGTTAACTCAATAAGAGGGGGATCCAGCCATCAAAGCAATCCTTTTGTTGCGCTGCTGGACAGGGATGCCAATGAGGATTATGGAAACGTATACGGTTTTAACCTTGTATACTCGGGTAATTTCACCGCAGTTGTCGAGGGCGGTCAGTTTGAAGCAACCCGCGTGGTAATGGGCATTAACCCGACCAATTTCGAATGGACGCTGGCACCTGGCGAGGAATTCACCGCTCCCGAAGTGGTTATGGTTTATTCAGACGAGGGTATTGGCAAGATGACAAGAACATTCCATGACCTTTACAGGAACCACCTGATCCGCGGCAGATACAGGGATAAAAAGAGGCCTGTGCTGCTTAACTGCTGGGAGGCAACATATTTTGATTTCAATACCGAAAAACTGTTATCAATAGCCAGGGAAGCCGCGAAATTGGGGATTGAAATGCTGGTTATGGACGACGGCTGGTTTGGCAAACGCAACGATGATAACAGTTCCCTGGGAGACTGGTATGTTAACGAGGAAAAAATCCAGGGCGGGCTGAAATACCTGGTTGATGAGGTAAACAAGCTGGGGCTCGAGTTCGGTATATGGTTTGAGCCTGAAATGATATCTCCTGATTCGGATCTTTACCGCGCCCATCCCGACTGGTGCCTTCATGTGCCCAACCGTAAGCCTGCGCTTTCCAGGAACCAGTACGTTCTTGATCTTACAAACGATGAAGTCGTGGAATATGTCTATTCAAGGCTGAAAGATATTCTTTCAGGCGCAAATATTACATATGTCAAATGGGATATGAACCGCCCGCTGAGTGATTTGGGAAGCAGCTATCTGCCAAAGGAGAAACAGGGGGAAATCCAGCACAGGTATGTTCTGGCGGTTTATAAGCTGCTGGATCGGCTTACAACTGAATTCCCGCATATTCTTCTTGAAAGCTGTTCGGGCGGCGGGGGAAGGTTCGATCCCGGAATCCTGTACTATAGCCCGCAGGTATGGTGTTCGGATGATACCGATGCAATTGAGCGCCTTGCCATACAGCACGGTACGGCAATGGTATACCCGCTGTCGACAATTGGTGCTCATGTCAGCGACTGCCCGAACCATGTTTTAGGAAGAACCACTCCGTTTGAAACACGAGGGTTTGTAGCCCTGGCAGGTACATTCGGATATGAGCTGGATGTTACCAGGATTCCTGAAGAAGACAGAAAAATGATTCCGCAGCAGATTGAAATGTACCACAGGTACAATGACCTGATCAGAACGGGGGATTATTACAGGATAGCCAACTACACGGACAACAACAGGTATGACTGCTGGGCCGTGGTTTCAAAGGACAAGGCCGAAGTGCTGGTTACATATATAAAGGTATTGCACAGGCCTAATTTCCACAGCCAAAGAATACGCCTGAAAGGGCTTGATGAAAAAGCAATCTACCGTGATACCGAAACCAACCGCGTTTACAGCGGAAGCGCCCTTATGCACGCAGGGTTAAATATTGTCGGGTTGCATGGGGATTTCAAGGGTAAACTCATTCACCTTGTGAAGGAAAGCGAATAGCTAATGACGACCTGCTTATATAAAAATATGATTACAGGAGTAGGATGAAATGGAGTTTATCAAGGGTTTTACCTACGGATATGACAGTAGAAGGGGCGACTATCTCAGGCCGGAGGCAAGGGAATCCCTGAGAACGCTTAAGGAAAGGACGAATATCAGCCATGTTATAATGGCTTTTCCGGCCCTGCAGGATACCGCCCAGTCGGTTCAGATTGATTATAAAGGTGAACACATAATTTCTGACGACGAACTTACAGGCATGATAGAATATGCCCAAGGCCTGGGCCTTAAAGTAATACTCAAGCCAATGGTCAATGTAAGGGACGGTACATGGAGGGCGTATATTAATTTCTTTGATCATGAAGAACCATGCGAGTCCACATGGGGTGAGTGGTTCAAAAGCTATACCGAATATATGTGCCACTATGCGCAGATTGCTGAAAGGACGGGCTGTGAAATACTTGTAGTCGGTTGTGAAATGGTCATGAGCGAAAGGCGCGAGAAGGAGTGGCGTAATCTCATTTCTGCCGTAAGAGAGGTTTACAAAGGGCTCATAACGTATAACACCGACAAATACCAGGAAGACCATGTTACATGGTGGGATGCCGTGGATATAATATCCTCCAGCGGTTATTACCCGATAAACGACTGGGAGGCACAGCTTAGAAGAATCGAAAAGGTCGTGAAAAAGCACAATAAACCCTTTTTCTTTGCTGAAGCAGGATGCCCGAGCCGCACCGGGTCCTCGCTGAACCCCAATAACTGGAAACACGACGGGGACGCTGATGTGGAGGAACAGGAACGCTTTTACAGGGAAATGTTCAGCAGGGTCCAGGAGGCTGATTGGGTCAGGGGCTTTGCGCTGTGGGAGNNGTGGCATACCTTCCTGTACGATGAAGCAAATGCACATCGGGACAGGTCCTACGGAGTATTCGGAAAACCTGCCGAAAAGGTTGTGGCGGAATTCTATTCAAAAATATAGCCTATGCACTGACTCTTGACCGGACATTACAGATTTGCGGTAACATCAGAAGCGTATCTCTCAGGGATGGTCAATCAGTACTGGAGTGGTAGCGTGAACAGGAATGTTACAATGCAGGATATTGCAGACAGGTTAGGGGTAAGCAAGGTTACCGTATCTAAGGCTCTGAACAACAAAGAGGGTGTTGGAGAGGAACTGAGGCTTAAAATTAAAAAGACGGCAGAGGAAATGGGATACAGGTACAACTCCTGCGCGAAGTCCGTAAAGTACGGGCTTACTTATAACATAGGCGTTATATCCCCTGAAAAATTTACGGGTACCAATTCATTCTACATATCCTTTTATAAAATGATATCAAAAGAGCTGGACAGAAGAGGCTATTCAGCGATATTGCATACATTGTCCCACGAAGAGGAGGCATCACTGCGGCTTCCAAGGCTTTATTACGAATGCAAGGCAGACGGCTTAATCATACTGGGGCAGGTAGGAACCAGGTACGCCGAACTCCTCGGGAGTATTGACATACCCGTAGTCTTTCTTGATTTTTATGACAAGCACAGCGAGATTGATTCCGTAATCTCCGACAATTTCCATGCGGCCTATGAACTGACCAACTATCTCATTGAAAATGGCCACAGGGAGATTGCATATATCGGAAACATCAATGCTACAAGCAGTATTCAGGACAGGTATCTTGGATACCTGAAATCCCTTCTTGAAAACAGGATAACACCGAATCCCGATTATGTCATAAGTGACCGGCTTGACGACGGAACACTAACCGATATTGTACTGCCTGAAAGGATGCCCACCGCTTTTGTCTGCAACTGCGACATGGTTGCCTATAAAATTGTGAACAAGCTGAAACAGTCAGGCTGGAGAATTCCAGAAGATGTGTCGGTGGTCGGGTTTGACGATGATATTTATGCAACGCTCACCATACCAAATCTGACCACTGTCCAGGTAAATGTTGCGGAAATGACTTCACTGGCTGTTAATATGATCATTAACAAAATCAGGAGCAACAAATCATACGGCAGAATTCCCGTTCGGGGGAGGATCATTATCAGGGATTCGGTAAGGACAATAAACCGGAACCAGGAGGCTATGGAATGAGCAGGCATTCAGCTATTCCGGAGATACGATTTTTAACCCCGAAGAACCCCGTTTTGATTATTTCATTTTTCATGATGGGTATAAGAGAAGCCGTACTGAAGTAGACTTGTTCAGCCTTTCTTAACCCTCCTGTAATCGGTCGGCGATCTTCCCATTACCTTACTGAACAACCTGGAGAAGTAATACTGGTCGTTGTACCCGACCTTTTCGGCAATTTCGGATATGCTCATGTCGGTAAAGTCAAGATAGTAACACGCCTTTTGTATCTTCAGCCGTATAAAGAAGTCAATCGGGGAATGCCCTGTTTTTTCCCTGAATATATCGGTAAGCTGGGTTTTTGACAGGCCGCTGCGGCTTGTCAGGTCGTGAAGGGTAAGCCTCCTGTCTATATTGCTTTTCATGAATTCGATGCTGTTTTCAACATACATGGTTTTCTTGTCCCTGAAATCATTCCTGTTGTACGGCTTGAACAATGCTGCGGCAAGGAAATAGTTCAGGCAGCAGCATGCATATATTATGTTGCTGATAATCAAACCCCTTGACAGTGCATCAAAAATCTCATCAAAAAGATGCGTAAGAACGGGCAGATCTGACAAGGGCACATCTGTAACTGTAATGGTATCGTTGTTCCGGATAAAATAGGAATCTGCCTCGCCTTTGAAATGCATCCAGTAAATATCCCAGGGATTTTCGTCATTGGAGCCGTAAATATGCGGCAGATTCTTCGGTATTACCAGTAAATTGTTGCTGCAGATCCTTGTTTTCTTCCCGCTGGTAATAACGAAACCCTCACCCCGGGTGCAGTAAATAAGGATGTTCTGCCTGCAGCCATCTTTCCTTTCAATATAATGATACCTGGCATGCGGAAAAAAACCTATATCCGTTATATACAGATTCCTTGCAACGGGATGTGTTGAAATATCGTCCGTTATTTTTTCCGGAAGAACAAGCAGCTTCTGATTCTTAAAGCTGTGTGCTATATACGGTTTCATGGTTTTATTATAACCGCTGCGGCAGCAAATATCAATAAAATACCGGAATATAGTCCATCTTGTAAGTTATAATGTGCATTTTTAGATAATGTTTTATATGATATATTCAAATTGGTTCCGGGAATATAAGACGCTTCGTATATAGGAATACAGCACTGCCTCCCGGTTACTGGCGCTGTTTCAGCCGCATCTGAAACAGGGGCCCGGGATGCGAAAATTTCTGCACCGGCGGATATTAAAAGGAGGTTTCCGGTATGTACAATTTTTATGTTACGCCTGATGACAAAAAAATACTTCGGGAGCTGGCAAAAAAACAGTTGGAGTATTCACAGCTGCCCATCATGAAGGAACGCATCGAACAATGGTACAGGCATAATGAATTAAAAGGCGAAAAACCCATGATCCATGTTGAAATCGGGACATTTGAAAAGGACATAATCCCGGAACTGCAGTGCCAAAGCGAAACAGGGCGTGCCATAGAACAGGAATTATACCGCAATTTTATAAACTATGAAAGAATCGATGACGACAGGGTTGTCCCGCCGTATTTCCCGATTTCCTGGGATACGCATTTTCAGCTGTTCGGCGTCAAAATCGAAAGGGAACATGCGGTAAATTCGAGGGGAGAATCCATAGGGCACAGGTTTAAGTACGTTATAAACAATCTGGAAGAGGATTTTCCGAAACTCGGCCCGACGAAATACGGGGTTGACAGGGAGAAAACCCTTGCCTGGAAGGAATTCCTTGAGAATATTTTCGGCGACATCCTTCCTGTAAAGATAACCAATGGCTGCCTGTATGCCGTTCCTACCCAGGATATTGTTCACTTGATGGGCATGGAAAACATGTTATTCGCGATGTATGACTGTCCCGACACATTTCATGCACTGATGAAGCGGATTACCGATGATTACATCGAATACTTCAAATGGCTTGAGAAGGAAGGACTGCTGCTTCCTACGGCATCGTACGAGATATGCGGCCAGGGAACATTCTGTTTTACCCATGAACTTCCGAATGAGATACCGCAGGACGGAAAACTTACCACGGAGGATTTGTGGGGGTTCATGGACTCACAGGAGACAGTCGGGATATCACCGGCGATGTACGAGGAATTCATTTTCCCGTACTATAAAAGGGTATCTGATTTGTACGGGCTGTTTTCCTACGGGTGCTGCGAACCTGTTGACCCAATCTGGGACAATTGCCTGAGCAAATGCGAAAACCTCCGGAAAGTCTCAGTTTCGCCTTGGTGCAATGAAGAATTCATGGGAGAAAGACTTAAGGATACAAAAGTGATCTATCACCGTAAGCCTTCCCCGAACTTTATCGGTATTGGAAAGGACCTGGACGAGGAAGTATGGCGGGAGCACATTAAAAAAACACTGAAGGCAGCCCGTGGATGCCATCTTGAAATAACCCAAAGGGATGTCTACTCATTGGGCGGGAATCCCGAAAAGCCGCGCAGGGCGGTACAGATAATAAGAGAGCTTATTGAAGAATACTGGTAGTAAGGTATAACCCTTTCGGCCCCTGGTGCACTGGACGAACGGGGAGGACCCTCCATTGAAAACAGGCTGTTAAAACATAACCGCCGGCTGTTTGCCGGCGGTATTTCTATCTTTATTTATTCTGTTACAACATTTGTATATCCTGCCTTGCTGCCGCGATTAAAGCTGTTTATATCCATACTTCGCCATAACCCGGAATATCAGCTTTAAAAACCTGAATAGAGGACAGATGCAAAAACCATTCAGCTTCGTTGCCATTTACTGCAATAAATGCGGAATATTCATGCTCCGCCCTTCCATATTTTTGAGCCATACATTCAATGACAAAGCCCTATACTGCCTCTTCGGGTTACTGTGCTTTTAATTGAAAAAATTGCAGAAAATTTAATAAATTTATACTAAAAACTATTAAATTCATTGACATAATTCATCAATTTGTTAGTATTAGGGTAAGAAAATCACCAATTGTCCAAAGGTTTATAAAGGAAGATTCAGGGTCGTCAGATTCTGCAGTTTTGGGGCATTTTACTGATTTTGCTCCTGTCTTCCGCCGAAGCATACGGTGTTGAACGGAAGGTCTTAAGCAGTTTTCTGGATGATGCCCGGACCAATCCTTTATGATCGTCTCCTTGAAAATATACCGATGAGTAAATGAATCTGCCGGTATGTAAATAGGGCTGAAATTATCCATACTAATATAAAATACAGTCAAACATGGGCAGATATTGAAAAAATATATTAATGCCTGTTTGCTTACGAAAAAGCTAAAGACTGAGATTACCACCAAAGACGTAAGCTCACCGGGCTAAGCCGGAAAGGAGCATATGAAATGCTTGAAGTAAGTATCAGAGAATCCTATGCCATCTCAGAAATTCTTAAAAAACCCGACGGCCTTTACTTGAGAAGCGAATATGGACTTATGCGCCTGTCTGTACTGAACGATTCGATTATACGCATATCTTTTACCCGGAAAGAGGATTTTGAGGATACCCGCGGGATTGGCATTCTGCCGCATGAACCTTGTACAGCGTGGAATTATACCGTTAACGGGGATTCAGTTGAACTTGAAACCTCCTGCGTGCGGCTCAGTGTAAACAAGAATACGGGCTCAATACGGTATTACGACACGGCAGGGAAACTATTGCTTGCAGAAAGGGAGTACGAAAGCAGGATCCTCGAGGAGTTCGATTCATACAAAACCGTCATAGATGAAAACACTTTGATTGAAGAAATTGAAACCCCGGACGGGATTAAGAAAAGAATTAGGGAAGCAACGAAGGTTTTCGACAGGAAGCTGTACCGTACCAGGCTTTATCTCAACTGGCAGCAGGATGAGAAACTGTATGGACTCGGCCAGGCGCAGGAAGGGATTCTGAACCTGCGCGGAACAGTACAGTATTTACACCAGGCGAATATGAAAATTGCCGTTCCGATGATGGTTTCAACAAAAGGCTACGGAATACTGCTTGCAACAGGAAGCCCGGCTATATTCAACGATACCCGGTACGGTTCGTACCTGTACACTGAAGCTGATGTACAAATGGATTATTATTTCATGGCAGGAGAGAATTTTGATGCCATAATAAAGGGTTACAGGTTTTTAACGGGCAAGGCCGTCATGCTGCCTTTATGGGCGTACGGCTTCTTTCAGTCCCAGGAACGTTACGAGTCGCAAACGGAACTCATAGATGTCGTAAAGGAGTACCGGAAAAGGAATATCGGCCTTGACTGTATTGTACTGGACTGGTGCTCATGGAAGGGCAGCCTGTGGGGTCAGAAAACCCTTGACCCCGAAAGATTTCCGGAGCCTGAAAAAATGATGGATGAACTTCACAGGCAGAATGCACACTTAATGATATCGGTCTGGCCAAACATGAATGAAGCCAGTGATAATTACAGCGAATTCTTTGAGAGAGGGCTGCTGCTGCCTGCAAGCAATATCTATGACGCGTTCCGCCGGGAGGCACGCGAGCTTTACTGGAAACAGGCGAAGGAAGGGTTTTTTGATAAAGGCATTGACGCCTGGTGGTGCGATTCCAGCGAGCCGTTTACTCCTGAATGGGGCCATATGGCAGAACCCGAACCAAGTGCAATGTATCATGAGTTTGTCACAGAGGCATCTAAATATATACCTGCCGATAAATGCAATTCCTATGGCCTTGTACATGCCCGCACGATGTATGAAGGGCAGCGCGGAACAGGTTCACCGAAACGTGTTGTCAATCTCACCCGCAATGTTTACACGGGTGCACAGAGATATGGCGTAATTGCGTGGTCGGGAGATATAAGCGCAAACTGGAAGGTGTTCAGGAACCAGATTGCAGCAGGGCTCAATTACTGTGTGACAGGGCTTCCGTACTGGACGCTGGATATCGGCGCGTTTTTCGTCAAGCGCGGAAAGCAATGGTTCTGGAACGGTGATTATGATAAAGGCACCGATGACCTGGGATACAGGGAGCTGTTCACAAGATGGTTCCAGATGGGTGCTTTTCTTCCTGTTTTCAGAAGCCATGGGACCGATGTCCGCAGGGAAGTATGGAATTTTGGGGAACCAGGCGAAATGTTTTATGATTCGCTGACGGCAATGAACCGGCTGCGTTACAGGCTGCTGCCGTATATCTATTCCTGCGCGGGCGCGGTATGGCATGACGATGCAACTATCATGAGAATGCTGGCTTTTGATTTTGCCTCCGATGAGGTTGCCTGCGAAATTGATGACCAGTATCTTTTCGGCGATTCGATAATGGTATGCCCTGTAACAGAGCCGATGTACTATGATAAGGATTCCAAACCAATAGATAAAGAGAAAAAGAGACGGGTTTACCTGCCCGCAGGAGCGGACTGGTATGATTTCTGGACTGACAGGTTCTATAACGGCGGGCAGTGGATTGATGTTGATGCGCCAATCGACCGGATTCCCCTTTTCATACGGGAAGGAAGCATCATTCCCATGACCGGGGCATTGACTGATACTTCGCAGCTCAAAACGGCCCCGGTAAAACTTCATATATACGCCCGGGATACAGCCAGCGGAAAGATCTATGAAGACTCCGGAGACGGTTATTCCTATGAGCAGGGTGAATACGCATATATAGAATTGTCCTGGAACAAGGGTGATACACAGGTTGCAGCCCGGGTGAAAGACGGAAGGATGAAACCTGTACGCGATTATAATGGGTGTGAAATAGTACTGCATTCGCGCTGAGCAGGCTGCAGCGAAGAAAAATACTTACCGGAATACAGATAAAAGAAAGGAGCCTTAAAATGATTAACAAGGCAAACTGGCCTGAAACACAGCAAAAGTTCATAAACTGGTGGAAGCGCAAAAACGAGGGAAGGCCGCTGATGATAGTAATGGCAAAAAAAGATGACCCAATCCCGCTTCCCGAGGAGTATAAATG
>LSQX01159253.1_pt1 | contig 12338 bp, 13 predicted proteins | sample 654561 | NCBI WGS metagenome assembly LSQX01 (sample SAMN04489861, study PRJNA283612) | anaerobic digester metagenome | isolation source: 4 biogas reactors fed with cattle manure at either 37C or 55C with and... | place: Denmark: Kongens Lyngby | collected 2014 | reverse complement strand
GGATACTATCACGGCACCGGGGACGTCTTCGGATCCGCAGCGGTGACCGCCCTCATCTCGGGGAAAAGCCTGGCTGAGGCGAACAGGATAGCCGTGAATTTCACCGTAGGCAGCCTGCTGAGGACGAAGGAAGCGGGAACGGACATAAGATTCGGAGTTGACTTCGAATCCGGGATATCGGAGCTCCTGAAGGAGCTGGGAATCGGAAGATGAGCGCGGACAGAGAATTGGCAAAGGAGATCGCCGGACTCGCGAAGGAGATATGGACCGAATGCTTCACGGACATGCTCCCCGAAGGACAGACGGAGTACCTGATAGAGAAGCTGCAGTCAGAGGAAGCGATACTTGAGCAGATGGCCGAGGGCTACATCTACGATCCCATCTTCTTCGGCGAGCGCAATGTGGGATACAGCGCCATAAAAGTGGAAGAGGACAGGGTCTTCATAAGCAAGATCTACATCCTGAAGAGCTTCAGGGGCAGAGGCCTTGCATATGAGCGGTTCACGGAGATAGAGGCCATCGCCCGCGACCTGGGGAAACCGAATCTCTACCTCTCGGTGAACCGCAGCAACGAACCCGCCATGCGGTTCTACCGCAGCATGGGCTTCTTCATCGAGGACAAGGTCGACAAGGACGCCGGCGGCGGATTCTTCCTGAACGATTACATCATGAGGAAATTACTCTGAGATCACGATTGCAGCGCCGGGGCAGATCTTCTCCACATTGACGACGCAGTCCTCCTCATCCTCCCGGGGCTGGCGCCTGATCCGGGATATGAGATCATTATCCAGTTCGAATATCTCCGGGCATTCCTCTTCGCATCTTCCGCAGCCTATGCAGTCCGATTCAATCACTGAAACCTTCATTATGAATCACTGCCTGTGAATCCTGCTGACAGGTTATTGTACTTTCTGTTCCAGGAGCTCCGCACACCGGGGCGGTACCGCTGAAAAGGTCCTTGCAACAACATAAAATAGGCCGCCGATTGTAGAGATGCTGTGTTCATACCGACTACCGCCGAAGAGGTGAGCCGAAGGGGCTGGAAGAGCCTTGACATAATACTCGTTTCAGGGGACGCCTATTATGACAGCTCATACAACGGCACGGCGATCATCGGCCACTGGCTCATAGAGAACGGGTTCAGGGTCGGCATCATAGCGCAGCCGCGGACAGACTCCGGCGAGGACATAACGCGCCTCGGGTCCCCTGAATTATTCTGGAGCGTCAGCTCAGGTTCCGTGGATTCCATGGTCGCGAACTATACGGCAACGAAGAAGTTCAGGAAGGAGGACGATTTCACACCCGGAGGGGTCAATGACAGGCGTCCCGACCGTGCCGTGATAGCATATTCCAACCTCATCAAGAGATACTCCAAGGGGAAGCCCGTCGTCCTGGGGGGAGTCGAAGCCAGCCTGAGAAGGCTGGCACATTATGATTTCTGGTCCGATTCCATACGCAGATCGGTGCTCTTCGATGCCAAGGCCGACGTGATAACATACGGCATGGGGGAACGTTCCAATCTCCTGCTGGCACAGTACATGAGGGACGGCAGGGACTGGACGAAGGTCAAAGGATTGTGCTACATCTCCAGGGAGGTGCCGGAAGGTTATGAAGTGCTGCCGTCCTATGAGGAATGCTCTGAATCGGATGAGAGGTTCTCAGAGGCCTTCTGGACGTTCTACAGGAACAACGATCCCGTGACCGCGTTGGGACTGGCACAGAAGCACGGTGACAGGTACCTGATACAGAACCCGCCGCAGCCTCCCCTCGACCGGGAGGCGCTTGACCGCGTCTACGGGATGGACTTCGAGAATGCCGTTCACCCGTACTATGCGAAGCAGGGTCATGTGAGGGCCGTCGACACGGTGAAGAACTCCATAACGACGCACAGAGGATGCTACGGAGAGTGCAACTTCTGCTCCATCGCCGTGATGCAGGGCAGGAACGTCGTCAGCCGCAGCAGGGAATCGATACTCAGCGAAGCGGAGCGCATAGCATCGGCAAAGGGCTTCGACGGAGTCATACGTGACGTGGGCGGCCCCACGGCCAATATGTACGGGTTCGACTGCCCGAAGAAGGCAAAGGTCGGCGCATGCGCCGACAAGCGCTGCATCTACCCTGAGATATGCAGATGGATGCCTGTTGATCACAGGCCGGTCATAGAACTGCTCAGCGACATAAGGAAGATAGACGGAGTGAGGAAGGTGTTCGTAGCCTCGGGCATACGCCACGATCTCGTCATCGCCGACAAGGAGCACGGTGACGAATATCTGGAATGCCTGTGCAGGGACCACGTCTCCGGGCAGATGAAGATCGCCCCCGAGCATGTGTCCCCATTCGTCCTTGACATGATGGGCAAGCCCGGGCCCAAAGACCTGCTGAGGTTCAAGAAGCGCTTCGACGATATCAACGGGAAACTGGGCCGCGAGCAGTTCCTCACGTACTACATGATGGCCGCCCATCCCGGATGCGGAGAGAGGCAGATGGACGAGCTCTCGGAGTTCTGCAGACGCGAGCTGAAGACGAATCCGGAGCAGATTCAGGTCTTCACCCCGTCGCCTTCCACAGTGTCAACGCTGATGTACCGCACGGGCAGGAATTGGCTCAGCGGGGAGTTTATTAAATCCGAACGGTCTATGCAGAAGAGGAAGAAGCAGAAGGACGCCGTCCTTAAAGCTCGCAGAAGGTGATTTGATGAGACACGGAGATGTCAATGCGCTGATCGATCTGGCCGATACGGGGGACATCAATGCGATGGCCCAGCTGGGCATCCTCTATCTTAAGGGGGACCGGGTGGAGCAGGATTACGGGAAGGCGTTCCTGCTGCTGCAGGATGCCGCCCTGGCATGCGACGGGGACGCGATGATGCACCTGGGCAGCATGTACGAGAACGGGTATTGTGTGGAGAGGGACCTGTGGGTCGCCATGAATCTGTACAAGAAGGCGTTCACGCTCCTCGTCCCGGGGGCGAGGAGGGCCCTGGGGAACGTGTACGAGCTGATAGCCGACAGCCTGACGAAGACCGAGGGAAGGCTCTGCATAAGCTCCGATTTCCAGATGACCGTGTGCTGCGAGAAGATGAGGGACGGGATCAGGATGGGGAGGATCACCCTGCTGGAGGACGCCTACGGCATCGGACTGTTCCAGACGTCTCTGACCCAGGACTCTCCGCTGTCCCAGTGCCCCTTCTGCGGAGCCGATATCGAGGTCTTCGAATGCGATTAGGCATCGTGGCATGCGACATATTGAAGAATGAGATAGAGCACCTCACAAAGGACGACCCGGACTTCGTCAGACGGGAGTATCTGGAATTCGCCCTTCACGTATATCCGGATGAGATGAGGGCGAAGATAGAGGATACGGTCAATTCCCTCAAAGGCGAGGTGGACGCCGTCCTCGTCGGATACGGGATCTGCAGCTCCCTCACGGGACTGACCGAGACCCTGGACGTGCCGGCGGTCATGCTGGAGGGAGCGGACTGCATAGACGCGCTGCTGGGTCCCGATGAGTACAACGGGGAGAAGAAAGCCTGCATAGGCACATGGTTCTCATCACCCGGATGGGCGGAGCAGGGCGTCGAGGGGCTGATCAAGGAACTGCGCCTGGACACGGCGGAAGGATACGACCCGAAGTTCTTCCTTGACATACTGTTCGATTCTTACGAAAGGTGCCTCTTCGTGGACAGCGGCGTGGGGGATACCGCGCAGCTCAAGAAAAGATCCGAGGACATGGCCGAGTATCTGGGTCTGAAGCATGAGTGCAGGGCCTGCGGGCTCTCGAAACTGGAAGAGGCTATATTGATGGTAAAAGAGCTGGGTGCTTCTCAAGCTTCATAACGCCGGCAGGTTGAAGTACTCTCAAAAGCAGTTCAAAACATGGCACGAACCGAAGGGCGAAGGTGGAGTGAAGAAGATACCATCCAGTCTCTCTTTCTGTATCGTAGGATCAACATAAATCAGATAAGTCCCAGGAATAAGGATGTTCTGAAATTGGCAAAGTCAATCAACAGGACGCCTTCCTCCATTCAGATGAAATTGCACAATTTTCAGTCTCTCGATCCCGAATTCGTGAATATGGGCAAGGTCGGCCTACGCAATGCAAGCAAAATGGACAGAAGGATTTGGGAGCAATATGCAGATGATTGGGACAGACTGTGTGCCAGAAATTATGAGATTGAGAAGGGCCCCCTGGATTCAGACGAATTCATAGAAGAAGGAGAAATGGATATCCCGTACGGCGGATTCTATGTAATCTCCAGAAAGGAGAGGAAGGGACAATACTTGTTCAGAAGCATGGTGCTTAACGCATATGACAATAGATGTTGCATCACAGGTATTGATGACCCGGGTCTCCTCATTGCCAGTCACATAAAGCCATGGAGCGTTTCGGATCCCGCGAAGGAGAAGCTCAATCCATCCAACGGAGTTTGCTTGAACGCTCTGCATGATCTCGCTTTTGATAAGGGCCTAATCACCATAAGCACGGATTACAGAGTCATAGTTTCTAAGAAGCTATCCGATAGCCTGTCGGACGAAGCATATGAAATAAATTTCGGGACATATGATGAGAAGAAGATATCCTTACCCAGTAGATACAAACCCGATAATGATTTCTTAGAATATCATAATAGGAAAGTGTTCGTCGACTCATTATGAATCTGAGGGCATTGCACGAGTTTCAATCTGACTGCGTGTACCCTAGATATCATAACATCGGCAGGTATTTGGCTGCGAATCACGGTCGCATCAACACATGGATCTGAAATATGGGGTTTATGAGCAAATCATAAACGAGGCCATATCTGAAGCTTTGGAATCCTTTACTGACGATTCCGTCGAGACACGTGAAATCGAAAAGGAAGAAGGCCCCGCGGTTCTGGCCAGATATATGCAGAAGGCCCTGGAGCATGGGTTGAATGTAATCAAAGACCGTACTAAATCTCAAGAAAATCTGGACAAACTCAATCCTGAAATCAATGCTTGTAATGAGATTCTACAACTTCTGTCAGAACTTGCTGATGAAAAAGATATCCTAAAATGGAAAATAGGGGAAGAGGGCGAACAGCTTTACTCCATCTGGACTAAGCTTGCTGGGAAGTCAAAGAAAAAGAACAGACCGAACACTTCATTATCGATTAGCTCTCTGTTGACTGGATCTAACAAAGAATTATCATTCTCCGAAGAACTATCCAGAGAGATCCAGACCTCGGACGAGATAGATTTCCTCGTATCTTTCATCAAACATTCCGGCATCATAAAGATATTCAGAGAATTGGAAGATTTCACAAGATCCGGCGGAAAATTAAGAATCATCACTACGACGTATATGGGCGTTACGGATGATTATGCAATCAATAAATTGGCTAAGCTTCCGAATACAGAGATAAAAATATCATACGATTCCAAGAATACACGCCTGCACGCAAAATCATACATCTTCAAAAGACTGAACGGATTCACAACTGCATTCGTCGGATCCTCCAATTTGTCAGGTGTGGCACTTACGGACGGAACAGAATGGAACCTGAAAATAACGAATCAGGATATGTCCCATGTAATAAGTGCTATGGATGCCACATTTGAGAGCTATTGGAATTCAAAGGACTTCGAGAGCTATGACTGGGAACGGGACAATGCAAGATTGAAAGACGCTCTTAGGAGCAACAGAATCAAGGTCTCAAAAGAATCAAAAGTCGAAGACGGCCGGGAATACACCGTCGTCAGAATAGAGCCCTATCCGTTCCAAGAAGAGATACTCCGCAAACTTGAAGCGGATCGAAACCGCGGGAGAAGGAGGAATCTTGTGGTGGCTGCTACTGGCACCGGAAAGACGATCATTTCCGCTGTCGATTACAGGCGCTACATTTCAAAGAATCCGGGCAAGAAGAACAGGCTTCTGTTCATAGCCCACAGGAAGGAGATCGTGGAGAACAGCCTCATAACATTCAGAATGGTCCTCCAGAACAGGAATTTCGGGGAGCTTCTGACAGGAGACGAAACACCTCAAAATTATGATCATCTGTTCGCTACGATACAATCTCTGAGGAAGGTCTATGATCACGTACAAAAAGACTACTTCGATTATATCGTGGTGGATGAGGTCCATCACGGAGCAGCGAACAGTTACGAACGGCCCCTGACCTTCTTCGAACCGGATATCCTTCTCGGACTGACCGCGACACCCGAGAGGATGGACGGACAGGATATAACGAAGTACTTCGATGATACGATCGCAACAGAGCTCCGCCTCTCGGAAGCCATCGACCGATCGCTGCTGGTTCCGTTCAACTACTACGGAGTAACAGACCCAGCTGACGCTTCCAAGATGAGATTCCAACGCGGCAAATATGATGCGGCTGAACTAGAGCAGTTGTACATAGGCAATAAAGGACGAACGATTGCCGTGCTTGATGCATTGAATGAATACAGACCTAATATCGGTGAGGTCAAAGGCCTGGGGTTCTGCGTCTCCATAGATCATGCGGAATACATGGCCAATGAGTTCAACGAAGCTGGCGTGCCTTCGATCGCACTGACTTCCAGATCGTCACGAGAGGTGCGTGAAACAGCTCAGACAAAACTCATGAACGGGGAGATAAACTTCATTTTCTCAGTGGATCTGTACAATGAAGGCGTAGACATCCCTCAAGTGAACACAGAGCTTATGCTCAGACCCACGGAGAGCATGACCATCTTTATTCAACAGTTGGGCAGAGGCCTCAGGAAAAGCGAGGGGAAAGAAGAACTGGTCGTTCTGGATTTCATCGGACAAGCACATAAGGATTACACGATGAACGAAAGGAAACTGAGTTACCTGACAGCCGCAAGCAGTAAGACGGTGATGAAGAAGATCGAGCAGGGCTTCTCAGGGTTGCCCCAGGGCTGCTTCATAAAATTGGAACCCGTCGCTAAAGAATATATCTTGGAGAATCTGAGGAATACGGTACTCAACAAGAACCTGTTGACGAAATATGCAAGATCGTATGAAGCAGATACCGGCGAGAAAATAAACCTCAGCGGATTCCTGAGAACATACGGCCTCAAGCCCGAGAACATCTATTCAAAAATAACATTCACGGGTCTGAAAAGACATGCAGGATTGTCTGCAACACCCTTCGATAAAAAAGAGGATGAGGTGTTCCAAAAAGGCTTGTTCAGATTATGCGGTGCGAACAGCAGAAAATGGATAGAAGCTATAATGAGGATACTCTCCGGCCATTACGATCTCAATAGTACTATCGATCTGAAATATGCGACCATGTTATATTATTCATTTCACAGCACGCCGGTGAAAGAAACAGGATTCGGTGATATCTGGCACTTCATAGAATCAATAAGGGAGAAGAAGGATTGCTGCGTCGAAATAAAAGAGCTCATGAGCGTCCTATGCGAAACAGCCCCTTACGAGACTGAATCTGTGGACCTGGGATTCGAGCACACATTGGATCTGCATTGCGGATACACACTGGATCAATTACTTTCTGCGATAGGGAAGACCACACCCGATTATCGGTACCCTTTGAGAGAAGGGGTCCGATATTTCGATGATCTTAAGACGGATCTGTTCTTCGTGACGCTGGATAAGACGGAGAAGGACTACTCCCCCACTACGATGTATCAGGACTACGCTCTCAACGAGAAGCTGTTCCACTGGCAATCTCAAAACAATACCGCTGAGGATTCCGCAACCGGGAAGAGATACATGAGCCACGGTGAGAAGGGTTTCAACATCCTGCTGTTCCTCAGAGAAGGTAAGAAGGACCAATACGGAAAGACCATGCCCTATACGTTCCTGGGCAAAATGGATTATATTGACCATGAAGGAGAAAGACCTATGAGCATCAAATGGGGAATGGAAATGCCGATGCCCTCTTGGGTGCTGGAGAAATCGATGGTCATCAGGAACTGATCCGATAAAGAAATTATAACCTACTTTGCCATCCCCATATAATGTTCGTCGACGCCGTCGAGAAAGCGATGAAGTTCACAAGACCCGTGATCATGTCCTACAGGACCCTGGACGGCAATGTGCTCTCCGGCTGTGCCACCTTCATTATTCTCAACCGCGAGGGATGGATGGTCACCGCCGGGCACGTCTTCGATTCCGTGACCAGGTACAACAAGGATGCCGAGAAGATACGCAGGGCGAACGCCGCCAATGCGGACGGCACCGAACATGTCAAGATGGACCCTAAATGGGTCACCAACCAGTCATTCTGGTGGGGGTGGGACGGCGTCCGTGTCAGGAACACATACATCAACAGGGAGATCGACATAGCCGTCGGCAAACTGGAACCGTTCAGTCCCGACTGGATCTCCGAATATCCTGTGATAAAGGACCCTGATACCATACGCCCCGGAACGAGTATGTGCCGCATAGGGTTCCCGTTCATCAACAGCACAACCGACTTCAACGAGAAGACCCAGACCTTCCATATACGCGAAGGCGTGCTGCCGATGCCCTTCTTCCCGAACGACTGCATACACACCCGGAACATCAGCATGGGGAAGTGCCCCGACGGGTATGATATCTCATACATCGAAACATCGACGCCGGGCATGAAGGGACAGTCGGGAGGGCCCATATTCGACCGCTCCTGCAGGATCGCGGGCATACAGGTCAAGACTGCCCATCTGCCCTTAGGGTTCCACCCGACGGTGAAGAAATCCTCCGGCGAGGTCGTCGTGGAGAATCAGTTCATCAACGTGGGACTGGGGGTTCATATGAGAACGCTGACGGCGATGCTTGATTCGTTGGGCGTAAAATACGCATCGGAACCAAAAGACCGGGGATACAGGATAAACGGTTGAGCTGTCAGATGCCAGATAAGACATCCTCTATCTTATCAGCACATGCAACGACATCCTTCTCGATCTCCCTGCTCCAGAACCTGATCACCGTGTATCCGAGGTCGCGGAGCATCGAACCGACCTCCTTATCCCTGGCGATGTTGCGTTCGATCTTCGGGATCCAGAAATCCCTGTTGGATTTTATGCAATCCTTCTGATTCTCCCAGTCATATCCGTGCCAGAACTCGGAATCACAGAAGACTGCGATCCGCCTGCCTTTGAAAACGATGTCAGGGCATCCCGGCAGCTCTCTGCGATTCTTCTGATACCTCAGCCCCCTTCTCCACAACTCGTTGCGGAGCATGATCTCTATCTTAGTATCCTTGGAACGTACGGCCTGCATATTTCTTCTGCGCTGTTCGGGGGTGTGGGTGTCCATAATCAAGGTGTATATAAGCGGCGCAGTATACATGTAGTGAATCCTATTAAAATTTGACACAGAATATAACATTCGGATTCAAATGAGATGGGAACATTCGGAAAATAAATTCGGGATCACCGGGGACGATTTAGACAAAGCGTTCTCCGATGACCTGATCAGGACTCTGATGGATGAGCTGCATTATACGAAACCCAAGACCTCATCGTCAGACGGGTCCGTCATCCGGATACAGATGCATGATCCCCATACCGGCAAAGAATCCGCTTTCAGATTCAATATCGGATCCTTTTTGGACGGTTCGTCCGTCCTTGTCAATCCCTGCGGGTCGACCAATGTGATCTTCGACCTCACCGGGAACATGACCCCCGAACTGGCGGAAGCCGTTAACATCTCTGAAAGGGAAGGGAACGGCGTCAGGAAACGGACTCTGAGCGAAAGATATCAGATGCTCCGTTCGAACGGCATCGGAATGGAATACGCAGGAACGCAGGATCCCGTTCTGGAGAACAATCTCAGGATGATAGATTCCCGGCTGCCGGAGATCCTGGCGGAGATGCTCAAGCTCCACTATGTCGAGGGGATAAGCGACATAAGCGAACAGATCGGAATCCTCTCGGAAAGGAATCCCCTGAGATTCAGGGAACCCCGTGAGTATCCGTACTATGAGCTCAAGATAAAGAAGATGTTGACGTCGTATGCTCTGGGCATGCGCCCGTCCTCCCCCTGGAAAGAGGATGAGCAGGCGGAAGGATACATCACCGTGAACGAGGACGGGGAAGTGCTCTGCTATCATCCCCGCAACAGGAATGATCTCGAGGACTATCTCATAGGGTACACGAAACTGGATACTCCTTCCGTGACAAGGCACGGGTTCTCCGATGTTTACAAGACCGTCGACGGGAAGTACAGGCTGAAGCTGAATCTGCAGATACGGTTCAAGTGATATACTCTGCCACGGCCCTGAGCCTATGGAGAACCACCCTTAACGTCCGACTGCAAGCACCTGAGTCACATCAGACGCCGACCAATCATCCCGGCCGTCTCCGAGATTGTATGCCAACTGCCCTGAAAGATGATTGTTCGTCGGGTCTGCAAGATAGTACTTTATCCCCTTGTAGGTGTAGTATTTGCCATTGCAGTCATCCACATGAACCCCTGTTGCCAGATGGCCCGGGACACAGAAGAGGACTGCGTCATACCCCATAGCTTCCACAATGGAAACGAACAAGATTGCCATATCATCACAGTCTCCGCCATGGTCGAACAGAGTCTCGTATGCATATTTCCAATAGTCAGGGTAGCCTCTCGAGTTTGGATCACTTGTGTAATTCAAAGACTGCACGAAAGACAAAGCACAGCTGACCCGGTCCGTATCATTCATATCACGGGTGAGATTATTGATGTAGTTCGCCAGACTCATGATGTAAGGATCGTCGTATGTTGTGAGGAGCGTCGCCTTGTTCTGCATACCCTTGGATGTGTTCAGTCCTGTTTTGATGGCCACATCCGACAGCCTGTATGTCGCATAACGTTCGAAATCAAGATTGTAGGAAATCGTATGGGTGCCCACCATGGGAATTCCTATCCTGTGACCGAATAAATCATACGTCTTCGTATAGAAATAGGACCAGGTGTAGCTCATGTTCACCTTACCGTTGACGATGGTGTTCTCCGTTCTGACCTCTTTGTGGCCATCCTCGTATATGACGGTGTGCGTTATCGTCAGCGCTTTGGGATCTGCGAATGCCGGCCTGTATCCGTCAGATCCGTATGCGAATAATGTATCGCCGGAGAATGTGTCCTTGATCACCCATGTACTGCTCTGAACTTCCGCGGTGACACTCGGTATCAGAGTCAGTGTGATGGGCACGACCGACGCGCTTTTCGTCCATGTGAATGATGCATCATAGATCACCTTGGCCTTCAAAACGATGGAAAGATCCGAAGTCGCGGTGAAACTGTATGTATTGCCCGAGGACAGAAGAACATTCCCGGAATACCATTCGGCTCTGTATCCCGGTTTCAGATTTGCTGTGAGGTTCACCGTATCTTTATCCAGATATGCTCCGGCGCCGCCGTATCCGTTGAGACCTTTACCTTCGGCGCTTAAGCGTATCTGGTGGATCTTGATGAATTCTGCTGAAATATGGCGGTTATTCTCTGCAATGAAGGTCAGGGTATCATTGGTTGATATCGAGCGGCCGTTCTCCTTCCATTCTTTGAATTGGTATCCGGAAGGGGCAACAGCCTTCAGCGTCACAGTGTCGCCTTTGGTGTATTTCCCCCCGCCGTTCACGGTTCCGACGGTGCCGTCGACATCGATGGATACTCCGTCATCATGAAAAATATCGAAGTAATCCTGCTCGGATATCAGGAGCGCTCCGCCGGATCCTGCAATACATAACACGACGGCCATCACTGCTACGTTGGTCAGTTTCATTACCGCACCGCAATACCGAATACAACAAAATCTGACGTTATAAATGGTGCGAAGTTATCGTGTCTGAAACAGTTCCGCACCGACAGAATTTGCATTGTCTTTAAATCGAATTACAAGAAGGGGTCAAAGCATTCACCGAGGGCCGGAGTTTATCACGGGCCGAGACAGTCTATGGGCACAACACAGACCCCGTCCTCCCTGCGGACGTATGAAGACATGGCTGTAGCGCAGATGACCATCAGGAACGCAGGCTCCGGGACATCCCCCTCCTTTGTGACCTTATCCTTCAGACGTATGAGGTTCGCCGCGGCTTCATCCACCTTGGAATGCCCCATCTTGATCTCCGCTGCAGCCCACCTTCCGTCATCCGCCTCGATGATCGCGTCTGCCTACAATCCGCTGCCGTCACGATAATGATAGACGTTCCCCCTGAAAGGTGCCGAATAGATGCACAGATCCCTGTAGCATAGCGATTCGAACATGAGCCCTGCGGCCTCAACATCCTTGAGAAGCGCTTTCGGTCCGATTCCGAGAGCCGCCACCGCAAGGGACGGATCCACGAAATGCCTTTTCGGGGATTTGCGCATGCGGATCTTCGATCGAATCCCCGGAAGCCAGGGTTCCTGCTCTTCGATGATGAACATCCTCTTCAGTGCGTCCAGATATC
>LSQX01077007.1_pt1 | contig 12338 bp, 6 predicted proteins | sample 654561 | NCBI WGS metagenome assembly LSQX01 (sample SAMN04489861, study PRJNA283612) | anaerobic digester metagenome | isolation source: 4 biogas reactors fed with cattle manure at either 37C or 55C with and... | place: Denmark: Kongens Lyngby | collected 2014 | reverse complement strand
GTATGAACTGAGCTACACCAATATTCTCACAATGCTTGACCTGGGGCGCATCCCCCTCCTGGCGGAGCACCGGGGAGAGGATCATCCCCTTGTGGCTGCGGGAGGACCAGGGGCCCTTGCCCCTGAACCCCTGGCGCCCTTCGTGGATTTTTTCTGCGTGGGGGAGGGCGAGGAACTGCTGCCGGAAGCGCTGAAAGTCCTCTCCGGGATGAAGGGCAGGCCGAGAAGGGAGCGGCTCGAGGCTCTTGCCAGGGTTGAGGGAGTCTATGTCCCCTCTCTCGTTGAATGTGTGTTTGAGCCCGACGGCCGCGGAATGACCTTCCGGACCTCCGGTGATCTTCTTCCTGTCAGAAGGAGGATTGTCGATTCCCTCGACGGAGCCTTTTATCCGGACATGCTCCTTGTCCCTTCAGGCGGAATTGTCCACGACAGGGTCCCCATGGAGCTTTTCCGTGGATGCACCAGGGGATGCCGGTTCTGTCAGGCCGGAATGATCAGCCGTCCGGTGAGGGAGCGTTCAGTGAAGACCGTTGTGGAGAAAACCCTTTCTCTGGTTGACAAGACCGGGTGGGAGGAAGTCGGTCTCCTCTCCCTTGCATCCTGTGATTACAGCGGCATTTCTCCGGTCATCCGGGAACTGTCGGCCGCCCTTGCCCCAAAAAATGTCAAGATCAGCCTTCCCAGCCTCAGAATGGATGCTTTCTCGGTAAATCTTGCCGCTGAGATGGAGTCCATGCGCAGGGGAGGCGTCACATTTGCTCCCGAGGCCGGAACGCAGAGGCTCCGGAACGTGATCAACAAGGGAGTCTCCGACGAAGATTTCTCACAGTGCCTTGGAACCGCTTTCTCAAAGGGCTGGGACAGGGTAAAACTCTACTTCATGATGGGGCTGCCCACGGAAACCATGGAAGACCTGGACGGCATCCTCGAACTGGCAGAGCGGGCCCTCGCCATAGGCTGTCTCTTATACAAGAAGGCCCGGGTCGCCCTTTCCGTGGCCGGTTTCGTTCCCAAGGCCCATACCCCATTTCAGTGGGAGCCCCAGGCCGGAATTGAAGAACTCCGTTCGGCGGGACGCTATTTAAAAGGCAAAGTTGCCTCGCGCCACGGTGGAAAGAACAGCAGGGTCACTCTCAAGTATCACGAACCTGAACAGACATTTCTTGAGGGAGTCTTCGCCAGGGGAGACCGCCGCCTCGCCCCGCTTCTCCTCGCCGCGTGGAGGATGGGTGCCCGGTTTGACGGCTGGAGCGAGACATTCTCCTTCCCTCTGTGGATGAAGGCCTTCGAGGAGGCGGGAATTGACCCTTCGGAATTTACGGCACGCAGGCGGGGACCGGCAGAAGGCCTTCCCTGGGACCATATCGACGCCGGGGTCACCAGGGGGTACCTTCTCAGGGAAAGAGAACGCGCCATCGGCGGGCTGCTCTCACCGGACTGCAGACCCCTGGGAGAAAAAAACGGAGCTCCATGCAGAGCCTGCGGCGTTGAGGACAGGTGCCCGGTCCTCGGGAAAGGAGGAGACTGCCGTGGTTAGGGTCCGTCTCACCTTTTCGAAGAGGGGGAGGGCCTGCTTCATCCCCCACATTGCCATTCCCTCCGTCCTGGCACGAAGCGCCGCCCGGGCTTCCATACATTTCAAGCTCTCAGAGGGGTTCACCCCCCGCCCGAAAATCAGCCTTGGACCTGAGCTTTCGGTGGGGGTTCCTGCCCTTGCCGAGCCCTTCGAAGCCTGGCTCACCGAATACAGCGACGACACGCCCGTGCGGTGGAACCGCTATCTGCCCGAGGGGTTTTCCATCACGGGAAGCACTGTGGTGGCAGGCCTTCCCGGGTCTGAGGAAGCGAAGTCCCTTGGCAAGTGCTGCCGGGCTTCGTCCTGTCTGCTTGCCCTGAGGGTCCCTTTCAGTTCCTCCCTGCCCGGGTGCCTGGAGGAACTGAAAGAAGAGGGAACGGTTCTTTCTTGCAGCGAAGCTCAGGGTCTTCCAGCCGGTTTTTTCCGTCTCATCATGGAGGATCCTGCGAAGCGTGGTCCAGGTGTTCTTGTGAAAGCCCTTGCAGCGAGGGGAATCATTTCCGGATGGCCGGAAGTCTTTCTCGTCCGCGAAGTGGTGGGTACCCTTTCTCTTCCGGAGGACGGCAGTGAACTCCGTGTTCTCCCTCTGGCGGAGCCCCTCAGGACTGCGAGCCTGGAAGAAGGAAGAGCATGACGAATTTCCGGGGGAGAAGAATCCCCCTGTCCATGGAAAAACAGAATTCTTCGGGAGGAGGGCGTCGCCGTGAGTGACAGGAATGCGGAAACGGGCGCCGTGAGCCGGAAGATTGTGGCCAACTGTATCGATCCGGAGGAAACGAGGGTCGCCATCCTCGAGGATGGTCGTCTCGCCGATTTGTTCGTTGAAAGAATGTGGGAGCGTCAGAAAGCCGGCGAGATTTACAAGGCGAGGGTGGAGAGCGTCCTTCCCGGCATTCACGCATCGTTCGTCAACCTCGGGGATGGAAGGAACGCCTTTCTCTACCTGAACGACGCCAGGGGACTCAACCTTCAGCCAAATCAGGAGCTTCTCGTCCAGGTCACCAAGACGGCGAGAAAGAACAAAGGGGCCAGGGTGACCTCCCGGATCTCCCTGCCCGGGCGGTACGTGGTCCTGGTTCCTCACGGACAGGAATCCGGAGTCTCCAAGAGGATTGTCGACGATAACGAACGGAAGAGGCTGAAGGCCATAGCCCGGGAACTGCGGGGGGATGACTACGGCATCATCGTCCGGACAGCGGCAGAAGGTGTGGACGAGGAAAGCCTCGCCCATGACGTGGAGGTCCTCCTCGCCCTCTGGAGAGAGATCGAGCACAACGGGAGGATTCAGTCCGCCCCGTGTCTCCTCTACCGTGATCTTGGCCTTCTCGGAAGGGTTCTCCGGGACGAACTCACCGACGCTGTGTCCGAGATCATAGTCGATGGCAGGGAAGAGTATGAAAACGTGAAAAACAGTCTCTCCCTCTTCTCGGGAACGGACGACCCCGAGGTGAGTCTCTACGGAGGAACAACTCCTCTTTTTGAATTCTACGGCATAGAAAAGGAAATCGATGCCGCCCTGGAGAGGAAGGTTTGGCTCCAGTCAGGCGCCTATCTCATCATCGATCACACGGAGGCTCTCACCGTCATCGACGTGAATACGGGCAAATTCATCGGAAAGACGGACCTTCGCCATACGGTGCTCGAGACCAATCTCGAGGCTGCTTCCGAAATCGCAAGGCAGCTCCGGCTCAGGGCCATCGGGGGCATTGTGGTCATCGACTTTATTGACATGGATTTTGAAGAGGACAGGACACAGCTTCTGAAACGCCTGGAGGAAGTCTTCCAGCCTGACCGGTACCGTGCACGGATTTTCGGCGTGTCCCAGCTGGGGCTCGTTGAAATTACCAGGAAACGCGCCCGGCCGGACATCCGGTCAACCCTCACCAGGAGCTGCCCCTTCTGCAGCGGCAACGGATGGGTTCTCCGGGAAGACACCATTTCCATGACCGTCAAGCGCTTCCTTCGAAAAGTTTCGGCATCGAACAGGTCCGATGCCCTCCTTGTGGAGGCGAACCCGGCGGTGGCCCAGTATATATTTGAAACCTACCTCCCCCTCTGGGAAGAGGAACTGGGCAGAAGGGTTTTTCTCGCGGCGGTTCCCGAGTTTGCCTGGAGCAAGTTCAGGCTGGATGCCCAGGGTGGGCTGGAGCAGGTGGAGCGGAGAATCGAGCAGATGGAAAAATGGGAGGCTCGTCTCGTTGTATATCGAACGTCTTCATCTTAAAGGCTTCAAAAGTTTCGGGGCCTCCCAGGACCTGATCTTTTCACCCGGTCTCACCGCCATTGTCGGCCCGAATGGCAGCGGAAAGAGCAACCTGCTCGACGCTCTCCGCTGGGTCCTGGGAGACGGCGGATTCCAGAGGCTTCGGATTGTCAAGCAGGGCGACCTTCTTTTCTCGGGAAGCGTGAGCATTCCTCCCGCATCCAGGGCGGAAGTCGCCCTTTCAATACGGGAGGACGGAACCCCCGCTTCAAGGAGCTGCCTTCTCAAAAGGCTGTATTCTCCGGAGACTGGCGCTGTGATTACCGTCGACGGGGCCCGGACGAGACTGTCCGACCTTGACGGCGTGAAGAGACTCTGGAAACTTGAAGGAGACCAGTTCGCCTTTATCGGCCAGGGAGAGGTGGCGGAAGCCATCCGTCAGCGCCCTGCCCAGAGAAGGGCCCATCTCGAGCTGCTTTTCGGCATCGACCAGTACCGCCGCAAGCGAAGCGAGACATCAGCGAAGCTCATATCGGCTGAGGAAGAGAGCCTCCGTCTCAGCGCGCTTGCAGCCGAACTCTCCAACCGCAGGGAGGAGATTGCCCCGGCCGTCGCTCTCGCTTCACGGGCGAAGGCCATCACCGACGGACTGGAGGAAAAGCGGCGCCTGTTTTATTTCCACCGCAGGCGCATTCTGGAGGGAAGTCTCGCATCCCTTGAAGAGGAACTCCTCAGTATCGCAGGGGAAGAGTCCTTCAGAATCCGATGGAGGGATCTGTGGGAACGGATGTACGGACGTTCCCTCCGGGAGCGGGGCGAGCTTGAGGAGCGGGTCAAATGTCTCCGCGGCGACAGGGAGGAGCTTCTCCGGAAAAGGGAGGAGCTCCGAAGAAGCTGCCTGGCCGCTGCAGCAGCCGTGCGTGAAATCCGGTCACGGATGGGCTCCCTCAAGGGGGAAGAGAAGACCCTTTCCGGACGTCTCGGGGAAATTTCCGCCGAGAGCGGGGAAATTCTGTCGAAGGAGAACGCCATTTCCGCCGAGCTTGCGGCTGCAGCAGAAAAAAGGGAGAGGCTGCGGAGCAGAATGACGGAACTCAGGGCATCCATCGAAAAAGAGCAGGAGAGGAAAAAATCCCTTTCCGCCGCGCTTTCGGCCCTTGCGGCGGAAAAGGAGACTCTCCTGTCGAAAAGGGAGTCCCGGATGGCGTTCCTCGCCGACTGCGACGCACGAATCAGGATTTCCGCCGAAACCATCGCCTTCCTGGAGGATGAGTCAGCTGTCCTTGAGCAGAAAATTGCCCTTCTTGAGAAGAGAGAGGCTGAATTGATAGAAGCCCATGGCGAAGCTTTCGCAGCATGCCGGAAGACCGCGTCGGCCCTCCAGCAGGCCAGGAAGGAGGCCGCATCAATTGAAGCGGCTGCAGAGGACCTGAAAACTGCCGAGAGTTCTTCCTACCCCGAGCCCGTCCGATTTCTGACATCAGCCTACCGCCTGGGGAAGCTCCAGATCCCTGTGACAGTGGCTGCTGAGTCCTTTTCCTGTCCTCCCTCGGTGACCTCAGCCCTGGAAGCCTACCTTGGAGGACGGCAGTACTGGATTTTCGTCAAAACGCTTTCTCAGGCGGGGACCTGCATCGACCTTCTCAAGGACCGCCGGGCGGGAAGGGCTACCTTCCTTCCGCTTGAGAGAAGCCGGCTCCGCTTTCCCGACAAAAGGGCAGTCCTCCCCTCCAGGGGGATCGTGGGCTGGGCCATGGAGATCGTCACACCATTGGAAGAATGGGAATCCTGTGTTTCACACCTTCTCGGAGACCTGCTGCTGGTAGAGGAGTATTCCGTGGGGGCTCAGCTCGCAGCCAAAGGGGCATCCTATCCCATCGCGTCCCTTGAGGGAGAAGTGTTCCTCCCCTCGGGAACGGTGAGCGGAGGAAAGGGAAGGGCTGCCGCAGGAGCCATCGAGCGGAGGCGACGGATTATGGAGGCCGAGGAAAGGCTGGCACGGGTACAGTTGGAGTCGGCTTCCCTGGCGTCGGCCCTCGAAAGGGAAGAAGCCCTCGAGCGGGCCCGTTCGGCGGAGAAGGAAGCCCTCACTCTTGAACTTCGTGAGACGAAAAAGCGCCTCGAGGAAAAGCTCCGGGACATGAGGCTTGAACGGGCCGCCATGGAGCGGCTGGAAAAGGACAGGCACCAGGCAGCGGAGGATGCTTCCGCCTGGGAAAACCGGGTGGCGCACATCGACGGGGAGATGGAATCCCTCTCCGGTTCCCTGCCGTCGCCCGGGGAAGATGGAGAAGAAAGCTCCCTTCCCGCGAGGCTCTCGGAAGCGGAGAACGCATGTGCCCTCCTTGAGGAGCGCCTTTCAAGCGTCGCTTCCCTCAGGAGCCGGGCTGCCTCCGAGCTTGAACGGACCAGGGAACGGCTGACCCGTCTCGCCGCCGAACGTGAGAACTGCCTTTCGCGGGAGCGCGGGGAAAAAGAACGGCTCGAAGGATGGGGCCGGGAACAGTACCTTCTTTTCCGCGCCATCGGGGAGAAGGATGCGGCCCTTCAGAGTCTCGCGGGAAAGGAAAAACTGCTCGCCTCCCGTTCCGGGCGCATTTCCGCCCGAAGCAGGAAAGCCGTGGAAGCGGCAGGGAACGCCGGCGAACGGTCCCGGGCCCTCTCGTCGAAGAAAGAGGGGCTGTCAGGAGAACTCCGCCAGCTCACCGAGATGTGGGAAGAACAGTATCCCTACCGTCCGGACGATGTCCCGTCCGAAGAAGAGGGTGAAGCGGCTTCTGCGGCGGTCCGAAGGCTCGAGCGGGAACTCCGCGCCCTCGGGACGGTGGAATGGGGAACCCTTTCGGAGGACCGGTCCCTTGCCGCCCGCGTCACATTCCTTTCCGATCAGCTTGGGGACGTTCAGTCAGCCATCGCTGAACTCCGGGACATCATTGAAGAGACGGACCGGCATGTAGGCGTCATCTTCGGCGAAGCCCTCGGAAACATCAATGCACGGTTCAACGCCCTATTCTGCAGGCTCTTCGGCGGAGGAGAGGCCTGGCTCCGCCTTCAGGAGCCGGGGACCGCGGCCTCCGGTGAAGAGGGCGGAGAGAGCTGTTCCTCACCGGCCTGGGACGCCGGAGTTGAGATTGTGGCCCGTCCTCCCGGAAAACACCTCCAGAACCTGGCCCAGCTTTCGGGAGGGGAACAGACTCTCACTGCCATAGCCTATCTCTTCGCCTCCATGGAAGTGGCGGGAGTCCCCCTTGCGGTACTTGACGAGGTGGATGCCGCCCTTGACGAATCAAACCTCCTGAGATTCGGTGAGCTTGCCCGGGAGTATGCGGCCCCCCCCGGCCAGGGAAAGGGGATCCAGCTTATCGTCATGACCCATCGGCGGGCCACCATGGAGAGGGCAGACATCCTCTACGGAGTTACCCTTGCCGAGCCGGGGCTCTCCAAGGTCGTGGGAATGAAGGTAGAGGACTGGACCGAGCCGGAAACGAAGGACAGCAGAAAACTGCACGGGGCAATCAGGAGATGACGGTCACACGGGACGACGTTCTCTACGGGGCTCTCTCGCTGCGCCAGCCGGACCGGGGACCGAGGGTCAACGTGGATACCGTTCTCCTCGCCGCCTTTGTGCGGGATACCTTCCCCCGGACAGGAGGAAGGGTCATGGAACTCGGGTGCGCCTCCGGAGCCGTGTCTCTGATCGTCGCCCTGCGATTTCCCGCCGTGACTGTCACGGGACTCGAGATCCAGGAGGATCTGGCGGCCCTCGCCGGGGAAAATGCCGCTCTTAACGGGCTTTCGGAGAGAGTTTCCTTTCTCCGGGGTGACCTCAGGGACTCGAGATCTCTTTTTCCGTCCCAGTCTTTCGACTGCGTGGCCGTCAACCCGCCCTACGAAGACCCGGGAAGGGGAAGGCCCAGCGTCTCCCCATCGGACAGGGCCGCCAGGCAGGGTTTCCACTGCTCCCTTCCCGACGTCGCCGACGCCGGACGGTACCTTTTGAAGCACAGGGGACGGATGTATGTAGTTTTCAAGGCGGAACGGACAGCCGAACTCCTGGCCGCTCTTTCGGAAAAGGGTCTGGAGCCCAAGAGGATACGATTCGTACATCCCCTGCCGGGGAGGAAAGCCTCGGTTCTTCTTGTGGAAGCACTTCGGGGCGGCAAGCGGGGGATGATCGTGGAACCGCCCCTTTTCATCGGCGACGGCGGAGGAAACTACACGGACGAGTTGCTTGCTGCCTATACGAAGGAGGGATTGCCCTGCCGCTCGCGGTGATTCCCACGCCGGTGGGAAATCTTGAGGATATGACTCCCAGGGCGCTTCGCATGCTTGCGGAGGCTGATGTTATAGCCTGCGAGGACACCCGGACGTCCCTTCCGCTGCTCCGGCATTTCGGCATCTCCGCCCGACTTGTCTCCTACCACGCCCACAACGAGAAGGGGAGGTCGGAGCAGCTTCTTTCCCTGCTGGAAGAAGGCAGGAAAGTGGCTCTTATTTCGGACGCCGGAACGCCAGGCATTTCCGACCCCGGCTGGGAAATCGTCAAACGCTGCATTGACGAGGGGATGGAGGTGACGGTCCTCCCGGGACCCACGGCTTTTGTCCCGGCTCTTGTGCTCTCGGGACTGCAGCCGCACCCCTTCCTGTTCCACGGCTTTCTTCCCGACAGGCAGGGAGAGCGGGAGAAGGTCCTCCGGGACCTGGCCCCCCTGCAGTGCACTCTTGTCTTCTACGTCTCCCCCCACAAGGCGGAGAAGCACCTCCGCCACGCCGCGGACGTACTCGGGAACCGGAAGGCGGCCCTCGTCCGGGAGATCAGCAAAGTGTACGAGGAAGCCCGGAGAGGCACGTTGGCGGAGCTGGCCGATTCCGCCGCTGAGGGGATCAGGGGCGAGATTGTCCTGGTGGTGGAAGGCGCCTCTCAGCCGGAGCCCGACGGAGACCGGTGGAAGGAAGCGGCGCTGTCCCTGCTGTCGCAGGGCCTTTCCTCCCGGGAGGTTGTCAAAATCGTCTCGAAGGAGTATGGTTTATCGAAAAATGACGTCAAATCGTTCCTTTTCGCTGAAAAAGCGGAGGATTGAATTCGAGGAAACACAGGAGGGAACAGCTATGCCGGAGAACCTGAACCAGGAGAAGCAAACCTTTTACCTCACCACCCCGATTTACTACGTGAACGACATTCCTCACATCGGCCACGCCTACACGACGATAGCCGCCGACGTGATGTGCAGATACAAACGCATGAAGGGATATGATGTGTTTTTCCTCACCGGCACTGATGAGCACGGGCAGAAGATCCAGCAAAGCGCCGCCGCGAAGGGAATGACTCCCATCGAGCTCGCCGACCGGACCGTTCAGAACTTCAGGGAGCTCTGGAAGGCCCTTGGCATCTCCAACGACGATTTCATCCGCACCACGGAGGAGCGCCACCACAGGACTGTGCAGGCCATCTTCAAAAAGCTTCTCGACCAGGGTGACATCTACAAGGGAACCTACCAGGGGTGGTACTGCGTCCCCTGCGAGACCTACGTTCCGGAGAGCAGCATGGGCGAGGACAAGACCTGTCCGGACTGCAAACGCCCCCTCCAGATGATGGAGGAGGAGAGCTACTTCTTCCGGGCGTCGAAGTACGTGCCCCTGCTCCTGGAGTATTATGAGAAGAATCTCCGCGGGGTCATGCCCAGGAGCAGGTACAACGAGATCGTGAGCTTCCTGAAAAGCGGCGTCCGTGACCAGTCTATCTCCCGGACCACCCTGAAATGGGGAATTCCTGTTCCCGGAGACGACGCCCACGTGGTCTACGTGTGGTTCGACGCCCTCATCAACTACGTGACTGCCTGCGGCTACCTCGACAACCCCGGGAAGTTCGCCAAATTCTGGCCTTCCGTCCATCACCTCGTGGGAAAGGACATCATCCGCTTTCATTGCGTCGTCTGGCCCATCATGCTTCTCGCCCTCGGGGTGACCCCTCCGGTATCGGTCTTCGCCCACGGCTGGTGGACCGTGGAGGGGGAGAAGATGTCCAAATCGAGGGGCAACGTGGTGGATCCCTTCGAGATGGTGGCGCGCTACGGACGGGATCCCTTCCGCTATTTCCTCCTGCGGGAAGTCCCCTTCGGCCTTGACGGCGACTTCTCGGAAGCGGCCCTGGTGGGGAGGATCAACTCCGACCTCGCCAACGACCTGGGCAACCTTCTCAACCGGACTCTCCAGATGGTGGACAATTTCTGCGGGGGTGTCCTTCCGGCCTCCGGCCCGGCAGGGCGGCTCGAAAAGGAAATTGCCGGACTTGCCGCCAAAACTGTGCGTGACGTGGACGAAAAAATCTCCGATTTTGCCTTCGACGAGGCCCTGAAGTCCATCTGGGCGCTCATCGGCAGGGGCAACAAGTACATCGACGAGACCATGCCCTGGAAACTCGCCAAGGAAGGGAAGGAAGAGGACCTTCAGAGAGTGCTCAATACCCTCTTCGACGTTCTCAGGCTCAGCACCCTTCTCGTGGCTCCCTTCGTCCCCGACACCGCGGCCCGCCTGTGGGAGCAGCTCGGCCTGGATGGTGACCCCCAGGCGGTTGCCATCGACAGCTTCATCTGGGGCGAGAGAACACCAGGCCTGAAGGTGAACAAGGGCAAGGTGCTCTTTCCCCGGATCGACATGAACGAATGGAAGAAGGACAAGGCTGCCAGGGATGAGGAGAAAGCCGCTCCCGCTGCGGCGGCACCTGCGCCGGAGATTCCTTCGGAGCACGAGGATGCCGTGGACATAGACGCCTTCCGGGCCGTGGAGCTCAGGGTGGCGCAGATTCTCACGGTGGAGGAGATCCCCAAGTCGAAGAAGCTGTACAAGCTCTCCGTCGATCTCGGGTATGAGAAGCGCACCATCGTCTCCGGGATCAAGGAGTTCTTCACGCCTGAAGAGCTTGTGGGCAAGAGAATCGTCGTAGTGGCCAACCTGAAGCCGGCGAAGCTCTGCGGCGTGGAGAGCAACGGCATGCTCCTGGCCGCCGGCGACGGAAAGAAGACTACCCTTTCCCTCCTGACTCCCGACAGGGATATTCCGTTGGGCTGCAGGGTCAGCTGAGCGCTCGCGTTCCGGACGGATTTTCCGGGAGTCTCCGGCGGAGCGGCCGGAGACTCCCGGTTTTTTAAGAGAAAAAGAGGAAGCTATCATGGAAAATAACGACAGAAAAATGACCTGTCCCATTCTGGCGGACACCCACTGTCACGTCATCGAGGGGCGGGACGGGTACGCCGACGCGGAAGCCGTCTTCGCAAGAGCTGCGGCTGCGGGGGTGGCCAGGATGCTCCTTGCGGGAAGCACCATACCCACGAGCGTCATGGCGGTGGCCACAGCCGGGAAATACAGCTCCCTCGGGGTCTTTGCAGCCGTGGGGGTGCATCCCCACGACGCCTCATCCATTCCCTCCTGCTCCGTTGAGGGGAAAGGCATTCCTCCGGAGCTTGCGGAGCTTGCCTCCTCTCCCCGGGTGGTCGCAGTTGGCGAGACGGGACTTGATTATCATTACGACCATTCGCCCAGGGAGCAGCAGAAGGAAGCCTTCCGGGCCCATATCCGCTGGTCCATCGAATCGGGGCTGCCCCTGGTGGTCCACGGCCGCGAGTCCTACGGGGACATCATCAGCATATTCCGGGAAGAGGGAGCCTCGGCAACCACGGGAGTCATCCACTGCTTCTCCGGCACGGAGGAGGACGCGGCTTTCTTTCTCGAGGCGGGGTACTGCCTCTCCTTCGCCGGACCCCTCACCTTCGCCCGGAACGAAGGGCTCCGGGACTTGTTCCGTACCCTGCCGGCGGATCGGATTCTGCTTGAGACCGATTCCCCCTGGCTGGCCCCCGTTCCGTACAGGGGAAAAACCAACGAGCCCGCCTTCGTGAAGCTGGTTTACGAAACGGCGGCGGAAGTCCGGGGCGTCTCCCTGGAGGAGCTGGCCCGGACAGTGTCCGCCAACGCGGCCCGGCTCTTCCGGTGGGGCGATCCCTGCGCCGGGGGGGAGGCGGGACGATGAACGCCCCGGACAAGGCCTTCAGCTTCACTCTTGACGCTGTCTGCCCCGTCACCGGGGCCCGGGCGGGAACCCTCCGCACCCCCCGGGGAGAGATACAAACCCCGGTCTTCATGCCCGTGGGGACCCAGGCCACCGTGAAGGCCATGGCACCCTTCGAGCTCGAGGAGATGGAAGCGCAGATCATACTGTCCAACACGTACCATCTCTATCTCCGGCCAGGGGCTGACATCGTCGCTGAAGGAGGGGGACTTCACAGCTTCATGCAGTGGAAGAGGCCCATCCTTACGGACAGCGGCGGCTTCCAGGTCTTTTCCCTCTCCACCCTCAACCGGATTGCCGACGAGGGGGTCTGGTGCAGATCTCATCTCGACGGGACGGCCCATGTCATGAACCCTGAATGGTCCATGTCAGTGCAGAAAAAGCTTGGCAGCGACATTGCCATGTGCTTCGACCAGTGCGCGCCATGGCCCTGCTCACGGGAGGATGCGGAAGGGGCGGTGCGGCGCACGGCCCTCTGGGCCGCCAGGTCGAAA
>LSQX01406276.1_pt1 | contig 12340 bp, 13 predicted proteins | sample 654561 | NCBI WGS metagenome assembly LSQX01 (sample SAMN04489861, study PRJNA283612) | anaerobic digester metagenome | isolation source: 4 biogas reactors fed with cattle manure at either 37C or 55C with and... | place: Denmark: Kongens Lyngby | collected 2014 | reverse complement strand
GGGAAAATGGTCTTTCCTGATTTTATTTGATTTTAGTTGGTGGCTTTTTTTGTGGAGCAGTAAGCCTTTAAAGTATACAGACTAAATCCCTGAAAACAATAAAAGATATACGAGAGCTTCGCAAGCTGTTAATAATACTTGACTAATAATGATGGCTTTTTATATTTGACAAAAGCTATAGTCTATTGCATTTGAAGTGAAGAATGAGGATTCATCAAGTACATAAAGTCATAGAAGATCACTGAGTTGGGTCTCACAAATGATGGGGATCAGTATCATACTCATTGATTGATAGGAGAAAGATATGAAACATCTCGCTTTGTTTGTTATGCTAGTTTTTATTGTCAGCCTGGGAGCGATCGAAACACTTGGCTTACTGTCTTTGTCATTTGAAACTTCGGCTACGACTCATGCCATGGGAGGATACAATACCACAGTGGGCAATGCCTGGAATAGCGATCCTCTGATGAGCTACACCAATCCGGCCCTGGCCGCGTTTCAAGAAGGATTTTCTTATTCAGTAATCAAGTATAAGTGGCTGCCAGATGTTACTGACGACGACTACTATTATCATGCCGCTTTTGCCGTTATCGGATACAAGGGCATAGCGCTTAGTCTGCCTGCCTTAAATCAAAACAGTGATTGGGGAATCTATATGGATTTCGGTGAGCAGGAGCAGACGGGTCCGGCAGGAAACAGCCTGGGGACTTGCCACTCTTACGACTCATACAAAGCTTATGGTCTGGCAATCAATCCCTTGGAGACCTATCGCGAATTCGCCGATAATCCTCCTCCATTGCTAAAGCACTTTGACCTGGCTATGGGACTGAGCTACATTGATATAGATAGCTTTTTGACACCTCCCATTTCATCTTCATCCGATAGCGATGGGGAAGCTCATACCAGTATCTACAATCTGGGGCTGCTGGCCAAAGCTAACTACAGATTTGGTGATTATCTGAATGCAGAAGCATCGTTTGGTCTGACCCGCTTTAACCCGGAAAACAAGAAGGTGAGCTATATTGAAGATATGTATGCCCATCCCATTGTGCGCTATCGTAACACCGGGTTTGGAGTGTTTTGCTCCGTTCCGATGGAGCTGATTCGGGATTATCTTCCCACTGAGTATATGTTTACAGACAATCTCATTTCTCTGAAGTGGCTTCAGGGACAGCAGGATCCGCTATTTGGCTACGAGGATGAGATCACGACGGGCAACGGGATGGAACTGGGATTGTTGGATACCATCTATCTGCGACATGGCCATTATGACGATGAAGAAGGCCATATTACCGGCGATACTAAAGGATTTGGCATCAAGCTCCATTACAAGGATTACTTTGCAATAAGGTACAACCAAGCAAGCTTCCCCGGAGGAGAACTCGTCAAAAAACACGAGTCCTATGATATGGGGGTGAATGTAAACTTTTTGAAGCTTATGGAAGCTATTCGGAATTGATGCCGGTGCCAAGTCAAGCTTGAGGCGGTAAGCTCTGTAACAAAATCTGTTACTTGTCCCACATAGAGAATATTGTTGTTCGCAAACCCAAATCGATTTATCTCATGCTGGCTATGCAAGACTATGAACTTGCTATTATCATGAAAAGAAGTCCAAACAAAAGAATTAGGATGACTGTGAGTGTCATGAAAACAATCAAGTTTAGTGTGTGATTATTCTTATTCGGATCAAACAAAAGTGTCTTTCTACGATATGCCATTGCATAAATGTGGTATAATAACAATCCTATCACCATGACTACATTGCCAATAAGTCCGATACAAATTAATTTGGAGACGTGAATGAATAAAACTAATGTTAAGCATACTGCTGCTGCCTTCGGAATATCACTGTCGCTGTATATAATTCTTTCGCTTCTAAGAATGTTCTCATTTGGACTGTTTATCATTGTTATTCTCATCATAGAGGGACTATATCTAATTGTATTCTCGTTCAAGGGTAAGCAACCATCTCGCTATAGTAATCCCTTTCACATATACGGGATTTTACTAACGGTGTTCCTCATTATCCTGGATGGGAAGATATTGCACATTATACAGTAACCGTTAAAAGTTATACCGTGAGTGTCTCTATGTTGCTATTTGATATCAAGTGAGATATGGTTGACATCAAATCCTTCTTCATTACTAATCTTTCCTACACGTAAGTGCTTGAAAAATTGACATCGTTTTCCAGGATTGTGGGTGTATTTCATTATGAGGCATTACGATAACCATTTATGGCATAGTTAGATTTATCCATTTCTTCGATTTCGTTCTCGAGCCAATGCCTGTTCATGAACTGTTTTAGCACGGATTCATAGTCATCCAAGAGCTGCAAAATGTCCTTGTAGCCGAGTTTTATCGCATATTGAAGCAAGTGTTTAGCTTTATTGGCGAAGACCATGGAGCAGAAGATATCCAGCCAGTTGTCTTCCATTTCGGAATAGAACTCTATCAGCAGTTGTTCGGTGCTTTTGGAAGGATAGTCATGCTTCATTGAGCAGAACATATTGTAAAAAACACATCTGATGGTCAGGTCTGCGATTTGCGGAGCGTATTTGGATGACTTGCTCTGATCAAAGCCAAAGTGCTGTTTGAGATCCTTGAAGACAACCTCTATAGACCAGCGGCGTAGGTATATGCTGAGGATCTCCAATTCTCCCAAGTTTACTTCCGTGCAGATCAATGCTTTGTATCTCTTATGTTGCGGATACCTGAAGAAACACATCCTGGCGTAGCCCAATATAGTCTGCGATTCCGGTTTGCCCGCAGATTGCTTATCCAGAACCGCTACAACCACTGACTTGTACATAATGCCTGTAGATGCGTTATGCTGCCACTTGCCTGATCTTCTGTACAGCTCCTTTATTGTCATGAACTTGTCGCCCCACAGATACTTCTGCCCGTCTCGCTTTACCATCGCTACCAAGTCTATGCCCTTGGCCCTGAGCGTTCCAAACACAAAGCTCAAACTGCTGCTGTTATTGTACCAACTGTCCCACAGCAGGTAGCGGAAGCGGAAACCTCTTTGCATGGCACGACGAATAAATGATTCGGCGATCTTCGTCTTCTTTTGCTTTGCCATTCTTTGGCGTTGTTCTGTATGAGTTCCTTTGTGGTAATGACTTTTGTTGGCATGCTTTATTCTTGACTTTCCGATTTTAAGCTCAAAGTCCAATGGGATGGTCACCACTCCATTGTGCCAGGCTGCTACAATCGTCTGGTATCCCATGTAGTATGTCTTGCGACAGTGATCCACAAACCAGGAACTGTTCTCAACCCGTCGACCGGTTTTCTCTTTGGCGGTATCATCAATAATCAGGGCAGATATCTTCCCGTCCGGTGTGGGACAAAGCTTGGCAAAGCGCGATGATATGCGATACAGAAGGTTTCTCCAGTTATAGTACTCATTGTTCAGCATGCTGTTGAGAGGGCTCTTGAGTTTGCATGCATGGAGGCTGGCCATCCCGGAAAACAGAGAACGCGATCTCTGTAGAAGAATGATCAGCATCAGATACAGCATATACTCTATGGGATGTCCCTTACCCTTGCCTATTTTACAATGCCGCAGGATACTCATCAACTTGAAGCGCTTGAATAGAAAAAGAGCGTTGCTCTCTACCATACTTGAAGTTTTGACTTGACTAATTTGGGCTACTCTAAGATACTTCACCTTAACACCTCGTTTTGTTATTTGCGTTGTTTGCACTACCACAATAACTTACGAGGTGTTTTTGTCAAGCACTATTTTTACCTAATTTACTGCCACCCAGGAGCTTAGACACCTAGGAAAGATTAGTCAGATAATTAGCAAATAGTTCTCATATATTCTGTATCGATCAAACACAAATCCCCGGCGGAGACTTGCCTCTATGGTCATTCCTGAAAATTGGTTTGGCGGAAAGCTTTGAACGCAAGCTCCACTAGCAGCGGCACCGGCCTCATGTTACAAAGCCTTGTATGAGCTTCACCCTTGAATTCACTATAATATGGCCTGATGCAATTGTCAAATTTTTGCAGCAGGATAGCAATCTGCGTTTCTGCATTTCGGTTTTTGAATGTAAGGCTAGACATTCTTTGCAGAACTTAGCATCAAAGCTTTCCCTAAAAGCATTTTGATGAGGCTTTCCCGGGGCGATGAATCCCGGTTCTGCAATACTGCCAATGTAAGCCTAAAGGTAAATGATTCTGTGCTTCATGGCTTTGCTGCGAGCCTCTGCCGGCGGAGGATTCAGGATAGTGAAGACATCTTGCATACAAAAAAAACCGGCAGGATATCCCGCCGGCATTATTGAGACAGAAAGCAGTTTAGAACAGGTTGTAGCTGAGGCCCAAGCCCAGCATTTGTTTCCATTGCATTTCGTGTACTTGTTCTTTGTCGTAGCGCATCTCAAAGAGCAGATTCGCGCTGATCAGGCCGAAGAGTTTGGTTGTAAGAGTGTTTTCCCACACCATGTCCGGGGATTTCCAGTCATCGGTGGGCAGGTCGTCTTCTTTTGAATTGAAGACAGCCTGATACACTTGTAATCTGCTGCGGAAGGTGGATTGCAGCGGAGCGTTGATTTGTTTTTTGAGCTCCGACACAAATTCAAGACCACCATCGAGAGTTGTAATGGTTTCTTTGTTCAGTGCAAGATCCATTTGATCTCGGTTGACGTTTTGTCTGAATGCGGCACCAAGACGTGAGTCAAACTTCATTGATTCAGTGTCGATGAAGGTTCTCATGATACCGGCGGTTTCCGTAAACAGCATGGGATTCACAAATCTGGTGTTGTCCAAATCTTCTTGTGAGAGATCCAGAAATTGGGATTCCAGGCGGCCGGCCATGAAGGGATCCACCCAGGTTTGCAAGGTAAAGCGCCACAGGGATTCCAAGTCTATTTTATCGGTAGATTTTTCCGGCGCTTCCCAGTACTTATCGCCCAGGGAATCGGTTTTTTGAAGGTGAGTCTGACCAAAGGCGAGTTTCATGGTATTGCGGTTGTGCAACCAGTCTTTCATCTGCTTTTCTGCGCTGGCATTAGCGTTTGCCAACCAGGATATATTGCTGAGTTCCGTTCCTGCCCAGTTTTCGCTGAAAGCGCTTTGCGACAGAGTGAGGCTGATATCCGCGTCGGTGGTCCAGCCTTCCGCGTTTAAAGCGTAGGCAAGGATCAACAGGCTCATGATGATCAGGGTTTTTTTCATATCAAATTCTCCTTGAATTACGCCCAAAAACCTTTGGTTGTGAGGGCTAGTTTCACTTTTTCAACCATGCTGGCATGTACTTTGCCATAGTCTTCATTTTTCACATTTGCGTAGATTCCGAAGATGATGGCGGCGGCGTTGGCATCGGTCATCACGATGGCGGGAGCCGGATCTTTCAGAAGGTCGCTTTCGCTGTCTATTACAGCGCGGAGCAAGTCGCGAACCGCATTGATATCGGTATTGCCCGGCACGTTAACGCTCAGCTCGATTCTGCGGATGGGCATCACGCTGAAGTTTGTGATGGTGTCGTTTGAGAGTTTGCCATTGGGTACGATCACTTTACGGCCATCGCTGGGGATGATGGTGGTGGCAAAGATGCCTATATCGTGCACTTTCCCGTTGATTCCTCCGGCTATCACGCTATCTCCCACCTTGAAGGGACGGAAGATAAGCAGCATCACGCCGGAAGCGAAATTGCCCAAAGTGCCCTGCAATGCCATGCCCACCGCCAGTGTGGCGGCACCGAAGATTGCGACCAGGGAGGTGGTCTGCACGCCAAGGCGGGCGATGGCAGCAATTATTACGAATGCCAGCATGACTCCGTAGATCAGGTTTCCTAGGAATTGAGCCACGTTGCTATCCATCTTTCCTTTTCCCATAAGGCGTTTGATAACGTTGGAAATGGCCTTTGCGATCCATTTTCCAATGAAGAAAATAATCAACGCAACGATTAACTTGGCACCGAAGCTTAGAAGCATTTCGGGCAAGCGTTCCATAAAGAGCGACATATTGTCTGCCATGAGTTCTCCTTTTAGTTACAAGTGAATGCTGGTCTCTTGGTTTATCAAGCATTATCAGTATTTATATTATACTAAGTAACATAAGCAGAAAAACCAAAAGAGCAAGAAATATCATATCGAATCAAAGAAAATCACTATCGATAAGATTTACAGTTGACAAATCTGGGGGTATTCATAATGGTGCAGAAAAAATATTCTGACATGAGGTCCGCAATGCAACATGATGTTATCAGCTACTTTATGCACTTGGTGCGCATAGATAGTGAATCGCTGAACGAGAGGGCAGTAGCAGACATTCTTAAGAAGGATCTGGAAAGTATAGGCGCGACAGTAGAAGAAGACGATTGTCACAAACAAACGGGTGGGAATGCCGGCAACATCTATGCGTATCTTCCCGGAAACGTCGACAAGGCTCCCATATTATTCTGTGCTCACATGGATACAGTGAAACCCGGGAAAGGGATCAATCCGAGAATTGAGAATGGAACCATTTATAGCGACGGAACTACCATCTTGGGCAGCGATGATAAATCCGGCGTTGCGGAGATCATGATCGCTCTGAAGCGTATTGTTGACAGCGGTACGGATCATGCTCCGGTGGAAATTCTCTTTACGGTAAGTGAAGAAATAGGTCTTTTGGGAGCCAAGGGATTTGATAAAAGCCGCTTAAAATCTGCCTTCGGTTTTGCCCTGGATTCTCATCAGGTGGGAGAGCTTCTCATTGGTGCACCTTCGCAGAACTCTTACAAAGCGGTGGTGCATGGTGTGGAAGCGCACGCAGGTGTAGAGCCTGAAAAAGGTTTGAACGCCATTCGTATTGCCTCTGAAGCTATTGCTGCGATGCCCATGGGTAGGATCGACTTTGAAACCACTTGCAATCTGGGCATTATCAATGGGGGTGAAGCCACGAACATAGTTCCCAACAAGGTATGCCTCTATGGAGAAGCCCGCAGTCACAATCCCGCAAAGCTGGAACGCGTGTGTAAAGACATTGTCCACGCGCTGGAAAGCACGGTGGCGCGTTATGCAGAGCAAGGCGCGAGACTGGAAATGAAGTGTGAAAAGGAATATGAAGCTTTCAGAGTGAACGAAAACGATCCCGTCGTGAAGATGGCGATCAAAGCCCTGCAAAATCTCGAAATCCCATATCAAGCGGTTGTTGGCGGTGGAGGCAGCGATGCCAATATCATCTCCGCGATCGGTTTGCCGATGATCATCACGGGAACAGGGATGGACAAGGTTCACACAGTTCATGAAAATATAAAAACCGACCAATTGCTGAAGGGAACCGCCTTTATAGAGGAATTGGTGCGAGTATACAGCGAAGGCTGAAGATGACCACTATCTGCCTGATCGGTTATGGAAAGATGGGCAGAATGCTCCATCAGCTCGCGCCGGAAAAGGGCTTGAAGGTTGTGGGTATGGTGGATCCGGTTTGGGATGGTGCTGCACGTGAAATAAGCCGTGATAGCTTGAACAACGCGGACGTAGCCATCGAGTTCAGCCATCCCTCCGCGGTATTGAGCAATCTGGAGCGTCTGCTCGATTTGAACCAAAACTGCGTGATCGGTACCACCGGCTGGCACCAAGATCTGCCTCGCATCGTGGAAATGGCCAAAAGCAGCGGAATCGGGATGGTCTATGGGGCGAATTTCTCTTTGGGTATGAACCTGTTTTCCAGATTGATTGTGGATGCCGTAAAGCTGTTTGACGGCTTTGACGATTACGACCTGATGGCTTGGGAAAAACATCACGCGCAGAAAGCAGACAGCCCTTCCGGTACAGCCGTGGAATTGGCAAAACTGATCCTTGAAAACAGCAGCCGCAAGACTAAAGTTGTATGGGATCGGCTCCAGCGCAGGCCGGAAGCAGAGGAATTGCATTTTGCCAGTATTCGGGGCGGTAAGATCCCCGGCACTCATGTTTTGGCCTTTGACAGCGATGCTGACACGATCGAACTAAGCCATGTGGTGCGATCCCGCGCGACCTTCGCTTTGGGCGCTTTGCAAGCGGCAAAGTGGATAGCCGGCAAAAGCGGAGTCTACAGTTTTCAGGATCTAATCGCGGATATATTATGCTGATCCCTTTCATAAAGATGCAGGCTCAGGGCAATGACTTTGTGATATTGGATTTGTTTGAGCAAAAAATGGCTGAGATGGATTATCCCCGCTTGGCCATTGATATCTGCAAACCTCATTTTGGTGTGGCTGCAGATGGTTTGGTACTGCTCTTTCCACATCCCGGTGCCGATGCCCGCATGACTATCTATAACAACGACGGCTCTTTGGCAGAGATGTGCGGTAGTGCCCTGCGCTGTGTATCTGCGCTAATGATGCAGAAAACCGGTCGTGATGAGCTGAACATTCTCACGGATTCGGGACTGAAGCAGGCGAAGAAAGAAAAAGACGCGATCGTGGTGAATCTGGGCATCGCAAAGCTACTGCGAAAATCCTTTCCGGTGGAACAGTTTCGCGGTGACCTCGTAGATATCGGCAATCCGCATTATGTGGTGTTTGTGGATAGCCTGGACGACGATCCTCACTTGAAATACGGTTCAGTGTTGGAGCATCATCCCGCATTTGAAAAACCGGTTAATGCCCACTTTGTGAAGGTGCTGGAACCGGGCAGAATACAGATGAAGATCTGGGAGCATGCCTGCGGAGCTACCCTGGCCTGCGGTACAGGAGCAGCGTCGTCGGTGTATGCCGGTATTCGACGTGGCTTGCTGGATGCTCATGTGCAGGTGGATGTGCCCGGCGGAGATCTGCACATAGTGCTTCAAGCGGACGAAAGCCTCCTGCTATCGGGCACGGTGGCGGAATCGTTCAGAGGAATATATCCGTGGAAAACCTCGGCAAGTATCTGAAAGACCTCAGAGAAAGCAGAGCCATAGACTACAATCAGGTCTATGAGGATATTCGTATCACGCAAGCTCAGATAGAGGCCATGGAAGAAAACCGCCTTTTCGACCTGGGACACTATGGCTTTGTAAAAGCTTTGATCTATAACTATGCTCGCTATCTGGAAGCTGATCTGGATGCCGTGATGCGGGAATTCATGGTGATGATGCCGGCAAACACCAAAAAGGAATTCAGGCCAAATAAAGTGGTGAAAGAGAAAAAGATAATGCTGTCCACGAACTTTCTTTGGACTGTGGGAATCTTGGTATTTGTGGCAATCTTGGGCTCTATCCTGTTCCACAGCTATCGGCAGGGCTGGTTGAAAGCGCCGGATTTCTTCAGTAAGGAAGCTGAAGCCGGGCCCGTCGCACAGGAGGAAGCAGAGCAACCTGTGGAGCGGGACAGCTTGCGGATGAGAATGCGTATTCTGAGCGAAAGCATACCACAAAGCAATGTGATGATGGAAGAAGGGCATACATCGAGCAGTATCCTGGATACCACGGATTACATAGGCAACATCTTGGGGAGAAGCCCCGTAAACGTTCCGATCAATTAGTTAAAAGAATCCACGCAGTTTTTGCCAATCTCAAAGCCGGCTTGGACTTCAAACAGCAGAAGCAGCAAGGATAACATGAAGTCCAAAGAGCCCCAAAACAAGTGGTCAGTTCAAACCATGGAAAGGCTCTTTGAACTCCATAGTCCATGATATCTCTGCACCGCATAAGGCTTTATCCCCATTTGTCCGAGTGAGACCAGTTTGCAACTTTGGCTGAGAGTTTATAATTGCAAAATATGGGGATGCAGAGATATCCGGTTTGGGCTATTAATTTCTGCTTGACAAAAATGTGCCGCTTAAAAAGTTTGGAAAAACATATTGAAATACAAGGTCCAGTAACTCAGCGGTAGAGTATCTGCCTTTTAAGCAGAGAGTCGATGGTTCGATCCCATCCTGGATCACCAAATATTTGCGACCCCTTCGTCTATCGGTCAGGACTCAAGATTTTCATTCTTGCAAGAGGGGTTCGATTCCCCTAGGGGTCGCCANNTGCGTCCCGTTCGTCTAGTGGCCTAGGACTCGTGATTCTCAGTCACGCAACAGGGGTTCGATTCCCCTACGGGATGCCATATTTTTTGCCCAGGATTGGGCGCTATATTCAAGTATTTGAAAACGCTCATACTCATTCCGGACTATCAGAAACCATGTCCCCATATACAAAAACATTTTTTGTCACCAATAGCAGTCAGCTACTGCATGTTGTGGGCTAATAAGCTCTATGTGGTTTCACTCGCGAAGATTACACTCCTGACATTCATCGATACCCAGTTTTAACGATGCCCAGATATATCGGCTATCTCTGCTGCTCACCAGGCTCTGTGCTGTTTGGCGGTCGCGCAGTGTATCAGCCATGCTTTGTAGGATTTGGAGCTGGGCATTGGGAGAATCCTTGGGCGTGATTACCAACACGATCAGGCGCACGAGGCTGCCATCCGGGCTATCCCATTCCAGGCCATGTCGGCAATGGAAGACAAATACGTGGGAGCTTTTTACTCCTTCTATGCGCGCGTGCGGTATGGCTATCGAGCGACCCATGGCGGTGCTCATCTGTTCTTCCCGTAATTTTACTTCTTGATACACTTGTTCAAAATTCAGTTTGCTGCGCTGCGCCACGGTGCTGCTCATAAATTGCAGTATTTCTTCCTGAGATCCGGCTTCCACATCGATGAAGACGTCGTTTTCACGGAATATAACATCAAAGAGGTGCTTGCGCAATTTCTTTACGGTGAAAGATAACCATGGGCCAAAGATAATGGTAGAAATGAGGGATGAGGCGATGATGCTCACGAGGATCTTCTCGGTGATCAGGCCACCGGAAAAAGCCAGCATACCCACAACTATGTGCATTTCACCGCCGGGAGTATGAGCGATGGAGATCATTCTGAGGTTACTCTTGTGCTGCTTTGACCATCTGGCTCCGAGGTATGCCGCCAAATATCTCGAGCTGATGCCGACTCCAAGCATGATCAGCACCAAAACAATATCGAAATTCGCGATAAAATCCAGATGCAAGCCGATATTGGCAAAGAAGATGGGAACGAAGATGGAATATACCAGACGATTCACCACGAACCGATCGCGCTCGCTTACATGTTTGGCCTCACCCAGGATAGTGCCGGCGATGAAGAATCCAAATAGGGAATGGATACCTATCTTCAGCGTGATGGCGCCAAAGAGCGCACCAATCAGCATAATGACGGTTATTTTCAAGCCGGAGGATTCGCTGCTTCTATTGTGAATGAAGGTAATAGCTTTGTCCACCAGCCGACGCATCAGAGTGAGACTGATGATGGTGAAGCCAAGAGTCATGAGCACCAGGCGGACTATAAATGATATCTCCAGGCTGCCGTGCGCGAAGATGCCGAGAATGATGGTAAAAAGAACCCAGCCTGCTATATCGTTCATGGTGAGCGCGGAAAGGATCAGGAAGCCTACATCGGTTTTCAGGATGTTCAGATCCCTCATTCCCCGGATCGCTACCGGCAGTGCACTGATGGTCATCACTGCGGCCAGAAAAAGGGCAAAAAGAACTCTGTGGGAGGGGTCTACCAAATAGTGGGAGGGCAACAGATAGATGGGGACAAAGCTGATGATAATTGGCAGAGTGAGGTCTGCTAAAGACAGCTTGACGGCATCTCCGCGTTGTTGCCAGATTCGGGAGAAATTGATCTCCAAGCCTGCTTCCATCAGCAGAAACAGATTGCCGAACCAGGCGATTGTTTCCAACATCGTGCGTTGTGTGGCATTGTCCGGAAAGATGGCGGTGTGCAGTTCCGGAAAAAGCTTGCCCAAGATAGCCGGACCCAGGATGATGCCTACCAGAATATCCCCGGTGATGCTGGATTGCTTTATCTTGGTGAGGAAATAGCCGATGGTCTTGCACAGGCCCAAAACCAAAGCAAACTGGATCAGGAAAATCATCAAATTATGTTCGCTGATGGGGCCCACTATTTCTCCTCATATCTGTTCTCAAAACTATAAAGCATACTGTAGCTATCTGCTTGCATAAAAGTAACATACAGCTTATCTGCCTGATGATGCTCAAGACTCCACATTGCACTGCTGGCAAGCATTCAGCTCGCTACGAAGGCTTGCCCAGAGGAAACGCCGATCTCTGTTGGTAACCATATTGCGGGCTTTTTTGTGATCCTGCATGGCGCCGGCAAGGCTTTGCAGGATCTGAAGTTGAGCGTTGGGGGAGTCCTTGGGCGTGATCACCAACACGATCAGGCGTACCAGGTTGCCGTCCGGACTGTCCCACTCCAAGCCCTGTCTGGTATGAAAGGCAAATACATAGGATTTGTCTATGTTTTCCAAGCGGGCATGAGGAATGGCGATTGAGCGTCCCATGGCTGTGCTCATCTGGTCTTCCCGCAGTTTGATCTCATGATAGATGC
>LSQX01357316.1_pt2 | contig 12340 bp, 13 predicted proteins | sample 654561 | NCBI WGS metagenome assembly LSQX01 (sample SAMN04489861, study PRJNA283612) | anaerobic digester metagenome | isolation source: 4 biogas reactors fed with cattle manure at either 37C or 55C with and... | place: Denmark: Kongens Lyngby | collected 2014 | reverse complement strand
CCTATTATAAACAGTATATTTTAAATTAATTAAATTATAATAATTATATCGTTTTAACAGCGATTAAACTTGATGGAAAAAGCATGAAATTTTGTGAGCAGCTCAATTTTTTGAAAACTGATTAATAGCAATTGTATGAAAATACTATTAGTTGAGGATAATCTTTTAAATCAGAAAGTAGTTGGATTTCATCTGATTAAATCCAATTATGAAATTGCTTATGCAACCAATGGCAGCGAAGCAATGGAAAAAATAGAAGCCAATCCACCCGATTTAATTCTTATGGACATTGTTTTGCCCGGAGAAAACGGATTTGAAATCACGGTAAAAATTAGGGCGCTGGAAAAAAGCAGAAATATTTCGAAAGGCGTTCCAATCATTGCATTAACAGCCAATACGCTTGACAACGACAAAGAAAAATGCATTAATGCAGGAATGAATGACTATCTTGCGAAACCTTTTACCGCAGAAGAGTTGTTGGAAGTTATAAAGCGATTTGAAAAACAGGAATGAGTGGTGATCTTGACATAAGAGGAAACTATTATCCGGAAACAGACAGGGAGTTAGACCGCAAATTGCGCCCCCTGAGTTTTTCCGATTTTCAGGGGCAGGGAAAAATTGTGGATAACCTGAAAATATTTGTTGAAGCTGCAAACATGCGCAAAGAAGCGCTTGACCATGTTTTGCTTCACGGACCGCCCGGGTTGGGAAAAACAACTTTATCACACATTATCGCCAATGAATTAGGTGTCGGCATAAAAATCACATCCGGTCCGGTGCTTGACAAACCGGGTGATTTGGCAGGTTTGCTCACAAATCTTGATGAACACGATGTTTTATTTATCGATGAAATACACCGACTTTCTCCTATTGTGGAAGAGTATCTCTATTCCGCAATGGAAGATTTCAGGATTGATATTATGATTGACAAGGGACCCAGCGCCCGCTCCATTCAAATCGACCTGAATCCTTTTACGCTTATTGGCGCCACAACCCGTTCCGGGTTGCTCACTTCACCTCTGAGAGCTCGTTTTGGAATCAATTCACTTCTGGAATATTACGACAATACGATTTTAAAAGGAATAGTGAAACGTTCTGCTCAGATTTTAAATGTGGAAATCAGCGATGATGCCGCAGAAGAAATTTCACTCAGAAGCCGCGGAACACCAAGGATTGTTAACTCTTTGCTGCGCAGGGTGCGTGATTTTGCACAGGTGAAAGGCGATGGAAATATTGATATTGAAATCACAAAAACTGCGTTGTCAGCCATGAATATTGACCAGTATGGTCTGGATGAAATGGATAACAGGATTCTACGCTGTATTATTGATAAATTCAAAGGCGGACCTGTCGGAATTTCCACTATTGCCACAGCTGTTGGCGAAGATGGCGGAACAATTGAAGAAGTTTATGAGCCGTTTTTGATTAAGGAAGGTTTTATCAAACGAACACCCCGCGGGAGGGAAGCAACCGAGAGGGCTTACAAGCATTTGGGAAGGGTAAATTACGGAAATCAATCGATGTCGCTATTTTGATTCAATCCATTTCACTTCAAATAAACGGGGCCAATATTTTCCGGTGACAAAAATCCGATTATTCTCTGTATCATAAGCTATTCCGTTCATGTAGTCAACTTTGTCTTCCGGTTTGGTGTACATGTTTAAAATACCGTCTAAGTTTATTTCCGACAACACTTTTCCCGTTTCCGGATCAATCTGAATAATCAGATTTGTGGTGTAAACATTGGCATAAATAGTACCGTCTATATATTCTAACTCATTGATATAGTTGACAACTCCTTTGTTGTTGGCAACCTGAATCTTCTTTATTTGGGAAAAATCCGAAGGATTTAGCCATATCAATTCGTGGGTTCCGTTGGTCATTATCAGGTTTTCTCCATCGTTTGTCAAACCCCAACCCTCTTTTGAACGATAGGTAAAACTGTCAATTACTGCAAAATCATTCAAATCATAAACAAAACCTTTTTGACTGCGGTAGGTCAGCTGATAGATTTTATTGTTTAAAATGGTTATTCCTTCTCCGAAATATTTCTCATGGAGCGGTTTTTCCTTCACTGTTTTTCCGGTTTGCAGGTTAACCTGATACAATCCTGAGGAGCCGTATTCGCCGGTTCCTTCATAAAGGCTTCCATTGTGATATTCAAGACCCTGAGTGAAAAATTTCGGATTATGCGGAAAATCATTAATGACGGTATAACCTAACTTTTTGGGTACAATATCTGAAACAACATTTATTGTAACTGTCTGTGAATTATCAACCTTATCAGTTTTGGTGGCAACAACCTGAAAACTGTTTGTTCCCGTATAATTCAATGAAATGTCGGGAATCGTGAATTTTAATTCCTCGCTTTGGTAAATTAATTCACCCTGATAAAACAGTTTAATATTGTCAATTTCGCCATCGCGCAGCTTAGTTTCAACGTTCACGGAAACAGCAGTGCCATATATATAATTCTGCGCCTTTGGGCTGATAACTATCGAACTCACGGGTTTGCGTGAGCGTTTTGGCTTACTGGAACAGGAGAAGCAAAAAATAAAAAGGCTGAAAATAATCACCAAAGGAAAAATAAATCTTTTCATTCGCACTGTTATTAATTCTCGAAATTGTATCAAAAAAATGTTTTCGGCATAAAATTATAAAATATATGAAGCATTGCAATTGATAGACGGGAATGCAAATGAATACTATCTTTGTTTCAAAAAAATTCGATTTTGAATCACTTTAAAAGATTAGCGGGCGACACGGCAATTTATGGGATGAGCAGCATCCTTGGGCGCATTCTGAACTGGCTGCTGGTTCCCTATTATTCGTTTATTTTTGTGCCCGAAATTTACGGAGTTGTTGCCAATCTCTATTCCTATGTTGCTTTTCTTTTGGTTTTGCTGCTCTACGGAATGGAAACTTCATTTTTCAGATATGCCTACAAACATGAAAATTCTGAAATAGTCTATTCCACTTCGCTCATTTCCGTTTTTTCCACTTCTGCGCTTTTTGTTTTATTAGCATTTTCATTTAGCGGAGAAATTGCTTCCTGGCTGCACTACCCCGAACATCCGGAATATATTGTGTGGCTGGCAATTATCTTAGGAATTGATGCTTTTACGGCAATTCCATTTGCGAGGCTGAGACTCAACAACCGCCCCGTAAAATTTGCCGTGATTAAAGTGATCGGAATAGCTTTTAATATCGGATTTAATATTTTTTTCCTGACTATCTGTCCCAAAATTTTGGAAAATAATCCCAATTCAATAATTAAGCTGATCTATTCTTCTGAAATTGGAGTTGGCTATGTGTTCATTTCCAATTTATTGGCTTCATTGATAACACTGATTTTATTAATTCCTGAAATTTTAAGGGTTTCGCTGAAATTTGAAAAAGAGCTGTTGTTGGAAATGCTGAGCTACGGATTTCCGATTTTGATTGTGGGTCTTGCCGGTATGATCAACCAAAATATTGACAAAATTCTGATTCCTTTTCTCATTCCCGAAGATCAGAATCCGATGCACCAGCTTGGTGTTTATGGCGCCAATTTCAAGCTTGCGGTTTTGATGAGTCTTTTTATTCAGGCATTCAGGTATGCGTTTGAGCCTTTTTTCTTTGCCCGTGGCAATTCAAAAGACGATCCGCAGATTTACGCAACCATCATGAAATATTTTGTCATTTTCGGATTGATTATTTTTTTGGGAATGATACTTTTCCTGGATATAATCACTTTGATTATCAGTTCGGGTTATCACGAGGGGCTGAAAGTGGTGCCGATTATTCTGATGGCAAATCTCTTTTTCGGAATTTATTTTACGCTTTCGCTCTGGTATAAACTGAAAGATATGACCCGATACGGAGCGTATATTTCCATGACGGGCGCAGCCATAACACTGTTGATCAATATTCTGCTTTTGCCGGTTATCGGCTATACAGGCTCTGCAATTGCTGTTTTTTTCGGATACCTTTCCATGGTTGTTTTTTCATATATTCTGGGTCAGAAGCACTATCCGGTACCCTATGATCTGAAACGGATCAGTCTCTATTTCGGCATAGCGATAGTTATTTACGCAACTTCCTTTGCCACATCCTGCTTCTCGGGAATTTTCAAATATTTTTCAAACGTCCTGTTGTTATTTGTATTTTTATTTATTGTTTGGAAGCTGGAAGAGAGTCAGTTACGGCGATTATTAAAAATTTGATTAAAATAACTGAATTTAATATCAAAATATATTATTTTTGTCAGAATGAAAAATACTGAAGAAGAAATAATAGCACTGGCATCAGATCATGCAGGTTTTGATAAAAAGCAGGTTATCAAAAAACATTTCGAAACAAAAGGAATCTCATATAAAGATTTAGGGTGCTATACCAGTGAGAGTTGCGACTATCCCGATTTTGGGCACCTCATTGCAGAAGCCATTGAAAATGGAGAATATAAAATCGGAATCACTTTTTGCGGAAGTGGTCAGGGAATCAGCATAACGGCAAACAAGCATCAGAAAATCAGATCAGCCGTTTGCTGGAATCCGGTGATTGCGGCGCTTGCAAAACAGCATAACGATGCAAATATCTGCTCTGTCCCTGCCCGTTTTGTATCCGATGAAGAAGCAATCGTAATTGTTGATTCTTTTCTGAACGCTTCCTTTGAAGGAGGGCGCCATGCAAGGAGAGTCGAAAAAATACCTGTCAAAAATTCAGTCAATACAAAAAATAGTTGATATGCTTTCTAATACCTGTAAATATGCCCTCAGGGCATTGATTTATTTAGCCAATTTTTCGAAAGAAAATAAAATGATCGGAATTAAAGTAATTTCGGAAGATTTAAAACTTTCTTCTCCTTTCCTTGGCAAAATCTTGCAAAATCTTGTGAAACAGAAACTTTTAGTTTCAACAAAAGGTCCTAACGGCGGTTTTGCACTGGCAAAAGCAACGGATGAAATTTCACTGTGGGACATCGTTACCAAAGTGGATGGCGAGGAGTTTTTCACCAATTGCCTTATCCGTCTGGAGCCTTGCATCACGCATGACCCGAACAGACCGCTCTGCCCCGTTCATGCTCAGTATGACGGTTTGCGCAATGAGATTTGCAATTTTTACAAGAATACTTCTCTAAAAACCATTGAAAACGATATTGAGAAGTACGAGGGATTGATCAGGCTCTGACGGGCATTAAGAAAGAATTAAAAATATTTTTCCCGCTTTTTTCCTGAAATCACGAAATGGAAAAAAAGTGTTGACACAGCAATTCCTGACACGTTGGCTAAAAAGTCGAAAAAATCACTGCTTCTTGTGATGGTAACATATTGCTGTAACCATTCCAGTAGTGTTGCAAAAAACAGTGCAGTCAGCGAAGCAAAGAGATAAGGGTTCAGTTTCAGTTTTTTGAAGGGGACGAAAAGCAGCAGGCAAAAAACAAAAAACATCCCGAAATGCACCAGCTTGTCAAAATGCGGAATTTTCAGCAGGGATGTTTTTGGGATTGAATGTGCCGGTATGAACAGCCCGTAACAGATCACACCTAACCAAATAAAAGGCTTCATAAACCGTTTGAGAATCATTCGTTTTAAAATTTTAAGTGCATAAAAGTAACATATTATGGCCGGAATCTATTTACATATCCCGTTTTGTCGCCGGTTATGTTATTATTGCGACTTTTACAAAACAACCAACACGGAGCTGACCGAAAATTTTCTTGAAGCGCTCAAATATGAAATCCGGCAGCGAAAAGATTTTCTTGAAGGTGAAAAAATCAAAACAATCTATTTCGGAGGGGGAACCCCTTCAGTTCTCACAGCAAGACAGCTCTCGTCCGTCATGGAAAATATTTTTGCGGATTTTCAGGTTGAAACCGATGCAGAAATCACGTTTGAGGCAAATCCGGACGATCTGAATCCTGAATACCTTCAGGATTTAAAAGCGAACAGAATCAATCGGCTAAGCATTGGAGTTCAGTCGTTTCATGACGAACATCTAAAAAAAATGAATCGCCGGCATAATGCAAAACAGGCTGCCGAAGCAGTTGAAAATGCACTGAAAGCGCATTTTTCGGATTTGAGCATGGATTTGATTTTTGGCTTGCCCGGACTTTCGGCGCAACAATGGCGCGAAGATTTACAGTTTGCTTTCAGCTATCCGGTAAATCATCTTTCGGCATACCATTTAACCTATCACGAAGGAACGCCGTTTTACACCTGGCTGAAAAAAGGAACTTTGAAAGAGTTGCCCGAATCGGAGAGCGTTGAGCAGTTTAATATTTTATTGGATGAATCGGCAGAAGCAGGTTTTGAGCACTACGAAATTTCAAATTTTGCCCGAAACGGGCAATACTCCGGGCACAACACTTCCTACTGGAAAGGGGAAAAATATTTAGGACTTGGTCCTTCGGCACACTCTTTTGATGGCAACTCCAGACGGTGGAATGCCGCACATACGGAAGCTTACATCAAAGGGGCAAAAAAGAATACCGTTTATTTTGAGGAGGAGCAGTTAACTGAAAAAGAGAAGTTTAACGAATATATTTTGACACGAATCCGCACAAAATGGGGGATTTCCCTTCAGGAAATCAACAACCGTTTTGGTGAGGAATATGCCAAAAACGCTTTCAAAATTTTAACAAAATATATCAATTCCAAAAAAATCAGAGAGGAAAACAATTTTTTCACTTTCACCAGAGAGGGAATTTTTATTTCGGATGACATCATGTCTGATTTTATGATTATCTGATTGTTAACCAATTATTTAAATAGATATTCAATTTGATAAATATTGTTAATGCAGAGGAGGTCTTTATTAAAAATCCTATCTTAGCAGGTCTTTAAAAAGAGAATATGGTAATAAAAATAGTGAACCGCTCCAATAATCCATTACCGGAATACAGCACCGAAATGTCTGCCGGCATGGATTTGCGTGCTTTTTTGGACGAGCCGGTAGTTTTGAAACCGATGGAAAGAAAGCTGATTCCCACGGGATTATTCATTGAATTGCCCCGTGGCTATGAAGCGCAGATCAGGCCGCGCAGCGGGCTTGCCATTAAAAAAGGCATCACGGTTTTGAATACGCCGGGCACTATTGATGCCGACTACAGGGGCGAAATCCGGGTGATTCTGGTTAATCTTTCCACTGAAGAGTTTGTGATTGAAAATGGCGAACGCATTTGTCAAATGGTTATTGCAGCGCACGAAACCGTGAAGTGGAACCGGGTTGAAGAGTTAAATGAAACAGAAAGGGGAGCCGGTGGTTTCGGACACACCGGTAAAAATTGAACGCATGAAACGACTATTTTTAAAATGGATACCGGCGCTTTTGCTGCCGGCTTTGATGTTGAGTTGTTCTTCAGGAAAAAAACTGACGACACAGGAGCAGCCGGAAACTTCGGAAATTGCACCGGAAGAGGAGCTTTTTACGTTAGATGAGCAAAAACAGATGGAGTTTGATTACCTGTTTGTGGAAGCTTTGAAGGAGAGGAGCTTAGGAAATCCGCAGCGCGCTATTCAGATTTTGTCAGAATGCCTGCAAACTGACCCCAATTCAACTGCGGCGCTCTATGAATTAGCTGCCATTCAGGCAGAGAACAATGATCTCACCAGCGCTACCCTGCTGCTTGAAAAAGCTATTAAACTCAATCCCAAAAACAAATGGTACAAGTTGTTGTTAGCGGATATTTTGCAGCAAACCCGAAAATATAATCAGGCAGCTCAGATTTACAACGAACTTTTGGACAAAGACCCTGAGAATTTGGAATATCTTTTTATGAAAGCGGCACTGTTTGCAAGCGCCGGGAAAGTGGACGAAGCCATTGACGCATACAATGCGCTTGAGGAGAAAACCGGAATTAACGAGCAGATTTCTGTCTCCAAACAGCAGCTTTATGTTCAGGATAAGCAGATTGATAAAGCTTTTGAAGAGATAAACAAGCTCATCAGTTTTGACCCCGATGAGCCAAAATATTACGGGCTGATGGCTGATTTATACCAGAATCAGGGCGATTCGGAAAATGCGCTGAAATACTACAAAAAGATTCAGGAGATTGACCCCGGGAACGGTTTTGTCCATTTTTCGCTGGCAAATTACTATTTCATCAATAACAATCCTGAAAAAGCTTTTGAAGAAACGAAGGAGGGATTTCGCAGCGACGACGTGGATTTACAGACGAAACTGCAAATGTATATGCTACTGACAGCAGACCCTGCACAATCGAATCTGACTTCTGCTCAGGAAGATACACTGATTGATATTCTTCTTGAAGTTCATCCTGAGGAATATATGGTGCACACCGTGCGTGCCGAAAGTTTTCTAAAACGCCAAAAACCGGAAGAGGCGCGTGCAGAGCTGCTAAAAGCGCTGAGCATTCAAAAAAACGATTACATTCTTTGGGAGCGGCTTCTGTTTGTGGACAATGATTTGCAGGACTGGCAGGCGCTGAATAAGCACAGTCTGGATGCCCTTGAGCTTTTTCCCAACCAGCCGCAGGCTTATTTTTTGAATGCCATTGCAAACATTCAGCTTAAAAATTACGAAGAAACCATCTCCATCGCTGATGAAGGAGTGATGTATGTGGCGGATAATAAAAAGTTAGAAGGGCAGTTTCTGATGCTCAAAGGCGAGGCTTTGTACAAAACCGGAAAACTGGAAGAGGCATTTGCACTTTTTGATAAATCCGTTGAACTGGATCCCGACAACCACATAACGCTCAATAACTACGCTTATTATCTGTCACTTGCAGGAAAAAACCTGACCAAGGCTGAGCTTATGAGCGGGCAGGTGATTGAACGTTTTCCCGAAAATGCAACTTATCTGGATACCTACGCCTGGGTGCTTTTCAAAAAGGGCGAATATAAGCTGGCAAAGTTTTATATGGAATCAGCCCTGAAAAACAGTGAGAGTGAAAGCTCAACGCTGTTAGAACATTACGGCGACATTCTTTTTAAATTAGGAAGCGCCGACGAGGCTGTGCAATACTGGAAAAAAGCGTTGGATGTGGGTGATGATATTTCAGAGGTTTTGAAGCAAAAAATCAATCAGAGAAAATATATCGAAGAGTAAATGAAGTATTTTTTGAAATCCAGTTTAAGTCGTTTTTTCATTGCTACAGCCCTGATTCTGACCGTTTTTTCATCGTGTCGGACTACGCGTGAACTGCCGGCGGAACGTCTTCGCCCGATGGATGCCGGAAGACTTATCAGACACGCCGAAGAAAATGCGTTTGACTTTAATGATTTAACCATCCGCCGGATTAATGTGCTCTTTTCAGGAAGCGATACCGAAACTAATTTCAGAGCCGCTTTGCAGGCGATAAAGGATGAAAAAATATTGGCAACAGTCAGTAAAATGAGTATTCCGGTTGGTCGTGTTTTGCTCACTCCCCAAAATGTGATTTTTGTAAATTATTTTGAACGCACCTATTTTCAGGACGACTATTCCTATTTGAGCCGCATGATGAAATTCAACCTTGACTTTGACATTATTCAGTCAGTGCTCACCAACCCTTCGGGGGGCGGTATTCTTTCGCGAAACGAAAGGCATGAATACCGCACTTCTGTTGAAAACGGAAAATATGTGCTTCAGTCCGGCGACACACAGAATCCGGGTGCAACCGGGCAAAATATCAATTTTGGAAGAAGAACACGGAAAAATCCCGAAAACGATGTTCAGAAGAAATTTTACTTTAATCCGAAAGATTTTAATCTTGAAAAAATGATCCTTTACGAACCTTCAAACAACTGGATTTTGGAGGTGAATTATGGCAGCTATACACCGGTTGACGGGAAAAACTATCCCGGCTCAATTGATATTAAAATGATTTCCGAAGGAGAAAGTACCGGGCTAAAAATCAGATTGAGCGATATTACCACGCAGAAAATCAATTCGATAGATTTGGCTATTCCTGAAAAATATGAGCAAATCCGTGTAAATTAGCAGCTTATTGACGAAAATCCCGAAAGAATCATCAGGATATGAAGAAACCGGTTTTGGTAATAGTGTTTTTCGTTTTTTTAGGTGGGGCACAGGCGCAGTCCCTTTCCGACCTGCAGCAGCGCAGGCAAAGCGCCGCCCGGGAGATTGAAACGACAAACCGGTTGCTGAGCCAGGTGCAGCAGCAGGAGAAAGCTTCGCTGAACAGCCTGCAGCTCATCAACAACAACATAAACCAGCGAAACAAAGTAATTTCAGGACTAAATTTAGAAATTCGTATCTATCAGGAATTTATTCAAAACAACAATCTTTCGGTGCAGATGCTTTCGGATGATCTGGAAAAGATGAAGGCAGAATATGCCAAACTCATCCGGATGACCTATTTGGGCAGAACTCCCTCCGGGCAGCTTTTCTTTCTGCTTTCAGCCGAAAGTTTCAATCAGGCATACAGGCGTTTGCTCTATATGAGGCGATACACTGCCCACCGGAATAATCAAGCTGAACTGATGAAAACATTGCAGCAGCTGCTTAATGAAAAAGTGGAAGACCTTGAGAAAATGAAAGTTACCCGCCAGGAGTTGTTGGAAGAAGCTCGCGTGGAAACTCAAAAACTTTCCCGGGAAAAAGAGGCTCAAAACCGGGAAGTACAGGATTTGAAGCGCCGCCGGCAGGATTTAAACAGCAAATTGCAGCAGCAGCGCAAAATTGAACAGCAGCTCGAAAGCGAGATTCAGCGCATCATTGAGGAAGAAGCACGGAAAAACAGAGCAGCCGGCGAGGCGGCGTATGCGCTCACACCGGAGCAAAAATTAGTGGGCGACAACTTTGCACAAAACAAGCTGAAACTTCCCTGGCCCGTTGAACGCGGAGTCATTACCGAGCATTTTGGAATTCACCGCCATCCGGTTTTGGAAAATGTGCAGGTGCGCAATAACGGAATCAACATTGCCACCGAAACAAACGCCGGAGTGCGGGCAGTTTTCAATGGTGAAGTTTCCCGGGTTTTTGGTATTTCCGGTGGAAACTCAGCAGTAATCATCCGCCACGGGAATTTTCTGACCGTCTATTCAAATCTGAAAGAAGTAACCGTGAAAAAGGGAGACAAAGTTTCTGTAAGGCAAAAAATCGGTACGGTTTATACCGATGCCGATGACGGTAATAAATCCATCCTGAAATTTCAAATCTGGCGCGAAAATCAAAAGCTGAACCCCGAGGAGTGGATAAGTCGTTGATTACTTTGAGATTACATAATAAGCCGCAGTGGTGAAAAAATTTCGCAACCAGGGGATTGCAGCAATAATTCTGCATTGCCTGCGCGGTTTCAAACCAAATTTCGTTTCATAATTCGGATTGATGAAATAGAGTGTTCGTTTGTCAATGCGGTAGTTGTGTTTCTTCAAAATTCGCTCAATCCGCTCAATGGAAATGCCGGTTTCACGAATTTCCAGAAGTTCGGAAACTCTTTTTTCATTTTTCTCAAACCGTGTCAGCAGAAACTTATATACACTTAGCGGCAGAAGATGAAAAAACGGCAATCGGGAAAGAATTTTATTTCTGCACATCTGCTGATGTCCGCCAAAAGGATTCTGCCACGGAGGAAAAGCGAGGAAAAATTTTCCGTCAGGTTTCAGAAATTGTTTTGCATAATCCATAAATTTCTCCTGATTGGGAATATGCTCAATCACGTCGCGCATGATGATCAGATCAAAAGTTTTTCCCTTTAAATCGGTTTGATAAATATCTTCACATATCAGTTCAAGGTTCTCTTTCTCAGGATGATCTGCGAAAAATGCTTCTGCAAGTTCAATCCTGCCGCAGGAGATGTCAACGCCAGTTGCCCGGCAGCCCGATTCGAGAAAAGGTTTCAGATTGCCCGCTTCACCGCAGCCGATTTCAAGCACGCTGGTATCTGCACCGGGCGTTATCCATTCTCCCAAATAGGGGATTACATGCTTTTCTGTTGTAATTGCCTGTTCTTCAAAATATTTTCGTTTGTCTGTGTGGCGTTCCTGCATTTTTTTAAACTTTTAACCAAGTGGCAGATTCTGCCGAAATTGCCGTTTATTAATTGATGATAAAGATACAACTTCACGCTTCAGCCGAAAAACTATTTATATAGATAATTGTATGTTATCTTTGCAGCGCAAAAATAAATTAACAATTAAAGGAATATTTGATATGAAACATATTGTGGATTTATCCTGGACTGATAAAGTAGCTTTTGAAACCGACATGGACGGACATAAAGTGATAATTGACGCATCAGAGGAGTCGGGCGGCAGCGATTTGGGTCCGCGTCCAAAGAAACTTATGCTCACTGCACTTGCCGGCTGCACCGGAATTGACGTGATAATGATTCTGAAAAAAATGAAAGTGGAGCCTGAAGCTTTCAACGTAATTGTGGAGGCAGATTCCACCGAAG
>LSQX01269902.1_pt1 | contig 12340 bp, 8 predicted proteins | sample 654561 | NCBI WGS metagenome assembly LSQX01 (sample SAMN04489861, study PRJNA283612) | anaerobic digester metagenome | isolation source: 4 biogas reactors fed with cattle manure at either 37C or 55C with and... | place: Denmark: Kongens Lyngby | collected 2014 | reverse complement strand
GAGAAACTTGCCCGGGAACCGTACGCTAATAGAGAAGAAACAAATCTAAGGTGCCAAAACTAGGCAACTTTGTAGTGCCTTAAAAGTCGGGTGCTTTATTTACAACAAGTTATAGCTATAAATGCGAAAGTTGGGCTAATATCCCAGATCATTAATTTCTGGTTGGGGTTCCAGTTGCGGAATGCCAACTGAACGCAGGTAGTTATAGGTGCCATCCAAGAACGAACTGTCACGGGTGGCATCGGGAGGGTTGTTGCCATGTGGCACAAATATCACCATTCCTTGGCGGGCTCGTGTTAACAAGACCCGATAGGCATTTAGCAAGTATTTCTGATTAGCCTCACTGCGTATATTGATCCATTTCTGGCCACGGAAGTCATGATAGTTCCAGTGACATTTATGATTTATCCGAAGGTCGCCATCCCAGGCGATACACGCCCAGTCAAGCTCTAATCCCTGGACCTGGAACTCTGTCGCTACAGCCTCCATAAAAAAGCTAGAACGGGGATCATTCTTGCCATTAAGAAAATAGTACACCGGATTAGCTTCTACATTTACATCTATTGCAAATGGTTTCAAACGCAATGCCTTTGAGGAGGCCAGCAAGCCGTATCGCTCCGAACCGCGGGCATTAGTTCTGATCCAATTTTTTGCATCTTTTAGATCTCGTGTAATACAAATTGGATATTTCTCAAGCTCCTGAAGCAGCTCCTGACTCCTGCTGCGATCAAGCTCAAGGAGCGCTTTGACAAACTCTGAGAGCCTTTCCGAGCGAAACGATCTCATCGAGACATGCAGATGCAGGTTAGGCAAAAATTTAGAGCCCTCCTTTTTTCTTGTGCGTACAATTTGCACTGCTTGACCAGCGGCATACTCTGAGTCGGTCAGCCTGTCTGACATAGCGATTTCCCAGTGTGGAAACTTATTCATTATAGCCTCCAGCCAGGCCGAGATACCAGCCTCACCAGTATTGATCTCTTGTCCGCCGCCAACCAAACAGATAATTACAGCCCAATCGGGACGGCGATCCATATACTCTATTAAAAACTCCGGTTCAGACTTGTTAAAATCTGAGACCCGTTTCTTGCGTTGCATAAAGTTGCGCGTCATTTGCAAGTTCCAAGCTCGCTGTGCTTCATCAAAAATTACAACATGTTCAGGAGCAGCAGAACTTCGCAAGGCTTCATCGCGAAAGTGATGAACGTTTTGGAGAAAAGATTTTACTTTTGCCGCCACATCGCCCTTACGGCATGGTTTCCCCTTCTTTTTTAGCCGCTCAACTTCATCTCGTACAAGTGCTTCTGTCAACACCGCAATCAGGGGCCCATTACCAGAGAGATAAGTTGCATGAGTACCAGAGTCAGTATCATAATTTTTGGTTGCTACATTCAGTCCTACAAGAGTTTTACCAGCACCAGGCACTCCAGTCACAAAGCAGATCACCTTCTTGCTGTTCTCAGCAGCATCACTGATAAGATTAAGCACACATTGTGACGTATCTGTCAGATTGATCGCCCCTGCATCACTTCTGGTTATCGCTTCTACCGAGTGATTAGCATAGAGAGAGCGAGCTGCCTCAATAATCGTTGGTGTCGGGCTGTAGGAGGTATTCTCCCACTCTCGAACAATATAGCTGTCGGTCTCTTGGGTTAGCCTTTGCAGTAGCTCTTTAGCTCCATTAATAGAGGTAAAGAGTGGTTTCGCAACATTATCGCAGGAGTATTCAGGATCAAATGTAGACTCCTTTGCTTTCGTGGCAAGTAGCACCGGGACTATCTTTGCGTCATGGCTACCCTTATGAAAATTCTTCAAATCCAAGGCATAGTCCCACACCTGATCGATATCGTCTTGCAGCTTGCACCGCTCCCCAACTTTAAATTCGAACACTATGATATACAGGAGGTCAGCAACAGAAAAAGTCAGCACAGCATCAACACGACGCCCCATACGCGGAATATTGAACTCAAGAAAAATCTCCCCAACCAGGCCGGAGGGCAGAACATGCTGTAGAATCTTAATCTCCTGTTCCCAGGCTGCAACCTGTGATGGCGAGACATCAAAACCGTCACGTCCACTATTGCCGGCAAGAGTCCCAATGATCTCCTCAACAGAAAGTTTCTGGAAGAGCACTACCTCTGTGCCAAACCATGCACGATGCCGTCTATTTAACTGGTGTGGTAACATATTGTTTGATGCTCCTCCTTCATCATCGGCTGGAGCTCTGCCGTAGGGATATTGAGACGTGTTGCGTCCTCATGAACATGGGAGGTAATGGTTTTTGGATTTATAAGTCTTTTAGCCATGGCAAAGTCAGTGGTTAGTGGTCATTGGCTAGTGATTATTCCTCAATGCGCATCCACTCATTGAGCAAAACGGTTTTGCCTACCCCGCGCAATCCGGTAAGCAACATGCTCTTCTCTGAACGACGATTTTTTACACGCCCAAAAAGGATGCGACTCTGTGCAAGGATAGAATCACGACTTGACAATTCGGGGGGAGGCGAGCCAGCACCTGGTGAAAAAGGGTTTTTGACGGGATCCATTGGCAAAACTTTCGATTTATAGCGAGTTTAGTGATTTATAGCCGATGTGGGCTATAATCGGCTAAAATTAGTATAAAGTCAAGAAGGCGGTACAGTTGGCAGAGGATAGTGAATAGTGGTTATGGCTGAGCTTTCTGGTTGAGAGAGGTTAAGAGCGTACGGCCTTTAGCGGTAAGGCGGTATTTTTGCAGACGGCTGGTGGGCTTGTCAGGGATTGTCATTTCAATTAAATCAGCTTGCAGAGCTGGTGCAAGATAGTGATTACGAAAATGATCTTCACCTTTTAAACCCAATTTTCGCTGCAACTCAGCTCTGGTTAAAGGCAATGTAAGAGCAGAAAGCAGCTTGAAAACTTTACCTGTGACTTCACCTGTGACCTGCGGGGCGACCTCTCCCAGCGGTACAATGACCTCAAACATATTGCCATCGTACTATCACAAATCGCCTGCGGCTCACCACAGGATCGCCCTCCAGTACTCGGATTGCCGGGTCAGTGCTACAGTCTGCCGCTGGCAATGGCAAGGATAGTCTCGAATACGCACGCTTAAAGGAATGCGACGTTAGAAAAGGAACTCGCCCCAATTCGACGGACAGACCCTGACTTCGGAGGGGATATCTGAGACGACTTGGCTTTCCTGATCGAAATAGTAGCATCGGCGCACCGTACGTGTTCCGCTCGCATCGCCGAACAGCACCCCGATGTCGCCGCGCCGCAGACCGCTCGGCAGTGCCGGCTCGCCCAGTTCGTTCCAGGGGATTGCAATGGCGATCCGGTAGCCCTTCTGCTCATCACGTTCGACGACGACACGTGCAGCGGTGATCTTTTCCACACAGGCAACTGACTCCGTGCCCGCCGGCGAGGCGAACACGACGGGCGGAGCGTCGCAGGTATCATCGATAAAGACGTATTTCATGACAACAGGCACGCCTTCGTGCATGGCAATGACGAAGCGGCAGTCGCCCTTTTCCGGACTTTCCCGGTTTGCTGGAAGCCCGGGATCGGAAGCCCAGCGGAAGTCGATGGCATCGCCCGTATGGAAGAGCGTGTTTGCATCTCCTCCGCCATTTGTGAAAGGCGTGGTGTCCGAAACGGAAAGCCACAGGTTCAGGCTCTGTGACGTATACCCCACAGCAAACTGAACAAGAGGCTCATCCTGTGGAAACGACTGCTGAACCAGTTTCTCCCAGCCATGCCCAAGACCGAACCCGCCTGCTGCGACCGTGCGGACCGGCCCACGCTCTACAGCCGGCAGCGACTGGAGAGGCGGAGCGGGCTGCGTCAGACTGACATAGCCTTCCATCCGCCGCAGCGTGTCCAGACCGTCAATCCGTGCAACATTGGAAGAATCCTTTCCGACTACCTGCAGTATGCGCCCGTCCGGCATATCGCCCATCCAGCCGAAGAAGCATTCGTCACCCAGGCTGTGCTGATCCAGTCGCATGTTCGGCTCAGCCGTGAGCAGGTTCTGCTGGACGGGATTGATGCGCATGTCGCCAAACAGCTCGCCGACGAACAGTCCATCCGTCGTGAACAGGTAGCGCGTGCCCTTGTTGCCGTTGAGCTGGAAGATTCGCCCGCGGTTCTCCGGCAGTGTGGCGAAGCCCTCAACGTTCAGCGTGTGGAGGATGTCGCCCGTTCGGGGCAGGGGCGAATTGTGCCAGTTGGCAGGGAAGGGGTTGGGGTAGGTCCATCTGATCCGTCCATCGGGGGCGAGCGACAGCAGTACGTTTTCGGGGTCGCCTTGGTTCCCGCCGCCTCCGCAATTGATGATGACGCCGCCGTCGGGATCCGGAATGGTGGCGCAGATGCCTTTTTCCCGGACAATTTCAGGCAGAGGGATCGTTATGCCCGCCTCCAGGTCGTAATTCAGACGGTTCGCAGACGGCTCAGGGGAGAAGACAACGAGCGAGTCGCTGCTTCGCGCATACAGATCCAGCGTCGGCCAGCTCCGCATCCCCCAGAGTGCTCCGTACTGCAAATCCGAACGGATGGAGACTTCGGAGGGATCAGCGCATCCGTCCCTGTTGTGGTCCTGCCAGAGGAAGACACCCTTCCCATGTACGCCGCGTGCCACCAGTCCTGCATCTTCGAGAAAATCGGGACGGCGCTCCGCCCAAGCCTTTCGCAGCGTGTCGAGTTCGCCGAAGATGATCCGCGGCACCAGCTGGTCGCCCGACTGCTCTGCGATGAACACGCCGGGAACGCCCCAGCCATCGTCGTGGATGCGATAGCGCTTGACGGGATACTGGGGGATCGCCGATTTGCTCTGCGGATACGGAAGGTCGCCATGCTTCTCCGGTTGATAGAGCACTGAATGGATCCTGGAGGACGCCGGCCATTCCTTAAACGTAAACGACACTCCCCGGTAGTCAGCAAAGATGTCGCCGTAGCAGGGAATCAGCGCACCGCCGCCTCCGTAGAAGGGCGGACCGATGAAATCCCGCACCGGCGAGCCAGTGGACGTCCATACGCTTACACGCTTGGGGTGGAAGTCGTGCTCCGCTACCCAGACATGGTCCTTCGCATCCACTGCTACGGCGACGGGATTCCCCATGACCAGCGGATAGAATAACCCTTCGTTGCGACCGCCCGGGATGCAAATCCGGCGAAGCAGGACGCCGTCCGGCCAGAAGACCTTGACGCACTGCTCATCGGGAGCTGTCTCGCACACGTAGAGCCGTCCCTGGCTGTCCTGACTCAGTCCGGAAGGCTGGTCGAGGTCGTTCGTCACAACTGCCCTGTACGTCCCGTCTGCCAGGTCTACAGAAACGACCTGTTGTCCGCTGATGCCCAGCACGTGCGTGCTGTCGATTCCAAGGATCGCCCCGGCACCTGGCAGCGGCACCTCCTTCACCAGCTCCGCTGTCTCGCGGTCGAAGCAGACGAGCCGCCCCTGATCGGAGAGAGACAGCACAATGTACTGCCCGACCAGCGCCATGCCCTGGATGCCGCAGAAGTCACTGCTGCTCTCCTTGACGAAACAGGCGTCCGTTCGCTTCTTCCTCACCTCGGGCGGATTGGGAACCCAGCCGTGTGTCTTCAGGTCGATCCTGTTGACTGCCAGGGAATCCTTCATCCAACCCTTTTCGCCTGCAACGTAGAGGACATCACCGTCGACCGCTATTGCGTTTGCTCCGGAAAGACTGAGCCATAAGGTGCCCCATTGCTTCCGACCTTCGGTATCCACCTGAATGATGGAATGTCCGGCCTCGGCGATGGCTGCACCGATGAAGATCATCTCACCGGAGGCATGCAGGCAGAGCGGACGTTCATGATCGGAAAGCCATCCACCTCTTCCGCCGGGACAGAGATACCATTTCTCCGGTACCTCCCAGGTGTTCCACGGCGGATTGCCCGGCGAATTAAACGCCCCGATGAACCGGCTTTCCAGCGCCTGGCGCCGAAGACCGCGCCAGCGGTACTCGCCCACGGGCAGCGACCGTCCGGTGTCGTCACGACCGTCCCAGATTTCCACGTTATTACCTGCCTTCCGCTCCACGCCTCCGATGAGGTTACGCACGCGCGTGCCGTCTGCATTGTCGATGGCGATTGTGACGTAGCCGTCCTCAGGCATGAAATAGTGGATCGGCACACCGTCATCTGATGCGGCAGGCGCCATCGTGGTCAAGACCACCCAGGCAAAACAAAGAATTTGCTCAGCGAAAGAAATTTTTGGCAGATGCTTCATAGTGTGTTGTTTTTACTCAGTTACAGGTTGTGCGGAATCGTTTCGCTGCGAACATCGCAGAAGGTTTGACAGGTTCACAATTCTTTTGAAGTGTTCAGTGCCCTTCAGTTGCAGGAAGAGCGTAGCGCAGGTCGTCAAGCGTGTCGTTGCCAATGCCGCGGAGACCAACGGACGCCTGCCATTGCCACGTGCGGTGGCTTGCCTTGAAGACCATGGTGTTCCAGCCCCTTTCCAGTCGGGCAGGCAGATTGGTTTTCGTCAAGCTTCCGCTGTAGACAGACTTTCCGTTCAACCAGACGTCCAGATGTGTGCTTCCGGCGAAAGTTTGCTTGCTGATGTCCAGCACGACGTCGCGCACCTTGGCACTGTAGACCTGTCGCGCCGAATAGCCGGCCTCGAATGTGGCAGCATGCGTTACCGCCGCAAAGTCGACGCTGTCGGGATCGCCGTTACCCGTGTAGTCGAAACTGGAGAAAAGGGGAGTCCAGACGAGCATTCTCCCTCGTCCGACGTCGATCGAGGATGCAAAGGCGTCCCCGGCTTCAATGGCATCATCGACCGGCGTTCGGGCGCGCACCGGATCCAGATTGTCGCCGTTCCAGAAAGGCAGCGGCAACTTGGCGGCAACGAGCCACGGAGCAGGAACTACGATTGACGCCCGGCGGGTAGCCTCTCCGGCGCACCCCTCCAGGGTCAACTGGTTTTCCCGTCGGTCGGGCACGCCGGACACCTGGAAGGTACCCGTCCAACCCCGCCGGCTCGCTGGCTCAACCGTCCATCCGGACGGAACGTTCAGGGCGAGGCTAGGCACCTCGCCGCCTGCCGCCTTACCGTCCCAGAAGTAGTCGATACGGAAGGCGAACGTACCGTTTCCGGTGGCACGCATGCCAGCCATGCGCCAGGACACGCCGCCTGACGCCTCCGCAGCTTGCCTCAGCAGCGGCTGCAGCCGCTCCCTCTCCAGCCAGGCTGCGGCTTCCGGTCGTCCAAAGCCGTTCAGCATCGCTATGGCGACCGAAATATGCCCGGCTGTATTGGGATGGACGAAGTCACGAGTTACATGGAAGTCCGGCTTAAGTTCCCGCCCTCGGCGGAAGGTCTCCCAGACAGTCTCGGAGGTCTGGAAATAAGCTGCACCTTCTTCTTCTGCTAATGCCTGAATCCGTGCATTCATCAGACCGATCAATGCGTTCTTCGGCGATTCGGGATCTTCTGTGCAAGGTGTAATCGAACATAGGGCAAGGCGGTCAGGCGATGCACGCGCCTTCAGAGCGGTGATGAGTTTGCGGTAATGTTCCGTCCAGCCATCCAGTGAGGCGGGAGTGTCGTCAGTGTACGGGGCGAGCACGTTGTTCATGCCGAGCATTACAACGAGCAGGTCCGCCTGCCGGTTCAGCCCCTGCTGGACATCAATCCCGGCAACATCCAGTTGCGTCGGTGCCGTGCGTGACTTGAGTTCTACGTTCTGCCAGGATTCGACCGACTGCCCGCTGCCGCCAAGGGCGACGATTTCGAAGCGCACATCCGGCGCCGTAGCAGTCAGCGCCGCTTCCATCTGATGTGCATAGCCGTTCCGATCATTCCGGCTCAGGCCGGTGATGCTGTCGCCTACCAGGACAATCCGTACATCGGCAGATGCCGTTACGCACAGGATCGCCGTCACGACTGAAAATAGAGTTTTGCGCTTCATTCCGTTCCCTTTACTGTTCGCCGTCACGCTAGCGGACAACGACGAGTGCGCCGTTCTCGGGAATGCGTCCTATGAATATAGAGTCGAACTGCAGCCTGCCGCCGTTCGCCATGCCGCCCAGGTACCAAGTCGACTGGTCTTCCGGCACCGTGAACGTCCCCGAATATTCCTTCCAGGAAACGGCGCCGCCGCCCAGATAGCGGGCGATCTCCGTGTTACCTGCGCCTACATGCCAGCCGGTTAGCGGCTTGCTGAAGCCATGCTCGATCTTGTGTCCATTGCCGATCTCCGGACTTGCGGACCAGAACGACCAGCGGTAGCGCTTCCCCGCAATGACAGGGATGCCGACATAGCTTCCATCCGTAGACGTCACCTCCAGGACACGCTCTCCCTGGGAGCCGTCTGGGAGGTGACTATTGTCCCTTTGCTCCAGAAGTTGGCTGAAGAGTCCTCAAATCCGGCGTTTGGCACGAGATTGCCAAGGGTACCGCCCATCAGCCCGGTATCCGCCAGGGTGGGCATCAGGATCCGTGTCTCACTCATCAGCCAACGGTAGTTTCCTGCGTGATGGGCATCGAAGCGACCGAATCCCACGCCGACATACAGCGACTTCGTATCCGGCTCGGGCGTGAAGAAGCTACGTACCGTAGCATTCGTATATCCATTTTTGAAAGTCCGATCCTTCCAGAATGCAACTAAATCAACGGTCGACGTCGGTGCCGCCTGCTTCGAAATGCCCCAGATGATATAGTCCGCCATGTCAATTCCGATCGTCGTTGAATCGATTCGGCAACTGAACAGATGGAGCATCCGTCCCTGCACTGGAAAGGCACGAATGGCATAGGAATTGTTTGTATTGGCAAGGTCGGGCTGTACGACCAATGTTAGATTGTTGTCTGTTATGATCGCTGCGCTGGCTGTCGTCGCCATATGGACAAGGGCACAGAGACATCCGACGAGTTTGAGCTTGAATAGGGAACTGTTCATGCTATCTCCTGATTGTTGTTTACTGATTTTGCCAAGACATGTCTGACTGTTTCAGGCTAGTCTGTTTTCTACCACATTATAGCTTCTATCTTTCCCGGCTGTCAATACCTGCTCCGACCGGATCCGGGCTATGTAAAAGAACTCAAGCAGGCACTCAGGACTTCCAGATTTGCAAATTGTACGGATTTCTATTTCAACAATTTTTCCAGGACAGGTTTCAGATCTTTGTCCCAAACGTCGTATCCCGTCTCTACGAGGTGAAGCTCATCATCGTGGTACAGCTCTTTTCTCACTTTTCCCGGTGCAGTTCTGAAAAGCTCTGTTCTGTCATGATAGAAAACGGTGTGTTTATCTGCCAGACGGGAAATGCCTTTGTTTATGGCGTGTGAGCGACCGTCGAAATATTCGTTCTGGCGCGGCAGGATGGAAAGAATGAGTATGCGGGCAGGGGGATGTTTTTCCTTGAGGAGTGCAAGAACCTTGCGGACGCCATCGATGATCTCCTCATCGCTGCCGCTGTTTTCATCACCGTAAAGATTGTTCGTTCCAATTCCCAATATTATTAATCGTGGATTTATGCCTTTTGTTTCGCCCTGTTCGAGACGCCAGATAAGTTGCCGTGTAGAATCTCCGCCGATTCCGTAGTTGACGGCGGTCAGGTTCGGGTTGATTGATTTTGCCATTGTGTCAGCCCGCTTGCCCCATCCCTGAACTATTGAATCACCGAAGGCAGCTATATCTACGCCGCCTGCCGCAGACCTTCCCTTGAAGCCCAGGTGCATATCAAACCATGCTGAACGCCAGTCATAAATGCACCATGCCGGCTCTGAGGGCTTGCCTTTTGGAGGAGTATTGTTTCGTACCTCGTCCTCAAGTGAAGTGGGTTCGCCTGCATCATCTTCGAGAGTCAGGCGCACGTCATCGAGCCATGCTTTACCTTCGCCTTCAACGAGTACAAGTGCATGTACAGCATCAGCCCAGTCAGGGATGTCGAGTACCCGATTAAATGATGTCCAGTCACTTTCTCCTTGTACAAAGTACGCCTGTCCGAATTTGTTTTGCGACCAATCGTCCGGAAAGGACTGCAGTGCCACATTTATTTTCGCATTACCTGCGGTTTTCAGTTTCCCCTGGAGTCGAAGGGACTTGCCGCCATAGCCGGTAATCCGCTGAAAGACCTGTCCGGACAAATCTTTTTTGCATGACACATGGAGTGATGCCGGGCTGCTGAAAAAAACCGTCGTGTCTCTTTTTATTGATACATCTCCCCAGGATGAATCCCAGCCGGTGGGAATATCGTTGCCGTCAGTCATCGAATTGTTTTTCAAGAGATTTTTAGTTGTATGGGTGGCTTCCGTATCTTCGGGCGTATGGGTGTAACTGCGTTCGCCGATCGGTTTGTATGATTTGTGCCAGCGTGCCTTGAAGAATCCCATTCCGTATAGGCCGACTACAACCTGTTCGGGGTCGAAAGGATCGAAGGCACAGGCGTTTGCCCGCATCATTGGGAGGTTCTCGTTGGCTCGGCTCCAGCTTGTGCCATCGTCGTGACTTATCCACACGCCATTTCCTCCGGCTGTATCGTAATATGGATCCATTGAGGTGACGAGAAGCAGGCGTGTGGGGTCAGATGGGTCAGCATTGCACTCCATTGCCTGGGATTCATCGATGAGTCTTCGCCATTCTTTTGTTTCCGGTGTGTAGCGCCATACGCCTGTGCGACCCTCCCGCCACTGGCACACCAGCACTCTGCCCCTGGAATCGCAATTGATACGGCTACGCGGGCTTACATCGGGCAGGCCTATATTTGTGAAGGTTATTCCATCATCTGTGGCAAGAATCCCTGCTTTTGTTTTTACGTAGAATCGACCAGGTCTGGAAGGATCCCCTGCCATATGGTTTGCATCGGTGATTCCCGGAACCGGCTTCCATGTTTCCCCTCCGTCTGTTGTAGAAATCAGGTTTCTATCAAGAACAGCCCATGCTAGTTTTCCGTTTTTGCCGTGAACGTATACACCTGAATATTCTTTCCTGTTACTCCAACCGGCTTTGGCGAGTCCGCGCTCTTCGCCCTCAAGAGTTGTCCATGTTTTTCCCCAGTCGGTGCTACGCTGTATGCCGTTGCCATCTCCGAACTGACCTGTGGTGATGTAGATATATCCATCACTGCTGAAGGAGACTGCCTGACCTCCAAGCCATGGATGCGTTTGCCCCATGGTATAGCGCCATGAAAAGAGATTGTTGTCGCTGATCCAGCCGCGTCCGGCATCCATAGCCAATGCTATTGCCTGACCCTTTCTGTACGGGTTGAATCCGAAGTCAGTACTGCACCAGCCGTTCCAGCCGCGACCCCTCCAATGATCTTTTTTAGCAGGGTCGGGGCGATACGATGTGGCGTCTTCCCACGTTTTACCACTGTCCGTTGTTCGCAGTATAAATTCGCTGCTGAATCCATAAATTCTTTTCGCTGCCTTAGGATCTGCCACAAGTTTCATAGATATTCCTGCAAAACAGGCAGTTTCAACTTGATATGTATTTTGGCTTGCATATGATTGTGAAACCCCGACTCCTTTACGTGAGGCATCAGGTCTCCATGTTTTTCCACCATCTGAACTTTTGTATATAACATTGGAATTCCATGCTTGATCATTTGCATAAAGCTCATCCGGCGCACCGGCTGAGACGGCTACACCTGAAAAACGTGTAGTTAAAGAGGGATCCGTGGAGGTTACTTTTTCAACTCCGGTATCGGACTGGAAGAAGGTCTTGCCGCCGTCAGTACTCTTATAAATGCTTCCGGGGATACGCTCTGCGCCATCAGCGCCGGGTGAGCTGTCGGAGCACAACCATATAATCTGTGAGTTTACGGGGTTAAAGGTTATATCGATTATGCCTCCGGTTACGCCGGTATATTCTTTCTTCTTCCATGTTTTGCCGGAGTCTTCACTTATCAGCCAGCCGGGACCGTCGGCGAGAATATGGATGCGGTTTGGAACACCGGGCTCATATTCCGCCTTGAAAATGTTGGCTCCCTTTTTCTTTTCATCAGTGAAGCCGTTTAAATCAATTGTTCCGATATGTTTCCATGATTCGCCATCGTTGAGACTTTCCCAAACCCAGCCGTAGGTGTCGGATTGTGCCCAGCGTCGCGACGTTCCGCAGAATGCGAGCAGGCGCCCGGGTTTGGCAGGATCAAAAAGAATTTTTTCCACGATCACGGAGTACCCCCAGCTAGACAACGGAAGCATTCCGTTGCGCTTTGAAACCCAGTTGCGTCCGCCGTCCGTGCTTTTAAATGGTCCGATGCAGGTGCCCATCCAGACGGTGTCAGATTTTTCGGGGTGGAACGTAATACTGCACATTTCGTATGACGGAAATCCGAAAGCCGGAGACCATGAATAGCCTCCGTCGAAAGAAGCTGCAGCACTGAGC
>LSQX01261006.1_pt1 | contig 12341 bp, 6 predicted proteins | sample 654561 | NCBI WGS metagenome assembly LSQX01 (sample SAMN04489861, study PRJNA283612) | anaerobic digester metagenome | isolation source: 4 biogas reactors fed with cattle manure at either 37C or 55C with and... | place: Denmark: Kongens Lyngby | collected 2014 | reverse complement strand
GGGTTTCGCTTCTTTCGAGCTTTCGCGATTTACGTAAAAGCAGATTTCTCACTTCGTTCGAAATGACAAAGTTTGTATGGCTGGGACGCAGACCAGCCACAACCACTCACGAAGAGTGATTTGTTACGAGCATAAGCGCAAAGCTGACTGCAAGCAAATACACTTCGATTAGACGTGTCGGGCAATGGCTTATTGCTCAGGCAAAGATCGGCTAAGAAAAATGTTTTGCAGATAAAAATGCAAGGCGGGCGACGAACACTAATCGCCACCCGCCCTATGTCGGCTACGACATTTTGGAGCTATTCAAAAAACTTTTTTCGACAATCCCTGCGCGCTTAAAACGCCTGTCCCATGCTGAAGTGGGTCCGGCCGCCTTCGCTTCCTATGCCGTAGTCCAGCCTGAGATGTCCTATCGGCGTGTTGACGCGCAGTCCAACGCCGGTGCCAAAAAAGCCGTCAAATGATGACGTTTGCGGCATCTGGTCTATGGAGAAGTCCAGGTTGCCTCCCCACGCGCTTCCATAATCCACAAACAATACGCCTGAGATCGAGTTGGCAAGCGGCTTGCGCAACTCAACGCTGGCCAAAAGCATGTGGTCTCCCCAGAACCTGTCCTCCTTATAACCGCGCAGGCTCTCCGCTCCTCCCACAAAGAACTGCTCGAAGAACGGCATTTTACCCGAACCCATACCGGCCCTCAATCTGACCGCCAATGTGACTCTTTTGTCCTGAGGAGTGAGCTTTGGCCCGCCCTTGCTGAAGTATCGACGCAGGTCAATCGATGCCTTTGTGAATGTTCCGTTGAACGGAGATTTATAGAACGGGCTGGCTTCGCCGATATCGCGCTTGAATGTGGAGCCGCGTACCGAGCCTACTTCAAGGGAGAGTCCCTGATATTGTCCCGTTGCGGGATCAAGGTCGAAATCTCTGGTGTTACGCACCATTCGAAGTGATCCGGCGGTTACAGTGCCCTGCATCACCAGCTTATATAGATCGTATTCTCCGGTGAGATCGCCGAGAAGCTTCTCATTTGTCCGGACATCCTCATATCGTCCGCCGACATATACCCTCGTCTTTTCGGTTATCGGCCTGCTGACAGTGATATCCCCGCCCTCATGGCGCTCGGAATAGGTTTCATCGTCAATGAGTGAAGAGGAGTTAAAAATGCCCGAAGAGAACCTGTAGAGCAACTTGGAATAGGCATTGACCTGAAGCGAGGTGTGCCTTTTGTCGATCCAAGGCTCATAGAAGCCCAACTCCTGGCTGGCGGAGCCGCCCACGGCGCTGCTGGTTCCCTGTTGCCATAGCACATTCAGCCCCTGCGCCCTGCCCCGGAAGTTGGTTTCGGAAAGGCGCGCCTGGCCGACCAGCCTCTGCCTGGAGCTATAGCCGAATCCCAGGGAAACCATGCCGGTTTTTTTCTCCTCGACAGGAATTGTAACTTTGACCATCCCGATTTCGGAACCCGGAGTGATCTGATATGGCAGGACATCCTGCAAAATATCGAGGTTATAGATACGGATAATATCGGCTTTCAGGACCTGCACGTTAAAAACCTGACCCGGCTGCGTCTTCATTTCGCGAAGCAGCGCCCAGGTCCTGGTTTTTTTGTTGCCCGTTATCGCAACCGTTTCGACGCGATTCACCAAAATCGGCACCGTCATAACGCCCGTTTTCGGGTCTACTCCGAGGTCCTCGGTGACGTAGGCGATATATCCCTGTTCTCCGAAGTAATTTTGAATCGCTTCGACATCAAGGTTTATGGTATCGGTGTTAAGCACCTGGTTAGCCTTGGTTTTCATAAGGCCCAGAACTACATCGGGCTTGATGGGGTCGCTGCCCAGGATTTTGATATCGGTTACCTTGGGGTTTTCGGTCACTTCATAGGTGATCTTGATACCGCCGGGCAGGTCCTCTTTATGCGGGGTGACCGCGCTAAAATAACCCATCGCCATAATAGCATCGCGGTCTTTATCTATGGCTTGTTGGGAAAATTCTGAGTCCGGCTGGAGCGAAATGGCGTTACGAATGGTTTCGCTGTTGATGTTGACGTTTCCGCTAACCGCCACTTCAATGACCTTACTTGCCTGTGCGACAGCCACCCAGGGCAGCGCAAGCAAAAAGGCAGCGGCAATTATTGCTGCCGACACGCGTTTAACACAAGTCATTCGTTATGGTCCTCCTGACAATCAATGTCCGATCAAATCGGATACAAGCGACCGAATTATAGTCTGATGAAAACGACACACCGTCATGCCAATATTTGACAGCCCGTTTACTTCGAAAACAGTCAATTGTCTGGCATTATACTATACGATAACATGCACTTCAAGACATTTGTTTATGCATATTTTTGCGCCTAATCGCTGAGGTATCCGCTCAGTCTTATGCGCAACATATTTCTGGCCCGCGCCAATCGCGTCCTGACCACATCGACAGACAAGTCCGCAGCAGCCGCAATATCAGCGTAAGATAATCCCTGCAAATCTCTTAGAGCCACAACAACTCTATACTCCGGCGGCAGTTGCGATATGGCCTGCTCTATCAACTCTTTCAGTTCTTTTCGCTGCAGCGCCTCGGCAGGAGTGTCCGCCGTATCCTCGAGTCGGTCCTTGATCGTATCTGTTGTGTTTTGATCAGGCCAACTCTGTTCGTCCAGCGACAGCCCTTCGTGATGCCTGCGGCGGTCTCGCTCTCGAAACTTATTTTTACACAGATTCAAAGCGATTCGATACAACCACGTATAGGCCGTCGACTCCCCGCGAAAGGAACCCCACGCCTTATAAGCAGCCAAAAAAGTTTCCTGGGTCAGATCGGCCGCCTCATCGGCATCGCCAAGCACACGCAGCGCCAGGTTGTAGATAGGCTTCTCATAAGAGTCGACCAGCCCATCGAAATCCATAACCGCCTCATTCCACAGCCAATTAAGAGCCTGCCTGCCCTGCCTGCCGCGGATTCCACTCCCTGCCCGTTATAATAGCTTCCCGTGATTGTGGCAACATACCTGCCCATTTTGGAACCTATCTGCACAAATCAACGAAACGCCGTAGCATACATGATCTGGAACGTCGCCGTCTGCTGATCGTCGAAACCAAAACTGAACTGGTAGTTCGGGTTTATGCGATAGTTCAGCAGCACCTGATATTCGACATCCTGAACGCCGGTCAACGCAGCCGACAGCCTCCGATAAAACGAAACATAGAGTTTATCCACCAGCCGATGTGACAAATATAAAGACAACGGCGACGAGGTGCTGTAGTGGAGACTGAACTGCTCAAAACCGAACTTTTGCACAAAGAAATCCTCGATGGGAGCAAACAGAGTCGTTGCAGCGGCCGCAGTCAGCACGCTCGACAACTCGTTTTGCAAGTCTGATTCAGGAGACGAAAACAAGCCCGGCACATGACCCAGCGCCGCCAACATCTGTTCTCTTGATAGCCCCGGAGGGTTCGAGGCCAACGTAATTCGCGGGTCAGTCGCCTGTCCCGTAACCTGCATAGTTATCTGATATCGCTCCTGGCGACGCAGGTTGTTGATGGCAAGAACGGACGCAGCGGCCTGGAGATTGACGCTGACGCTCGGCGGATGAGGCGGCGAATATGCGAGATTTATGGTCCCTCCGCCCAGAATCCTCAACCGAGCGGTGGCCAGGTTGATATTGCCTGACAGAACATTGAGCTTAATTCCGGGCACTACCGGTTCGAGCAGCGTGCCTACGAGCTTGCCTGCGCCGATTACCGACAAGCGCATACTCGGCGGCGCAATCACCACATCCGGGCCGACGTTCAGGCTGATATCGAGCTTGGGATTGATCTTCGCCGCAACTGAACTCTGTTCACGAGCCGTGCCGGTCTGAAACGCCAGCTTCGCATTTGAAACCGTGATGCCGCCCACTCTGTCGGCGCTCTGAATATCCGTAATCGTCGGTTCAAAGAGGGACCCGCTGACCAGCAGCCCGGCATCTATCTGGGTGGCAACGTCCTCCTTGAGGCCAAAGAGGTTCTTTTCGCCCACTTTCAACTGATCGGCAACTACAGCAAGGTTGATCTCGCTGGCTCCCATAATTCCGAGCGCGATATATCCATCCGGAACAACATACAACCTGCCGCCTTCGCTTGAAGATGCGGACAATCGGTTTACGACAATGCGATCTTCGTCGAAGCCCAGGTCCGCCTCAACACCGGAAAAAGTGTTTGTAAACCCGTTGATCGCAACGTTGCCTTCGGATATCTTTAATGACCCGGAAAGCTGAGGGTCGAGCAGGGTTCCTCCCAACTGGAACCACGCCGCATCCAGCGTCCCGGTAGTCCCGGCCCCATCCACCACGGGCAGCATTACGCTCATGATGCTGAGTGATTGCTGATCCAGTTGCGCCCAAGCCATTATAGGCTCGTCCTTGGGCACTGACATCGACAGCCAGTCCCACGGCACTGAGGCGGTCGCTGCGGCCTGATGGCCTTGAGCCGACAGGAGAACATCAGGCACTTCAATGCGGCCCGGGCCGACTCTGATCTGTCCTGCGCGCAGACTGTCGAAGGTAAACCCGCCATAACCGGGCTTGATTACTTCGACCGACCCGATGATGTCCGGCGCGAGAATCGATCCGTCTATATTGAACAGCGCCGACAATGTGCCTTCAGGCGCGTTGGATCCCATCCAGGCTTTAAGCCGGGAAAGTTGGACGTTTTCGGCGGCGATTTCGACCTCCAGTACGCCCTGTTCATAGGCCCGCTCGCCAAACGCCATCAGGCTGGCATCATCCGAAATAGCCGAAAATTGTTCCAGCCGCACAACCCCGTCCCTGGCGGAGGCATGTAGCTCGACGCTTTGAACCTGCTGAATATCTATTCCGACATCTGTGGCCGCAAGGTCGATTCTGCCATTTGGTATTTTCGAGTCCGAGTGACCGAAGCAGCCGTTAAGCTCGATTGCTCCATTCACACGCCCGCCGTTGATCTTGGGGATTTTATCGAATGCTCTCGCGGCTACCGCCTCCGGCGATGAAAAATACGGGCTTGCCCTGGCGATTCGCAACACATCGGGAATGCTGATATTGGCAAACTCTCCTTTGGCAGAGGCCAGGCATTTTGTCTTGGTATCGAAATCCGTGGCCGACAGTTGCATGCTTTGGCCTGCGCGCTCAAGGACAGTCGAACAGGATGCTATCTTTCCGTCCTGATACACGAAATCTACGTTGGCGCGATCGAACTTTTCGTAGTTCAAAACCAGCCCGTCTATATCAACATCAGTCGCGGTCCTGATATTTTTCCAGTCGCCCTCCACCCTGCCCGATGCGCTTGCGACACCGGACAGAATCACATAATCGCCAACGGCTTCCTGCAGTCGGGATAGCGCGAAACCTGTGAGGTTGAACGTGCCATCCACCGCACGCGTGACGACATTTATCTCACCATTTGCGATTAGCTCGGCTCCATCTCCAGTGATCGATGCGTCCAGCAAACTGAGCACGTCATCGGAATAATCCAGACCCATAGATGCCGTGCTGATAGGATAGCCAAATGCAGTGCCGTCGGTGACCTGAAGCGATCCTGACGCGACCGCATCGGTCAGTTTTCGGTCGCCGCCCCTCGCCCAGGGGCGGTAGATGCCGGAGAAAGCAAAGTCTCCATTGATTATGCCGATAACATCCACTTGCCGGTCGGCCATTTCGAGCAGCCTGGTTATATCGGCGCGTCGCAGACTGGCATTTGCAGCCATAAATATCTGATCTGTCTGCAGCCCGGTAGCCTGCCCGCTGATGCGCACCTCTGCAGGAAAAACCTGCACAGCCGCCTCGCTTACCACAACGCGGTCTCGATCCATATTCAGCACTGCAAAGGCGTGATCAATCGTATAATCCAGCGCCTTGACGTTGAACGCTTCCACAGAGCCTTCTATTTGCGGAGATGTCAGGCTTCCGCTGATCCTTCCGCAGAAAAATGATGTCCCTGAATAGCCGGGCTTATCCAGCCTGTCGGCCAGTTTCTTGAGGTCTATGCTCTCGCCGCTGGCAGTGATATCCAAGGCCCCAGAAGTCGATATGACGCCGTCCGCCCGCAGCAAGCCTCCGAACACGCCGCTCACCACCAGATTGCTTATTCGCGCCTGCGCACCGGAGATTTGAACTCCGCCCTCCACCGAACCAAACGGCACTCCGGCAATGCTGCCGTTTGACGCTCGGGTAGTCAACGATACGTTAGGCTCGGAGGCCGGCCCGCTTATGGTGAAAGCTCCGTCGGCGATGCCTTTGGCGGCGAACTCGTCATTGATCGGCATAAGAGCCAGGTCGAGGTTGGCAAATCGACCCTGCAACTCTAAAACGGCTCCGCGACGTGTGTGCACAGAACCGCTCAACTGGACGGATGCTCCCTTAACCGACAGCGATGTTTGTTTTAAGGTGACAATCCCGTTTTGATATGTGCTGGAGACTGCAATTTTGCTGAGCGGAATGCCCTGAATTGCGGCTCCCGGCACATAAGCATCGGTCGTCACAATCGGATCGGAAAAAGCTCCTGTGATCTTGACGTGCACTTTGCCTGTACCTGATGGAGAAAGCTGTTTCAGCGCGGATAAAAAGGTGACTGAATTGATCAAGCGCCTCGTGTCGATTGCGGAGGAATCGATCGTGGCGTTGACGATGATCGGCTGCTTTGCAAATGACAGACTCCCTGCCGCGTTCACCAAAGCTCCCGCATAGTTTCCCTTCAGGCCAATTGTGGCTACATCATCCTCGATTTCCACCAGGCCATTGGCTCCTGTTATGGGATCGCGCAGCATAGATATTCGCGCTGCGGCATTTTTTACCACCCCTTTGCCTGATATCGATGTCTTATAGTGACCCGAGGTATGTCGCACGGTGATGGTTGCGTCGACGTCTATCTTTCCTGCAAATACTTGTGCATCCTTAGACTTCCATGCGTATAGAGTAAGCAGCGCCGCCGAGGTATCTTCAGCATCAACTTTGATCGATGCATGCTTTGAGTCGGTGTTGTAGGTCCCGTCAAACGCGGCTTTCAGGAATTGACCCTGCGCTCCGCGCGTAGTTCCGGTAAATCGGTAGACAGGCAAACTGGAAGCTCGTATGACTGCGTCCACGTTGTGCAGATTTGTTGGTCTGGGAGTCTCTCCCGGACGTATGGCGTAGTCTATAAAGGTAGCTTTGCCGCCGATGACCTTGACCAGCCCGCGAAACGGAGGTTTTTTCGGCCCGGGCGGCGGCTTAAGAAGCTCGGTGATATTGAGTGTCCCGTCGGGCTGTCTGATCAACAGCAGTTCGGGATCAATGACCTCCACCACGCCGACGCTGTCCGCGCCGCGCCCTCTTAATATCAGTTCCCGCCAGTTATATCGAACCACGACTCGGCCAACGGAGATCAGTTTTCCCTGCTCGAAGGTCTCTCCGTTGGCTACGACGATGTCTTTTATGACCGCGCTGCCGATGGGTTTTATTCGCAACTCTCCCACTGTGACAGCGCGATGGAATCTGAGTTGCAACTGCTCCGCCAGGATCAGGTTGGCATTTTTTATTAAAATATCCGCCTGCTGCTTCAAAAAAACCAGGCTGGCCGATATCATCACGATCAAAGGCAGAAAAGTGATCACCTGCAGGATGGTTTTTCGGCTCCGAGTCATTGGGGCCTGTCCTCCTGCAGCTTCAATTCAATGCAAAAATTGCGCTCGAAGCTGCGCACGCACGCCGCCCTGACATCGTGCATTGAAGGACTCTCGCCCAACAATTCCTTCAGGCTGGTCAGTTGCTCGGCAGCGAGTCCGCAGGGATTGATAAGGTTAAAGTGTGCCATATTAGGGGCCACGTTCAGGGCAAATCCATGATATGTGACCCACTTGCGTATGGCCACGCCGATGGAACACACTTTGCGCTCGCCGACCCATACCCCTGCAGGGCCGCTTCGCTCACCTTGCAGGCCGAACTCAGCGAGTACGTCTATTATGCACTGCTCCAGACGTCGAAGATAGGCGTGGAGGTCGCCGCCCATTTTTCTGATGGGAAAAATCGGGTAACCGACGAGTTGGCCGGGGCCGTGGTATGTGACATCCCCTCCCCGGTCGGTATCGACGATTTCTATTCCCTGCTTATTAAGAGTTTCCTGGCTAACAAGGACGTTGCCGGGGCCTGTTTTTACGCCTTTTGTTATTACCGGGTCGTGTTCGAGGAGAATAAGTGCGCCGGTTATATCCCCGCCAGCGCACAAAGAGTGCAGTTTAAGCTGGAAGTCGAGGGCTTTTGTATAGGATATACGTTCAATATTATACAGCAGCACGGCAGCCGCCTCATTATTGCAGGCAACAGAGCGTGATGAGTCAATATTTGAAATCGCGTCCATGGTCGTCGTGCGCCTCCAAGCGGTTGATGATAGTATACCCTTGCATTGAATGTCGGTCAACACGGCAGAAATCGGCCATTGAATATGTCCAATGACTGGAGGTATTTGCAGGCTGGCGTAGAAAGTTGAGTTAGGCATCCCGGCCAATTGGTTAATCCTGCGCATTGACCTGAATACGGGTAGTGAGGGAGGATTTATAATGATTAGAGGAGCGATTTTAGCTATGTTTGGCATACTCGCGATCGGGCAGAGTAGTATCTGCGTGGCTCAGCAAGCCGATGAGAAGTTTACATTCAGGGAGCGGTTCATAGTCGAACTGGCAAACAGGGTTCCGTCGATTCTACAGACACAGGACAAGACTACCGGCCGGTTTGGCACAGGCATCTGGATGGTAAACGACCAGCACCCTATTTTCCCACTTGCGGTTGCCTGGGCGACAAAATCTGATGATAATCCCTACTATCACGACTCAGATGTGCTTAATGCAATTATTGCAGGCGGAGATGCCTTGATTGATGACCAGGCTCCGGATGGTCAGTGGTTGTTCCGCAAAAAGGACGGCTCCACATGGGGAATGACATTTATGCCGTGGACCTATAGCCGCTGGGTTCGCGCATTTGCGCTGATTAGACAGGCTATGCCATACGAGAAACGAATGCAGTGGGAACAAGCCCTGCAGTTAGGATATTCCGGCATAGCGCAGACGCAACTCACCCGCCCTGTCAACATCCCCGCCCATCACGCTATGGGATTGTATATTGCAGGGCAGGTCTTTGATAATGCCCAGTGGCGCAATAAAGCAAAGGCATTTATGGCCAAGGTGGTGGAGGCTCAGGATCCGGGGGGATTCTGGAGCGAGCATCATGGGCCGGTGGTCGTGTATAACTACGTTTACTCCGAATCACTTGGCATATATTACGCTGCCAGCAAGGACAAAAGCGTGCTTCCCGCGCTGGAAAAAGCAGCGGCTTTTCACTCGGCTTTTGTTTATCCCAATGGGACTAACGTAGAGACCATAGATGAGCGCAACCCTTACGGTAAAGGGATATCATCAGGCAACGTCGGGTTTTCATTCACCCAACAGGGACGCGGATATCTGCAGCACCAGTGGAAAAAAATCAAAGCATTTTCTCCGGATCACATGGCCGAATTCATATTGTATGGCCAGGAAGGCGACATAACATTAACGGCGGGTGAGAGGAAAGATTTCCTGTTTGTTTCGGAGGATGATCAGTCGCTGATACGGCGCAAAGCTCCCTGGTTTATCAGCATTTCCGCCTACAATTGTCCCGTGTTTGAGTCGAGATGGATTCAGGACAGGCAGAATTTTGTGAGCATATATCACGACCGCGCAGGGCTGATTGTTGGAGGAGGAAACACCAAGCTACAGCCGCTTTGGAGCAACTTTACGGTTGGAGATATTTCGCTTCTGAGCAAAAAAGAAGGGGATACCAAACCCGTATTTACGCCTCCGCCCGGATTGATTCACGTCCCGTCAAATGCGACGCTTAAAAAAGATGACCCGCCCGGCCTGACGCTGGACTACGATAAAGAGAACTGCACGATTACAGTCGAGCCGGTCGACGATGACACCGCGACGATTAGGCTCAAATCGACCGGCAACACGGACCTGCCGGTGAGCGCCCACATCACCTTGATCGCCACTCTGGGTTCACAATTCGTGACCGAGCATTCGACTAAAACTATAGGAGATAAGCCTTTTGAGCTTACGGGACAGCAACTGGGAGGGTGGATCGAACACACGAACTGGCGCCTGACAATGCCTGCCGGAGCCACCGTCAAATGGCCGGCGCTGCCTCATAATCCTTATACAAAGGACGGATATGCGAGGACTGTCGAAGGTCGGATTGTGGTATCGCTGCCGTTTTCTAAAGATACTGCGGACTATGCCCTCACTTTGAGCGTAAAGAAAGCTAAAGCAACCGCATCGGCCAATAAGAAAACAGAAAAGGAGCAACCAATGATCTGGGGTAATCTTCTTCATCTGAGCTATAACATGTGGAACGACCGGGAGACACCGGAGCTTGAGAATCCAAATCCCGACACATTCTGCAACTCTAAACTGCGATTTGATAAGGCTCTATGGGATGACCTGACGCTCAAGATGGCGGATAGCGGAGTCAATATGGTGGTCATCGACCTCGGGGATGGAGTGAAATATAAATCACATCCTGAATTGGCAGTTGAGGGTGCGTGGTCGATAAAGGAATTGAAAGATGAGTTGGCCAGGCTGCGTAAACTGGGCATTGAACCGATACCGAAGCTCAACTTCTCGGCGACTCACGACCTGTGGATGGGGCGATACGCGAGGATGGTATCGACGCAGGAGTATTATAAGGTGTGCGCGGACCTTATCAAAGAATGTATAGAGATTTTTGATAAACCTAGACTATTTCATCTGGGGATGGATGAGGAGACATTCGGCCACCAGCGCTTGATGGAGTATATCGTAATACGGCAATATGATTTGTGGTGGAAGGACTTCAACTTCCTCGTCGAGCAGGTCGAAAAGAACGGCAGTCAAGCGTGGATTTGGTCCGATTATATCTGGAACCACAAGGACGAATTTCTTAACAGGATGTCCAAGTCGGTGCTGCAGAGCAACTGGTATTATAATGCCTCGATGGAATCGGACAATCCGACCGTTCAGAACTATGTGAATTCGTTCAAGTTCCTCGAATCGAGCGGATATGACCAGATTCCCACCGGCAGCAACTACTATAACCCGGTCAACTTCGTGGAGTTGGTGAAATGGTGCAAGAGCAATCTGTCGGCGGATAGGTTAAAAGGGTTCATGCAGACGCCGTGGAAACCCACCACTGAGAAATACAGAGAACACCACTACGAAGCTATCGAGAAAATAGCGGAAGCGCGCAGGGAATTCGAACGCTGAGGCGAAATTACTGTGAGGAAGAATTCTATCGATAGCAAATATGGACGATGATAAGGAGTATATCAATGATCTGGGCTAGTTTGATTCATCTCAGCTACAATATGTGGCTCGATCGCAGTTCGCCGGAATTCGAAGGCTATGCGAGCATTATTGTTGGCCGACCGGAGCTTCGATTTGAGAAGGCAGTTTGGGACGATTTGCTGCCGAGGATGGTTGATAATGGAGTCAACATGCTCGTTATCGACCTTGGCGACGCAGTGCAGTATGAATCACACCCTGAAATCGCAGTGAAGGGCGCGTGGTCGATCGATGAGTTGAAAGGTGAGCTGGATGAGCTGCGCAAGATGGGCATAGAGCCGATTCCGAAGCTCAACTTCTCGGCTACTCATGACCTGTGGATGGGGCCGTATTCGCGAATGGTTTCGACCCCGAAATATTATGAGGTGTGCGCAGACCTTATCAAAGAATGTATAGAGATTTTTGATAAACCTAGACTGTTTCATCTGGGCATGGACGAAGAGACTTTCGATCATCAGGCGTATATGGAATATATCGTGATCCGGCAGTTCGAGCTGTGGTGGCACGACTTCAATTACCTGGTCGAGCAGGTTGAAAAGAATGGTTCGCAGGCGTGGATATGGTCGGATTTCATCTGGAATCACGAGGATGAGTTCCTTCAGAAGATGCCGAAATCGGTGATGCAGAGCAACTGGTATTACGATGATTCAATGGAACCGACAAACGAGCTTTGCAAGAAGTATGTGAACGCGTTTCGGGTTCTTGAAGCCAATGAATATGACCAGATTCCGGCCGGCAGCAACCACTCGCACTCTTTCAACTTCGGCAATATCGTTAGGTGGTCCAAGGACAACATCGCGCCGGAGAGACTGAAGGGATTCTTCCAGACCATCTGGAGGCCGACAACCGAGGAGTTCCACCAGCGTCACATCGAAGCGATCGAACAAATTGGCGCTGCGCCCAAGGAGTTCGAGGGCAAGTAATTCCCTCAACACAGTGCGAAGCTATCATCCTGTCCCATATACACATCTGACGCCGCCGACGAAGGCTTAGATATAGATCTC
>LSQX01390138.1_pt1 | contig 12342 bp, 5 predicted proteins | sample 654561 | NCBI WGS metagenome assembly LSQX01 (sample SAMN04489861, study PRJNA283612) | anaerobic digester metagenome | isolation source: 4 biogas reactors fed with cattle manure at either 37C or 55C with and... | place: Denmark: Kongens Lyngby | collected 2014 | reverse complement strand
CTTATAATCGAGTATAATGAGTTGTATAGCGCATCATACACACTTATGCCGAAAGAATACTATGAGTGTCCAACAAATGTTACCTTTAACCCTAACACTAAGACAGCTGAACTAGATATTAAGGTATATGTAGACAAATTAGTTGATGATAAAGGACTTGCGACTGCCAATAAAATGGTTATTCCCCTATTGATTTTTTCAGCTTCAGAAGAGATTGAAGATGCAGCAAGTATGGGAAACGTGCTTGTTAAGATGAAGATTGATACTCCGCAGATTGAAGTAAATGTTCCTGAAACAAAGAGCCTTGAATTTATTTCTGCTTTCCCTGTTTCTCAGACAGTACAGATATCAGCTGCAGCAAACTTTACCACTCTTGATACTAAGAAGGTCAAATTTGTACCTGCTCCTGAGAAGGTTGCTGAGTTCAACAAGGCTAATAACACTTCTCATGTCATACTCCCGACTGAAGCATATCAAGTTAAAGAAGGTGTGTTTGATGCCGAGAATTTGAGTCTTCATACTGATGTTGTGTTCGACTGTGCTTCTCTTACTGGTGCAAACACCTATATTCTTCCTCTTGAAATGAAACAGGAGAGCGAATATGAAATAACTCAGCGTGCTCCCGTTTATGTTATTATTGAACTTACTGAACTCCAAATCTCTGTTGTAGGTGGTGGTGAGCTAATGACTATTAGAAATAGCAAGGGCACAATGACAGCTAAAATCAATTCGCCGATTACAAGCGATTTCGATATTAATTTCAAGTATGATCCAAGCAAAGTTAGTGAGTATAATGATGCTAACGGAACTTCATTCGTCGCTCCTGATCCATCAAAAGTCAAAATTACAGCATCACATATTCCTGAAGGAACGCAGGAAGGGAATGTAGAGTTCTCAATCGAATGGGCCGATAAGGCTTACGATGACGGACAGAGTCTTCTCCTTCCTTTGACTCTTGATGGTATCCTAGAGGGCACAATAATTAACGGTAATTCTACAGTATATGTTGAGCTTGTAAAGACACTTTCTGGCAACTGGACATACGAGAAGATTGAACCTATGTATCCTGCTGCCATTCAATCTATGTGGACTCTCGGCACAACAATATGGCTTGCTGACGGAAAGACTCCGGTAAATGGTGTTACAAAAAATCCTTCAGATGCAGGTCATAAGTATGTATTTATATATGGTGGTGTCTGGACAGATGGGATAATGTATTTCGATGTTGATTTTGAAAATGAACTCGCAGACAAGCCGGGCTGTTATCCTATCATTAATTTCCAGGATAGAGTACAGGCAGGATGGCCAGGCGGTTATGATACCGTAACATCATATAATTCATATTTTGATAGTATGAATGAAGAGTTTGTCTTTGACTTCACTATCCTCGGATGGTGGGGACCAGGTGGCGGCGGTGGAGCAGCTCTTCAAGATCCATCACATGTGCCAGGTTATGGATTATTCGGTAAGTTACATAGTAAGCAATAATAATCAACAGTAAGCCAAGGCGGACAGTTTTACTAGTCCGCTTTGGTTCACTGTTATTTTCTCTTTGCGGACTTAAGTTCAAAATTTTAAAAACGAAGATGCGAAAATATATATTCACACTTTTACTTCTTACTATCATAACCTCTTGCAAGGAGGATGATCCTGAAAATCCCGAGATCCCGGAAGAACCAGCAGAACCTAAGATTTCTTTTATTATTAACGGTGATATGGAGGAAGATGTCTCAATGGAAATTAACGATAAAGCAGTTGCCGGTGAATGGAGATATCTGGGCGGTTGGAACGTAGATGCGGCCGTTGTAAGACAAGAAGAAAATAAAGGAGTGAACAATTCTCGTTGTTTATCTATTATGGCTTTAAACGAGGATACAGATGTTATGTTCGCTCAAAAAGTGTCTGGTCTTACTCCTGGGAAATACTATAAGGCATATGCAAAGGTTAAGACAGATATGATAAGTGGCGGAAAAGGTGCAAACCTCTGTCTAGATTATCTTTGGGCACCGTCTTCAAACGGAATTCTCGGGTCCAATTACAATTGGAAAACTGTTGATTTTGAGATTGATGATGTCCCTGAAAGTGGAGAAATCACACTTTGTCTGCGTTTAGGAAGCACTGCGGCATCTTCAACCGGCCTGGTATATTTTGACAATGTTACGATGTATGAAAATGACGATCTTTATATAAGAAGCAGCGAACATTTACGCTTGGTAATTGACAAGGCTTACAGGGCTGTATCAGACTCAATTATTGACAACTGGCTTGCAAATCTTGATAAAGTATACGAATGTTATAAGGAACTCTTTAGCGGTATGGTGCCTTTTGACGGAAAGATAACCACCATCAGATCCGCTACTATAGGGGCGTGGGCTTATGCGGGTAATCCTATTCAGTGGAACCGTGACTATATTGCTGCGGCGTTGAGTCAGGTAGGACGGGGTGATTGGTGTTTTGGTATTATGCACGAAATTGGACATAATTTTGCCCCTTATATGAATAATGGGACATATACATTCGATTGGAACGAGGAAATTTTTGCCAATTTCAGAATGTTCTATGCACTTGAAAAACTTAATGCTGTCGTCATTACAACAGCTTCTGTACCTCAGGGTGACGGAACGTATAAGTCAATGGAGAAGACTTATGTGGGTGCGGAATTGGCTCAGCTGTATAAATCTGAAACAGACAATTGCTACGACCGCACTATTGCTGCCGGCAAATCAGTTGAAATGGGGAATGCTCTTTGCTATAAGCTGATTCAGATTAAAGAAAAATATGGTTGGGATGTGTATAAGAAGGCTTTTGCGGAACTTTATAATATCCCAAGGAATCTGACTGAGGAAGAGACAATGAACCATTGGGAAAGATTTGAGTACTTCCTTAGCTTCCTTACAAAGCATGCAGGAGAGGATGTTCATTCATGCTTTACAACCGCAGAACTTAACACGATAAAGACATATTTGCAGACAGAATAATTGTGACAACATGAGGTTACGATTCTTATTTACGTTTTGTATCGCTGCATCAATAATTGTCTCATGTACCCGTGAAGATAATGAAGACAATACAAGCAATGATTCAAACAATGATACCCCAGTAGTAATTTTAAATCCTCATCAAGTTGATCTTCAAAACGGGAATTTTGAGAATGATCTTGACGGATGGACAATAAAGAGATATAGTAATGGTGATAAGACAACTGTTGAGATTGTAGAAGGACTGGGAGTGAAGAACACAAAGTGTTTAAAAATTCAGCAATATCCTAATGACGGGAAATGCTGTGTAGGTGTGGAAAGGGAAGTCACAGGTCTTGAACCGGACCAAATGTATCGTATGAAAGCACGTATACGTTATTCTGACATAGTTGATGGAGAAGGTACGGGTCCTGTTATTTTTAGTCCTAATACAAAGCAATATTGGAACGCTTCCGAGTATGTTTATGGAACCGCGTTGGATATATGGCGCACTGTTTCGGTGGACTTTTTAGCAGATGACGATGGCAAGGCAAATATTACAGCAGCCCTTGGCTTTTGGCAAGGGGGCCTTGCTAATGGAGGACGTTCAACCGGTACTGCTTACTTTGATAATATAAGTGTCAAAAAAGTTACCAACGAACTTTATATGATGGAAAGTGACCACATGAGGATATTCCTTGATCCTACATTGGTTTCTATCTCATCTGAAATAATCAAAGAGTGGATTGACAACATTGATCCAATGTACGAAGCAATGGCTGAGCTAATGGGTGCAATGCCTCATGAGGGTCACAAACTGTTAATTTTGACGTCTCCCGGATTGTATGCCGGTTATTGGGCTGTTGCAGGTTATCCTATTATTTGGAATAGCTATAATCCCAATTCAATACTAAATACTTTGTATCAGATAAGAGATTATGAAGATATGAGTTTCGGACTTATGCACGAGATGGGACATGTATTCAATATAGGCAATACATCTTGGAACTGGAATGATGAAATGTTTGCAAATTTTCGAATGCATTACGCCCTTGTCAAAACGGGACTCAAGGTATATCAGACTGATGCCTATGGGGAAAGCAAAGTCTTTACCGGTAGTGAGATTCTTAACCTTTATAAACCTGATTACGAAAATACTATTGCTAACAAGGTGAACGATAATGGTATCCACTATATGATAGCCCGAATGGCAGATCAACTTGAATGGGAGCCATATAAAATGACTTTCAAATATCTGCTTCAGAATGGCTACAATCAAGGTGGTAATAAGTATGACAAGTTTGTATATTTTATCAATACCTTGTCTCGTTGTGCAACAGAGTATCATGGAAGAGAAATTAATGCCATGAGATATTTCTCTCCTATGGAGATTGAATCAATTAAGAAACAATTACAGTGATAAATAATTCGACAACCATGAAGATATCATCCATTTCTCTTGCAAGTATTGCAGTTAAAACCGGGTGCGTGCATGTAACTAAGATTTGATATACAAAATGAGAAAGTTATTTATTTTATCATCTATTGCTGTGCTGTTCGCAATAACGGGAACAGCACAACCTATTCACAAATTTACTGTAAAGGTGGGTGTTGACTGTGAATCAGTGGATTCCCTCGGAGGCGTAGACATTGTAAAAAGTAATATTGTCAAGATGTTCCAGAGAGTTAACCGAGCCTTTAACTATAATCGTCAATTTAATGCAGTATATGATTTCATGGTGGATTGGGATGCTTTCTATATCTACGATGGAATATCTGCCGAAGAGGTTCACAAACCGCATCCGGAACATGATTACCTTGTGGTGATTGACGGATATAAATCAGACCCTCGCGAGGTCGGTGGTGGATGGTGTGGGGCAGATATCCTGACAGTATATCACGCACGTACTCATAATGATCGATTTAACAACCCGTTTAATGATCAAGCCATTGATGGTATTATTCACGAATTTGGCCATGGACGAGGTATGCCGGATATTTATGCAATGAAGGTGGATGCCGACAAGAATCCGATAGCTCCTATTGCTCATCACGGAACCAGATGTATTATGGACTATCCTTACGGAGAGACCCTTTGGAGTGACTATGCGGTCAATATGATTAATCTTTCCGGAGATAAGATGGTAGAAATAGACAATCTTGTTGCAGATATGTGTCCGGATAATCTTTCGTTTTCAGTTGTAGGTCCGGATGACAAGCCGGTCAAGGACGCAAAACTTACATTCTATCCAGTGGGTTGGTATTCATATAGCGTTTCTCCGGATGCGGTCTATTCTGCTACAACATCTTCTGATGGTAACTGTATTTTTAAGGCTGAAAAAGTGTTCCCTAAGTCCGATGATTTTGGACTAAAATATCCAAATATATTTGTCAAGGCTTCTTCAGGAGACAAGGTAGCCTATGCCTGGCTACCGCTTTACGAGATCGAGAAAGTAAGCTTTGAGGGTAAAGACACATATCATATGGATATTGTTCTAAAGGATACAAAGCCTTCAAATCCATTTGAATTTAAGGTCGACAAAGCTCATTTCTTACCTGCTCCGAACAAAAACACAATTCCTATATGGACTATAAATGGTGACGGGGCAATAAATTGGGATATCAGTGAAGGTTCGTATCCTCATAGTGATCATATTGAAATGTCTGGGGAACAGGTATCATCTGTTCTTCGTTGGACGATAGATAAAAACACTTCTCTTTCAATGGAACGCTCGCTTGTTTTCCCGATGCTCAGAACCTTGCCTAATAATACCCACGGTAGTCTCATGCACAGGGTGTCTTTGGATGTTCCTTCTTTGATCAATGTGGATGGACTTTCGTTAAAAAATGGAAAGACAGAGTCAGTAACAATCAATGGGATGCTTTCCGCTGTTGAGACTTGGTGTGTTGGTAAGCATAATATTGGATCAGGACGTGGAACAACGCCGGTTCCTGCAATAAATATGCAGAGGATTGTTTTTCCTTCGGTGGATAAACCGGCTCTATGTGAGCAATATCGTATAGAGAACATTCGTGAGAAACCGGCAACTATCTTTATTCCTGAATTTAGCCAGGTTTATCGGACCGTTGAGGCAAAGGGTAAGGATGGTGTGTATCTTATTTCTGTTTCTATTAAAGGAGCAGGTACATATGTAATTCAGAAAGGAGAGACATTGTACTTTGATGTCGTATATTCTGGCAAAAGACAAAACGATCCGGAATTGGTGATAAATGTGAGTGATGAATTGAAAACACGTTTTGAGTTTGTAGAAAGTGATATTGATGGGTCCCTTGTTCTTGAGACTCCGGATCCGGTAATTAATACTATGTTCCGCCATGCCAAGATCAGGACAAGCGAGAGTATCTGCAAGACATCAGGGGGATATATGCATGCACCTGGAGGGGAGTCTTATTATGCTGCCATCTGGGCGAATGATCAGGCAGAATATGTAAATCCATTCTTCCCATATCTGGGTTATTGGAGAGGAAATGAGTCAGCAATCAATTCGTTCCGTCACTTTGCCCGATTCATGAATGACGAATATAAACCTATCCCAAGTTCAATTATTGCTGAAGGAACTGATATATGGAACGGAGCGGGAGACAGGGGTGATGCTGCAATGATTTCATATGGGGCATCACGTTTTGCATTAGCTTATGCTAATAAGGAAGTTGCAAGAGAGCTTTGGCCACTTATTGAATGGTGTTTGGAGTATTGCAGGAGAAAGATTAACGAAGAGGGGGTTGTGGTTTCTGATACTGATGAGCTTGAAGGACGTTTTGAAGCTGGTGATGCGAATTTGTGTACTTCATCCCTATACTATGATGCCCTTATAAGTGCATCCTATCTCAGTGCTGAACTTGGCATGAAGGCTTCTGTTGCCAGGTCATATAAAGCGCAGGCTGCAACTCTTGCAAAAAACATTGAAAGATATTATGGTGCTACAGTAAGTGGATATGATACATATCGCTATTACGACGGCAATGATCGACTTCGTGCATGGATTTGTATCCCTTTGACAGTAGGCATCTATGATAGGGCAGATGCAACAGTAGATGCATTGTGCAGCTCTTTATTATGGCAAGAAGATGGTTTGCTTACCGAACAGGGAAGTACGACATTTTGGGACCGTTCAACTCTGTATGCGTTAAGAGGAATCTATGCGGCTGGAAAGGCTGATATTGCCACTGAGAAACTCAGCCATTATTCTCATAGACGCCTCCTTGAAGATCATGTTCCGTATCCTATAGAAGCTTGGCCTGAAGGTTCCCAGAGGCATCTTGCCGCTGAAAGCGGTTTATATTGCCGTGTAATTACTGAGGGACTTTTCGGCATTAGACCTCTTGGCTTCAACTCTTTCGAGATTAAGCCTTCAATGCCTTCTGCATGGGAAATTATGTCTATAAGAAAGATTAAGGCTTTCGGTAACAATTTTGATATAACGGTAAATAGAATTATCAGCGGAAAGATTCAGGTTATAATAAGTCTGTCCATTGGTAAGGAATTAAAATATGTAATCAAAGAAGGACAGACTCTCAAAGTGAGTCTTTCATAAATAACAGATAGAAGATGAATAGAATCCTGAAACTTATTATACTTGTATTGATTACATCCGGGTTTCCCGGATGTAAATCAATACCTGCCACTATGACATTAAAGTCCCCAAACGGTCGTATTATTCTCACTGTTAATACTGAAGCAGGTAACCTTATGACAAGCGATTTGGCTTATTCTCTTGATTTTGACGGAAAGAACCTTATGAAGGCTTCGCCGATTTCTATGACTTTGTCGGATGGTACGACTCTCGGCAGAAGACAGGCGAATCACGAGGGCTTTACAATCAAAAATGCAAAATGTTGTTCTGTCATCGAGAATATTGATGCTCCTTTTTATCGTCAAAGTTCATTCACAGAATCTTATAATGAGCTTCTCCTGGTATGCCGGGAAAATTATTCAATCCGCTTCCGTGCATTTGATAGTGGTTTTGCTTATCGTTTTGAAATCGATTTAGGCGACGGAAAGATTGAGGTAGTGAATGAGCAGAGTTCATTCCTGTTTCCGGAAGATGCCAAGTCTTGGACAGCTTATTCTCGAGGTGAAGATCTAATAGCAAACGCATTTCAGAGCACCTACATACATGAAGCCGTTAGTGACTTTCCTTCAGGCGATTCTGATGTTGCCCTTCTTCCGCTTGCGGTTGAAACAGCTTCAGGAGTCAAACTTCTTATCTGTGAATCAGATCTCAGGTCTTATCCGGGGATGTTCCTTACAGGTACAGAAGGTGGATACAAGGGGCTTTTTGCCAAGTTGCCCGATAGTCTGTATATAACTGATTATCGATGCCAGAAAAAAGTGGCAACTCGTGAGGACATTATTGCAAGGACAGAGGGGACCAGAACCTTCCCTTGGAGAATAGTAGTAGTCTCAGACGATGACAGGCAGCTTCCTATAAACAACCTCGTTTATACTCTCGCAGAGCCTTCTCGTATACCCGATGCATCATGGATTAGACCGGGCCAGGTTGCGTGGGAGTGGTGGAATGACTATGGATTGAGGAATGTTAATTTCAATCCGGGTGTAAATAATGAGACATACCGTGCATACATTGATTTTGCCTCTCAGTTTGGTGTTGAATATGTGATTCTTGACGAAGGATGGTCTGCCAAGGATGATATTCTGACAGTAAAGGATTGCATAGATCTTCCCATGCTTGTTAAGTACGCTGAAGACAAAGGGGTTGGTCTTATAATATGGGCTGTTGCAAACATTCTGGATGACAAACTTGAAGATGCGTGTGCCTACTATAGCGAGTTAGGCATTAAAGGTTTCAAGATTGATTTTATAGACCGCGATGATCAGGAATCGATGGATCTCATTTATAGAATTTGTAACGCAACAGCACAACACAAGCTTATTCTTGATATCCATGGTGTTAATAAGCCTGCCGGTCTCAATAGGACTTTCCCCAATATTGTGAACTTTGAAGGAGTCTACGGAATGGAAGAACTCAAGTGGTCCAATCCTGATCAACCTTCTTATGATGTTACATTCCCCTTCTTAAGAATGGTTCAGGGACCTGTTGATTATACGGCCGGTGCTTTTGTGAATGCTACTAGGGAGGGATTTGAAATTGACTATAGCAAGCCCATGAGTCAGGGTACACGTGCCCATCAGGTGGCAACGTATGTTGTCTTCGACTCACCGTTGGCGATGTTATGCGATACTCCTTCTAACTACCTGGAGGATACTCTTTGCACAAGATTCATGACAGACATTCCTACTGTTTTCGAACATACCGAGGTGCTTTCTGCAGAGATTGGTAATCACATAGTAACTGCAAGAGAGGCTAATGGAAAATGGTATGTAGGAGCACTTACAAACTGGAATTCTCGAAATCTTACAATTAGTTTTCCATTTATGGAAAAAGGTAAAAAATATGCAGTCAAGATGATTATCGATAAAGAAACATCTGATATTTTGCCATCAGCATATGATCTTAAAGAACTTGTTCTTGAAGCAGGGGCGGAAATGGAGCTCAAACTTGCACAAGGCGGCGGTGCTGCTATGATTATAGAAGAGATTTAATGCTACATTTGATATATTATGAAAAAATTCACTAAACTTTTCATGGTAGCAGCCTCTTTAGCTGCTTTACTTTCGTGCACCAACACCCCTGAAGCTATATATCTCGCAGATTATCTGCAAGAAGGTGATGCCGAGAGGGATGCTATGCCTGCTATTCGCGAGGCACTTAAAGTCTGTAGGGAAACAAACGCTTCCAGGCTCGTGCTTCCTGGGGGAACAATCCGTGTAAGACCTGAAAAGGCTTATGAAAAGTACCAGTTCATCAGTAATAACAATGAGAGTCTAAAGAGGATTGCCTTTGATCTTGAAGGTATGGATGATTTTACCATTGAGGGACAGAATACCCTTCTCCTTTTTACGGGTTTCGTATCTCCTTTCAGCCTTGAAAACTGTAAAAATATTGTAATCCAAGATCTCTCGATAGATTTCACCAGAACATTTCATTCAGAAGGTATAATTGAATCTGTGGGTAAAGCCTATCTTGATATCCGTTTCCCAGATGAGTATAAGTGCGATATTATTAACGAATGTCTGTATTTTTCTGATCACGAGGGAATTATATATGACTTTTCAAATCTACTCGAATTTGATACTAAAAAGAAAGAACCGGCATATTTAGCTTCTGATTACTGGTTGTCAAAGAAAACTATTTCTGCTGAAAGGATTAAGGATAATCTTATCAGAATCAAGCGTCACGATCTCAAGGGAACTGTAGGCAATACAATGATTTTCGGTGCGGCAGCACGTAACAATCCCGGTTTCTTCATATCTGATTGTAGCGGAGCAACTATTCACAATGTCAACCTATGGCATTGCGGTGGTATGGGTGTGATTGCTCAGCGCAGTCGCAACATCGAACTCAAAAATGTTGAGGTTGTACCTTCTCCGGATAAAGGCCGTGTTATCAGTATTACAGCAGACGCAACTCATTTTGTAAATTGTGCCGGTTATATCCGCATGATTGATTGTAAGTTCCATAACCAGAAGGATGACGCAACCAATATCCATGGCCTTTATATGGCAATAGATGAGATTCTTGCTCCTGATAAGGTTGTGTCCAAGTGGAGAAATTCAGGCCAGTATGGCGTTGATTTCCTCAAACCGGGAATGAAGGTAGAGATTGTTGATCAAAAGACAATCGTGACTTATTGCTATGCTGTAGTAAAAGATGTAGAGCGTCTTAATAAAATCACGACAGTAGTGACATTTGCAGAGGATCTTCCGGAAGGTGTTGAAAAGAATATGGTAATTGCTGCAGATGAAGAGTATCCGGAGGTTCTTATAAAAGGATGTCATATGGCTGGGAATCGTGCCCGGGGTCTTCTCCTTGGTTCCAGGGGCAAGATGGTAATTGAGGATAATTATTTCCATATACCGGGTGCAGCTATTCTATTTGAAGGTGATGGTAATTTCTGGTTTGAGCAGGCTGGGGTACGTGATGTTGTTATACGCAACAATATGTTTGAGAACGGAAATTTTGGATATCCGACTTGGGGTGCTGCTTGTATTGCTGTAGGAACACGTATTCCTGACCTTGATAAAGCCACACAGTGTTATCACAGAGGTATTCTTATAGAAAATAATACATTCCGGGTTTTTGATCCCCGTATTCTCAATCTTTTTAGTGTTGAAGATCTTATATTCCGCAACAATACCATAGAGATGACTGATGCTTATCCATATAAAGGAAAAGAAACAGAACCTTTCGTATATCACCATTGCAAGAACATAGTAATAGAACAATAAATGAAAAAGATTTTCTTTCTGGTAATTATTACCTTATTGCCTTTTGGATTATTGGCAGAGGTAAAACTCCCTTCAATTCTTGGGAACGACATGGTGCTTCAACGTAATACTGAAGTTAATCTTTGGGGAACAGCTGATGAAGGCAGTAATATCACTATTATTACTTCATGGAACGATAAGAAATACAAGACAAAGGCTAATGATAACGGGAAATGGAGCATGAAGGTAAGAACAGGTGAAGCTGGAGGACCATATACCATCACAATTAGAGATGGTGATGAACTTGTTCTCGAAAACATCCTGCTAGGCGAAGTATGGATTTGTGGAGGTCAGTCAAATATGGAAATGCCTGTATGCGGATTTATGTATCAACCGGTTGAGAGTTCTGCAACAAGTATTCTTTATGCAGCATCCGAGACTCCAAATATCCGTTTGTTCAATGTACCCCGTGTTTCGAACAAAGAACCACAGGATGATTGTGATGGCCAGTGGCTTGTTTCAAATCCAAAGAATGTCAGCACATTTTCTGCTGTAGGTTACTTTTTCGGTAAAGCCTTGACAAAAGCAATGAACGGTATACCCGTAGGATTGATTTCTGCCAACTGGGGTGGTAGTCGTATTGAGTGTTGGATGACAGAAGAAGCAATAAATGCGACACCCGGTATCAATTTGGAAATTGCAAAGAGTGGAGAAACTGACACAACCGCTCCGCAGTGGCTATTTAATGGTCTTATCAACCCTATTAAAAATTTTACAGCAAAGGGATTTATATGGTATCAGGGCTGTTCGAATAGGCACAATTGGTTTGATTACAAAAACCTAATGGTTTCCTTAGTAAAATTCTGGCGTAATATATGGGGCAATGACAAGATGCCGTTCTATTATACTCAGCTTGCTCCGTATACATATGAAGGTGATCATCTCCGTTCACTTCCTTTAGTTATCGAAGCGCAATATCAGGCTATGCAGGAAATACCCTGTTCGGGCATAGCTGCAACTACTGATGTGGGTAATCGTACGTGCATTCATCCATCCAAAAAGATTCAAGTCGGA
>LSQX01341740.1_pt2 | contig 12346 bp, 10 predicted proteins | sample 654561 | NCBI WGS metagenome assembly LSQX01 (sample SAMN04489861, study PRJNA283612) | anaerobic digester metagenome | isolation source: 4 biogas reactors fed with cattle manure at either 37C or 55C with and... | place: Denmark: Kongens Lyngby | collected 2014 | reverse complement strand
TCTCTTCATCGATGGTGATATAGACCGGGCGGGCAGCTTTACCGGTGATGATCAGGCTGTCGTATCCGGCCCTTTTGAGAAATACCCCAAAATTGCCTCCGCAGTTCGAGTTGACGATGGTGCCGGTCAGCGGTGATTTGGTGGTGATGTTGAAACGGTTGCTGCTGGGGGCCCCCGACCCGGTCAGCGGTGCGGTGGTCACAATAAAGACATTCTTTTCGCTCAGCGGGTCAGTCATCGGGGGAAGCAGATCATAGAGAAGCCGTGCTCCCAGACCCTTGTTGCCGACATAGAGCTCCAGCATCCGTTCGGGCAGGGAATAGCTCTTGCTTTTGCCCGTGTTCAGGTCTATCTGCAGCACCTTGCCCATGTAACCGCCAATCATAATAGCCCTCCTCCGTGGTTCTTATTTGACCTTGCGGCTGATCAAACTTGTCAGGGGAGACTCTTTTTATTTACAACAGTCTCCATCTGAAGTATACCAGAATATTTTAAATTAGTCATCCGATTGTCAGACTAATTCTCGGGCCTGGGCCTATGGTTCCGCAAAGAGGCGATCTTTTCTCGATCGATGCAGCGCTGGGGCAACACCTGCGCTGCATCGATATCAGGGGACGGCCCGGGCTAGCGATTCACGTATTCGAGGATAGGCCCGCAATCGACATGTTTCTCGATCACCTTCCGGACAATTTTTATGGCGGTGGCATTGTCCGGATGGATGCTCCGGTAGACATTGTGCAGATTCTCAACCGTGGTGAAGGTATCTTCGTGGACCAGGATCACGGGGACCCCTTTCTCCTCGGCCCGCGCCAGCACCCGCACATTGGGGTACAGGCCACCGGTAAAGATGATCGCCGAGGTGCTGGTCTCAAGGGCGGTCAGGGCCAGGTCGCTGCGGTCCCCGCCGGTGATGAGAGCCTTGTTCGGGGCCCGCCGCAGGTAACCCAGGGCGCATTCAATGGTCATCGTGCCGATGACTACCTCTTCGACCACGCGGTTCATCTGATCGGGTGCGGCGAGGATCTCACCGTTGAGGGTGCTGTTGAATTCTGCGACTGTCGGTGCGGCGATCTCCGCCTGGCGGGGGATGATTCCCAGAACGGGCAGCTCTTTTTTCTCCAGCAGGGGCTGGTAAACCCCTCTGGTTTTGTCCAGCTGGGTGCGGGAGATATTGTTCAGCAGCGTTCCGAGGAGATCGATCTTTCGGCAGTTCCAAAATTCCCAGTAGAACAGACCCCGGTCGAGATCGAAATCGTTTTCCGCTTTGAGTACATAGAGCACCGCGGCGTTCCAGCGCTCCGCCAGGCTGAAATCATCGAGGCCCTGGTTAAAACCGATCTCGGGGGCGATACTGCCGTCGATAAGCAGGACATCGCAGTTTTCACCGAGGCGCTCAAAGGAACGATCCAGCTCGGCCAGAAGATTCTGCGGCTCCTTGTGCTGCAGCCCGGAGAGATAATGTGGATTCAAGGTGACCGGGCTGATCACCTTGCTGGAGAAGGGCAGGTTGAAGACCTCGCGCATCAGTAGAACATCGTCGTCCTCTTTCTTGGTAATCCCTTTTTGAAAGCCGAGGGGTTTGAAGTAGGAGATCTTCAGCCCTTCGTCCGCCAGTTTTAAGCCGATGCCGAGGGCGGCGGCGGTTTTCCCATCGCCCGCTTTTCCGGAAAAATAGATCGTTTTCATCGTTTCACCTCATCAGTTCTTTTCCCGTTTATTTCAGTCGGGTTTGCTGATCGTAATCTTCACATCCACGCCGGTAGCGCCCCGGGAATAGACCCGGAGCGGATTGATATCCATCTCCGTTATCTCCTCAAAATCCTGAACCAGCCGCGCTGTTCGGTAGATCGCATCGATGAGCGTATCTATGTCTGCCGATTTCTGACCGCGGTATCCTTTCAGCAGGGTGAAGGCCTTGGTTTCGGCGATCATCTCCTCAATTGCCTTCCGGTTGTTCAGGGAGGAGGCCAGGCGAAAAGAGACATCCTGCAGCAGATTCACGTAGATACCGCCGAGGCCAAAGGCGATCATCGGTCCAAACTGGATATCGCGGGACATCCCGATGATCACCTCGATTCCCTCGTCAACCATCTTCGACACTTCGATCCCGTAGATCGGGGCATCAGGCATGAAGCGGTTGACCCGTTCGGTAATTCTATTGTAGGCTTTCTCCACCTCGCGCCTGCTGTGCAGGCCTATCTCGACGCCGCCCACATCGGTCTTGTGGGCAATACGCGGCGAGGAGATCTTCAGCACCACCGGAAAACCGATCTTCTGGCTGATCTGGCAGGCTTCTTCAACTGATGTGGCCAGGTAGCTGCGGTTTACAGGAATCCCGTAAGCGTCCAGTACCTGGGAAGCCTCATGGCCCATCAGCAAAACGCGTCTGTCTTTGATCACATCATAAAAAGTTGCCTTGACGATGGTGCGATCAACCTGGGGCAGGGGGAGCTGCGGCGCCGCATCGCGGGCCTGCCTGAAGTCGGCGTAGCGGGAGATCCCCTCCAGGGCTTTCACCGCCGATTCCGGAAAGGTGAATGTGGGCACGTTCCCCTTTACCAGAATCGCTTTGCCCTTGGCCAGCGTTTTGCCGCCCATATAGACAGCAAATACCGGTTTGTGGGGATATTTCTTTCTCTGCTCCAGAATGGTATCGGCTATTTTCTCCGGCTCTGAGACTGCGGTAGGACTGAAAATAACGATGACGCTGTCAACATTTTCATCCTCGAAGGATCTTTCCAGGGCAAAGAGGAACCGGTCCACCCTGGCATCGCCGAGCACATCGATGGGATTGTAGATATTCGATTCTGCGGGAAGGTTTTCACGCAGTTGATCGATCGTTGCCTTTTCAAAACGGGCCATCCCCAGACCGGATTTCTCGATGGCATCGGTGGCGATGATCGCCGGGCCGCCCGAGTTGGTGATGATAGCGACACGGTTGCCCCGGGGAAGGGGCTGCGTGGAGAAGGCCAGGCCCAGGTTGAAAAGATCGCTCATATCATCGGTCCGCAAAACACCGCTCTGCCGGAAGGCGGTATCGTAGGCCAGATTGCTTCCGGCCAGGGCGCCGGTATGCGAACTGGCGGCCTGTGCTCCGGCCTCGCTTGTCCCCGATTTCAGGATCACGATCGGTTTGACCCTGCTCGCAGTGGTGCAGACGCGGATAAATTTTTCGCCATCGCTGATATCTTCCGCGTAAACAAGGATCACCCTGGTATTGGGGTCGGCTGCGCAGCTTTCAATAAAGTCACTCTCATCGAGATCTGATTTGTTGCCCAGGCTGATAAAACGTGAAAAACCGAGCCCGGCCTGAAAGCTCCAATCGAGAATGGCAATAACCATGGCGCCGCTCTGTGAAATGAAAGAGATATTTCCCTTTTCGGGAAAACCGGCGGCAAAAGAAGCATTCAGAGGGGTATGCGTGTCCATCAGGCCGACGCAGTTCGGTCCGACCAGGCGCATCCCGTATTTTTGGCCCACCGCCTGAAGCTCCTGTTCAAGCTTCAGCCCCTCGATGCCGGTCTCTTTAAACCCGGCGGTGATGATAATGGCCCCCTTGACGCTCGCCTCGCCGCATTCTTGCAGGACCCCGATACTGTATTTTGCGGGGACAGCGATCACAGCCAGATCTACCGGGCCCTCAACCTCGCCGATGGAGGGATGGCAGGGCAGCCCCAGGATCTCTTTCACCCTGGGGTTGATCGGATGGATCTTACCCTTGTACCCGCTTTTTACAAGGTTGCTGACAATAGCATAGCCAATTTTTTGTGGTGAAGCAGAAGCGCCGATCACCGCCACCTCTTTTGGATCGAACAAGAAATCAAGATCGCTCATTTAAACCTATCTTCCTTTCTGCTAAGCCCCGATGTGGAGGTACTGTTAATATAATAAACTATCGGTTGATCTATGCGCAAGGAAGCTGCTGATTATGGAATCTTTACATTAATAGATCAGCAAAATATCGCGTGCATGATCGATGAAGTCCGTTTGTGTTAGAATATAGCTTGGATAACGTTTTCGTTCATTGACTTTTTGATGAAGTTTGTTAAAATGTAGGCCGACGCACCGCTTTCAAAAAACATATAAGGAGGTATCAGAGATGAGCGCTTTAGGCCGTCATGTTTTGGCAGAGTTTTACGGCTGCCCACCGGAGTGCCTGAACGACCCCGTTCAGATCGAGCAAGAGATGGTGGCAGCGGCTCTGGCAGCGGGAGCTGAAGTCAAGGGAACCATCTTCCACCAGTTCAGCCCCCAGGGAGTCAGCGGCGTGGTAGTGATCTCCGAATCGCATCTGGCCATTCACACCTGGCCCGAATTCGGTTACGCCGCTGTGGATATCTTTACCTGTGGTCAAACTGTTGACCCATGGGTGTCGTGTGACTACCTGAAACAGAAGTTTTCGGCTCAAAATACGACTGCCAGGGAGATCAAGCGCGGCATCTTTGATGTCTCCCTGGAGCACAAAACAGTGGTAAATTACTGATCGGGGGGCTGTCCGGTTGTCTCTTTCTGATTACAGATGGTTTATCGAGCAGTCAACACCTTCCACGGCGCATATGTTTGGCCTGGAAAGATATATTGCCGATATAAAAACGCAATTTCAGCGTGTCGAGATATGCGATCACGCTCTTTACGGCCGGCTGTTGATCCTGGACGGCAAGATCCAGTCTGCCGCTTTCGATGAGTACGTCTATCACGAAGCGCTTGTTCAGCCGGCAATGCTTTTGCATGAGTGCCCCCGCCGTCTCTTTGTGGCCGGGGGGGGTGAGGGGGCAACCCTGCGCGAGATCTTTCGCCATCCTTCCGTCGAGCGGACAGTGATGGTCGATATCGATCGCGAGGTGGTTGCGCTCTGCCGCGAACATCTCGGACATTGGCACCGGGGCAGCTTTGATGATCCCCGCCTTGATCTGGTGATCAGCGATGCCCGGCGCTACCTTGAGGAGAACGATGAGCGTTTCGATGTGATCGTTATCGATATCCCCGAACCCCTTGAGGATAGCCCCGCCCTGAAGCTCTTTACCAGGCAATTCTACGCCCTGCTCCAGGAGCGGCTCGCTCCCGACGGGATTATCGTCTTGCAGGCCGGCGATTTTGGCAGCGTCTTTCTTGAAGCGCACAGCGCCATTTTCAATACCGTCAGGCAGGTGCTGCCGTATGTCTATTCATATCACGCCTTTGTTCCCTCATTCAACACTGAATGGGGTTATATTGTGGCGGCGCGCGACTTCGATCCCGGAACGGTTGAGGCGGGGCTGATCAACAGGCGCATCGCCGAACGGGGATTGCAGCTGCGTTTTTACGATGAGGAGACCCACCGCTACATGTTCTCCCTTTCCAAGGATATCCGGGAGCAGCGCGATGCGGTAAACACGATCATCGATGATGAGCAGCTGTTGACGACATTCTAGAAATTCAGCAGAAAAAGGGGGTTTTACAGATCGGCACCAGACAGCAAACCTTTGTTATGGTTAAGCCCGACGGCGTTCAGCGCGGGCTGGTCGGGGAGGTAATCGATCGGTTGGCCAAAAAGGGAATCCAGCTTGTGGCTCTGAAGATGATGCAGGTTTCACCCGAGCTGGCAGGGCGCCACTACGGCGAGCACCAGGGCAAGCCTTTCTATGACAGCCTGATCGCTTTTATCACCTCCGGACCGGTAGTGGCGATGGTCTGGGAGGGTGACGATGTGGTTGCGATTACCCGCCGCCTCATCGGCGATACCGATCCCCGGGAGGCCTTACCGGGCACAATCCGGGGTGACCTTGCTCTTTTTACCGGTAACAACCTGGTGCACGGTTCAGATTCCCCGGAGAGCGCCGGGCGCGAGATCGCTCTATTCTTTGACGAGAGCGAGATCTGCCGCTACCGGCTCGTTCTTGATGATTGGGTTTACGGTCTTTAATTGCAGCGGCGCGGACAACGAAAGCGGAGCAATCCGCTTTCGTTTTTGCAAACTCCGGACGTAGCCTTTCACTTTCCTTTCTTTAAGATTATAATGGTACCGAAGCGTTTCAGCTGCGACTGGAGGTGAATCTTGTGTACAGGCATATTCGTGACAGCGTGAAGCTACTCCTGGTCCTGACTGCCGCCGCCCTTCTGCTGACAGCGGGTCTCTTTACACCTGCGGCCGCTGCTGCGGCCCCCGGGGATCCGGTTGTCGTGATCAAGGTGGAAGGAACGATCACAGCGGGGCAGCTCAGTTTTATCCGCCGCCAGATCGGCACAGCGGTGGAGCGGAATGCTCAACTTTTTGTTCTGACCCTGGATACGCCCGGAGGGCTGGTCGATTCGACCATCGACATTACCAAAACGATTATGAGCGCTTCCATACCGGTGGCGGTGCTGGTTACGCCGAGCGGCGCCATCGCCGCCTCGGCGGGCTCGTTTATCATTCTTTCCTCCGATATCGCGGCAATGGCGCCCGGAACCACGGTCGGCGCTGCCCATCCGGTTCAGCTTACCGCCGAGGGCTCCACCCCGGCTGATGACAAGACGACCATCTTTCTCGCCGATCATCTGCGTAACCTGGCGAGCAACAGGGGACGTCCGGCGGAGCTGGCCAAAAAGTTCGTCACCGAAAATTTGACCCTGAGCGCCGAGGATGCTCTTGAGGCCGGTGTGATCGATTACCTGGCCAAAGATCTGCCTTCCCTGCTTGAACAGCTTGACGGGGCGGTGGTGGAAAAAGAAGGCCGGGAATATTCCCTTCAACCCTCCGCGGCGGAGCTGCTCTATCCCGAGATGAATATCCGCGAAAAGATGCAAAACCTGCTGAGCGATCCCCAGGTAGCTTTCTTCCTGCTCATGCTGGGACTGCTGGGGCTCTATTTCGGTTTTTCCAATCCGGGAACATTTGTTCCCGAAGTGATCGGGGGGATCTTGCTGGTGATGGGAGTGTACGGCATCGGTCTGTTTGATACCAGCACCACCGGATTCATCCTGCTTCTGTTGGGTGCGGGCCTGCTGCTGGCAGAGATATTTACTCCCGGTTTCGGGGTGCTCGGCATTGGCGGAGCCATTTCGATGATGGCGGGAGCGGTGATGCTGCCTCTGGAACCGTTGATGTCTACCGACTGGTACCATTCGTTTCGCCTTGCCGCTGCGGGCATCGTTCTGGCGGTTGTGCTGCTCGTTGCTGCGATCTCCTACGCCGTCATCTACAGCCGCAAGCGCTGGAAAGACGGGGGCAGCTACTTTCAGCCGCCGGCAAAAGGGGTTGTTGTCTCGGAGCTAAATCCTGAAGGGCAGATCAAGGCCAGGGGAGAACACTGGCTGGCCCGAAGCGATGACGGCTCCACCATTCCACAGGGAACCGAGGTGGAGATCATCCGTGCGGAGACCCTTTTCCTCTGGGTTCGACCGCTTGGTGGCAAAACCGGTTCCGATAAATGATCTGAAGGAGGCGTAAAGTTGGAACATTTTATTGCTCCGATTGTAATTCTGGTTCTGTTGTTTTTCATGTCGTCGATCAAGGTAGTCCGGGAATACGAAAGAATTGTTGTATTCCGCCTGGGCCGCCTGATCGGCGAAAAAGGGCCCGGTCTGGTGATCATCATTCCTATTATCGACCGGACGGTGAAGATCTCCCTGCGTGTGGTAACGATGGATGTCCCCTCGCAGGAGGTTATTACCCGCGACAACGTTACGACCAATGTAAACGCAGTGGTCTATTACCGGATTGTTGACTCGAACAAGGCCATTGTCAATATCGAGGATTACCGCTTTGCTACCGCCCAGCTGGCCCAGACCACGCTGCGCAGCGTGACCGGTCAGGCCGAGCTTGACGAGCTGCTTTCGGAAAGAGAGAAGCTGAACCAGCTCATCCAGAAGATCCTCGACGAGGCCACCGATCCGTGGGGGATCAAGGTCACCGCTGTTGAGATCAAGGATGTCGGTATCCCCGAGCTGCTGCAGAAGGCGATCTCCCGTCAAGCGACTGCGGAGAGAGAGCGCCGCGCGATCATTGTCCAGGCCGAAGGGGAGAAGGAAGCAGCCAAGAAGCTTGCCGAAGCGGCCGAGATCCTGAACAGCCAGGAGGGCGGTTTTTATGTCAGGCTGCTGCGCTCCATTCCCGAGGTGGTCAGCCAACCGGGTTCCATCCTCGCTTTCCCGCTGCCGATGGAGCTGCGCCATCTGCTGCCGGCGATCGTAAAGGGGAAAGAAGAATAAGCCTTAGTCCTGCGAAACTGTGTAGCCGTCTCCCCGGAGACGGCTACATTCACGAAAGGGAGGCGGAATATTGATTCCTTTCAAAACTGCCTTTATCGTCAATCCCACTGCCGGCGGCGGCGGGGCCCTGCGGATCTGGCGGCGGCTGGAACCGCTGTTGCGTCATAGCGGACAGGCTTACCAGGTTCACTATACGAGGTGGCGGGGCGATGCTACCGCGATCGCCGAGAAAGCCCGCGCTGGCGGTGCCGAGCTGATCATCGGGGTCGGTGGGGATGGCACCATGCTGGAAGTGGCCAACGGTCTTGATCTTGAAAAGAATATCCTGGGAATCATTCCCGCCGGCACGGGCAACGGTTTCTACCGCTCGCTTAAAATACCGCGTAATTGCCGCAAGGCGCTGCTGGGGATGGCAGGCTGGGAGCCGCGGCGGGTTGATCTGGCGACCTTCAACGGCATCCGTTTTCTCAATATTGCCGGTTTCGGTTTCGATGCCGTGCTGACCGAATATGTCAAAAACGAAAACCAGAAGCTGCCCGGGTACAGTGCCTACGTTGCCGGTTTCCTCAAGGAGCTGGCCACTTTCAAGGACTTTCAGACAGTGGCAACCGTTGATCAGCACAACCAGGTTGAAGAGAGCAATACCTTTGTCGCCATGGTCGCCAACGGTTGTTACTATGGCGGGCTGCTCTGTGTCGCTCCCCACGCCGATATCACCGATGGAGAGCTGAACCTTCTTCTGGTCCGGCGGATGAATTACCTGGAGACGGCGGTGGTGGCCGTGCGGGCATTTTTGAAAACCCATCTCAGCCACAGCGCTTTTCACACCGTCCCCGGCCGCAGGTTCACCATCAGTGCAGACGGAAATATACCGGTACAGATCGACGGCGAACTGCTGGGGTCGCTTCCGGCAACGGTGGAGGTTCTTCCAGGGGCCCTGCAGGTTCTCGCACCAAAAATGTGATCACTGCTTACAGCAATCATATAAAGTTTACAGATTAATTTAGCGGGGAGTCCCTGTAACGGGGATCCCCGCTTTGCGACAGATTGAAACGGGCCCCATCGCCGATGCCGGCGCTCTTACCCTTTCCCGATCGGGTAGCAAGCCCAAAATGGACGAACAACCACATTTTTAAGCTTCAGATAACCCCCAATTGAGAAAAAGAAAGCATACCAATTGTCATGCCAATTGACACTTGAGATCAAGTTGACTTCCATGACAGAATATTATACGCTTTCAGAAGGGGTGATCTGTTTCCACCTTTGGGGATTGTCCGGGACTTGGCTATTGTGAGAAAACGGGTCCGGGGGTGAGGCGGGGAGCATATCAAGTCAAGGTTGTGGGGCTGTTTCGGCAGCTTGATCGGTTTTAGGGCGTGATAAAACACCAGTAGGAATTCCGGCAAAAAACTCGAAGACAGCTTTCCCATCTGATAGTGATGGCAGGGACGACAGGCCCGGCAAGGGATCCGGAAAGTTCTTCGGTGTTCAGTTGTTGAAAACCCGATTACAAGAATAAAGAAGCCATTAACGAACAAGGAGGGTTCTCCATGGAAGGCAAAAGATACGATGTCCCCCTGGTGAAGCTGGAGGATCTGAAATTCTTACAGGGCAAACAGATCGAATTCGATAGCATTGCCGGGATGCTTACAGCACGGGCTTAGGAGCAGCCCGATGCCGTGCATGTCTACTTTTACGATCAGGTGATCACCTACGGACAGACCAACGAGCGTGCCAACAGGGTGGCCAATTATCTTAAAGGTAAAGGTGTCGGCAAGGGTGAGATCGTCTCCGTAATGGTCCTCAATTCCCCCGAAGTATATTACACCATGTTTGGCGCCCAGAAATTGGGTGCTGTGGCTCTGGCGGTCAACTATATGCTCAAGGGCCGGGAGATCGCATTTCTGCTGGACGATGCCAGACCGAAGGTCTCTTTTGTCAGCAGCGAGTTCATGATCCCCTTTGCCGAAGGTTACAATCTGGCCAAACATAAGCCCATCGTGGTTGAAGTTGCTACCGGAACCGAGCACGGTATTGAGATCGCGGAGCAAAAACTTACCGAGATCCTGGATAAATACCCGGCAGATGAGGCTCTGGTAGAGCAGGGTCCCGAAGATCCGTTCATGTTGCTCTATTCATCGGGGACCACCGGCGTGCCTAAGGGTATTTTGCTCAGCAACAAAGGGCAGCTTTCGATCTGTCGGGCCACGGCCAGGCTGGGATTCTGTAAAGGAAATGATGTTGTTCTGGTCATTTTGCCGATGTTCCATACCAACCCCCTCTGCGTCTGGTCCTATCCCGTTTATTTCATGGGTCAGTCGCTCTGCATTCGCAAAGGGTTTTCCCCGGCAGATTTCTGGCCCTCCATCCTTCGGTACGGGGTCACCCTGGTGATGGGAGTTCCAGCCATGTACGATTATGTTTACAGGGCGATCGATCCGAGCACTGTCGATCTATCTGCCTCGAAACTGAAATGGGCCATCTGCGGGGCTGCTCCTCTGCCGGTTGAATTGATCGAGGGGTTCAAGGAAAGATACGGCGTCGCCATCTGCGAGGGGTACGGCCTGACCGAGGTGACCGGTCTTTCAACGGTGAACCCACCCCTGGGCAAGCGGAAGGTCGGCTCCATCGGCGTGGCTATCCCCGAGCAGGATCTGGAGATCATGGACGAGAACAATAAGATCATGGCAACTGGGGAAAAAGGCGAGATCTGCACCCGCGGTGATGCCAATATGGTCGGTTATCTCAAGCAATCTGAAGAGACGGCAAAGACTATCCGTGACGGCTGGCTGCATACCGGTGATGTTGGCTATATGGATGAAGAGGGCTTCATCTATATAGTTGACCGGATGAAAGATGTGATCAATCGCGGCGGTGAAAATATCTATCCCCGCGAGATCGAGATTGCTCTGGAAGAGAACCCCAAGGTGGCCGAGGTTGCCGTGATCGGGGTTCCCGATGAGTCTCTCGGGGAGAGAGTCAAGGCATTTATCATCCCCAAAGAGCCGGATTCATTGACTGCAGATGAAGTAAAAGAATATCTCAAGGATAAGCTGGCCGGATACAAGATACCGGAGCTCATCGAGTTCAGCAGCGATCTGCCGCGAAATCCGACCGGTAAGATCATGAAAAAAGAGCTTAAGGCGAAGAAATAGTTTTGACCGGAAAACGTCGGGATGATCCGCTCATTTACAGAGCGCATCTCCCCGGCCTGATCCAGGTGCAGTTTCCCGGCCTGAACCAGGAAGATAGTTCACTGGTTTTGACTGGGGGAGATCGTTCTCTGATCCGGAACGAGGGTGAAGTTCCCCCCCCGTTCCGGTAACACGGTATCCCTGAGCAGAGGGGCAGCTCTCCGCCCGATCCTTGGGGCGCGGCTCCCCACCCGTTCCGGTAACACAGTTTCCCGGCTAGACCAGAGGGGCAGCTTTCCGCCCGATTCTGGGGGCACGGCTCCCCGCCCGTTCCGGTAACGCGGTTTCCCGGCTAGAGCAGAGGGGCAGCTTTCCGCCCGATTCTGGGGGCACGGCTCCCCGCCCGTTTCGGTAACACGGTATCCCGGCTAGAGCAGAGGAGCAGCTCCCCACCCGTTCCGGGGGACACAGTTTCCTTGACTTGATCCAAGGAGCACGGCTCCTCCGCCCCTGTCATCCTGAGGGCGCAGCCCGAAGGATCTCTGCTTTTGACCGGCAGCGGCGGCTAAAAAGGCTTTCCCGGGTTTCACCGGGCAGGAAATACAGCAGCACCAGGTAAACGCAATACGACTAAAGAGAGTAACGGGAGGATTCTAAAAGATGAGAACCAGGAAAGAGTACATCGAGAGATTGGGTAAGATGAACCGCAACCTTTACTCCGGCGGAGAAAAGGTTGACCGGTTGGACGAGCGCCAGGAGAGCGCGATCAATGTGATGGGGGTTACCTTTGACGCTGCCTGGGATCCGGATAGCAAGGATCTTTGCACAGCCACCTCCCATCTGACCGGGGAGACGATCAACCGCTTCAACCATATCCATCAGAACCCCGAAGACCTGCACAAAAAACAGGATATGACCCGCTTGCTATGCAACAAGGTCGGTCTCTGCATTCAACGCTGTATGGGGATCGATGCTGCCAACGCACTTCACGCGGTCTCCTATGAAGCTGAAAAGGATCCCGGCGCCAAGAAAGCCTATCATGA
>LSQX01219481.1_pt2 | contig 12346 bp, 9 predicted proteins | sample 654561 | NCBI WGS metagenome assembly LSQX01 (sample SAMN04489861, study PRJNA283612) | anaerobic digester metagenome | isolation source: 4 biogas reactors fed with cattle manure at either 37C or 55C with and... | place: Denmark: Kongens Lyngby | collected 2014 | reverse complement strand
ATTATATACTATTTCTATTGTAAAATCAATACTCTCGCTTTATGTTTTTATGTCTAAAGACTCCAATGTATAAGGGTTATTACAATACAAAACACTTAAAAACAACCCATGCCAGTAAAAATAATTTATTTTATATCGGCATGGGCAAATAATAAGGTTTGAACTTTCCAAATGTCTACTATTTACTGTAGTAAGAGCTGTTTACACTCTGTCTTATATATGATTTGTATTTTAGTACTCCAATTCCAATACATCCCCTACAACTTCAAATACAGCTCTCTGAACTTCTACTCCTGTAAGCTTCTGACTTCTTTCATCAGGCTGACTTCCCGATACAAAAACCTCAAACAAACCCGGCTCAATCATACATTTCCCTTCACTGTTTATCAAAGCCATCTGACGCGGAACAATTTCAAAAATAACCTCTGTATCCTCACCTGACTTCAAGTGTATCCTACACATTCCTGTCAGTTGCCACTTCGGGGCTTCAAGGCTTTCAATATCCCTAAGATATAATTGTACAACTTCATCCGAATCATATTGACCGATATTTTTAACCTTCACTCTGCACTCTACCTTTTCTCCAGCACATACCTTTTCTTTTGACAGTTTTAAACCACTGTACTCAAATTTCGTATAACTTAGTCCAAACCCAAACGGATAAAGTGCCTCATTTTGCATAAACCTGTATGTGCGGTTTTTCATAGAGTAGTCCTTAAAATCCGGAAGCTCCTCAGTTGTCCTGTAGAATGTAACCGGCAGTTTTCCTGAAGGACTGTATTCACCAAAAAGCAATGAAGCTATTGCCTTTCCACCCTCAGCACCGGGATACCATGCTTGTATTATTGCAGTTATATTTTTATCAGCCCATGTAACAGCAATAGCACTTCCCGAAAGCAATACAAGAACCACAGGCTTACCTGCTTTATATACAGTTTCAAGAAGTTCCTGCTGAAGTCCTGGCAGATTAAGGTTCTGTTTGTCTCCACTTGAATATTCATTGGATACGTCACCCTGTTCTCCTTCAATATTCGCATCAAGCCCTAAGCACATCACTACAACATCAGATCTTTCAGCCACCGAAACAGCCTCAGCAAATCCATCCCGGGGTTCTGCCAAACCAGTCTTATCCTTATACAAGTGACATCCTTTGGCATAGTATATTTTGGTGTCTTCCGCAACTACCCCCCGTATTCCTTCCAACACAGTAACATAGTTGGAAGCAGTACCAAAGTAGTTTGCCATCAGAGCTTCTCTGCTATCTGCATTGGGCCCTATTACCGCAATTGATTTTATTTTATTCTTATCAAGCGGAAGCAGATTATTTTGATTCTTTAGAAGAACTAATGACTTTTTAGATACTTCCAGAGCAAATTCCCTATGCTCAGTACAATCGTTCATTTCGTAGGGAATACTTGTATAGGATACATCTTCAGGGTTATCAAACATACCAAGTTTCATTCTGGCAATCATAAGCCTTGTTACAGACAAGTCAATGGTTTCCTCACTCACAAGCCCTTCCTTATGTGCAATTAACAAGTTACCGAACATATTGCCGCAGTTCAAGTCACAACCGTTATTTACCGCAAGAGCAACCGATTCCGGTGCAGTTTTCGTAACCATATGATTTTCATGAAAATCTTTTATAGCCCAGCAATCGGATACAACATGTCCTTTAAATCCCCATTCTTTCCTTAATATATTCACAAGCAGTGTCTCACTTCCACAACAGGGTTCGCCATTTGTACGGTTGTATGCCCCCATGACTGATTCCACACCAGCCTCTTTGACACACTCTTTGAAAGCTGGAAGATATGTTTCTCTCAGGTCTTTTTCAGATATAACGGCATTGAACTCATGCCTCTCGCTCTCCGGGCCACTGTGGACAGCAAAATGCTTTGCACAAGCCGTTGCTTTTAAGTATTTCGGATGGTTCCCCTGTATTCCTTTTATAAAAGCAACTCCAAGCCGACTTGTCAAATACGGATCTTCACCGTAAGTTTCATGACCTCTTCCCCACCTTGGGTCACGGAAAATATTTATGTTGGGAGACCAGAAGGTCAGTCCTTTGTAAATTCCATAATCACCTTTTCTTTGGAATTCATGATATTTTGCCCTGCCCTCGGTAGAAATAATATCTGCTACTTTATAGATCAATTCTTCGTCAAAAGTCGCTGCCATACCTATAGCCTGAGGAAACATAGTTGCCGTACCTGCTCTTGCAACTCCATGCAACGCTTCGTTCCACCAATTATAAGCGGGTATGTCCAATCTTGGAATAGCAGGAGCGTTGTGCACCATTTGCGTTACTTTTTCTTCTAGAGTCATTCTGGACACTAAATCCCGGGCTCTTTCTTCAAAGCTTAGCTTCTTGTTCTTATAAACAGGCAATCCTTGCATAATAAAACCTCCCCTAATCTTAAAATAATGTCTTACCTTTAGCATACCAAACCATATAGAGCTTTTATTCCAAGAAATGTCAATATATCTTTCTGTTCAATTCATCCTTTACTCCTGTTTTCCTATAAAAATACGAATTAATCACATCCCTCCATTCTTCTGCATGTTTAATCTGACCCTCAAGTCTTTCAACAACATGATTAAATATATCATCATTTATCATTCCTTTAAGACCTATCCAATTCTTCTTTAGGTCTTCTGCCTGTTCAGCACCTTTAAAATGCGTATTGTAAATATACTGTATAAGTGTTTCTCCAGACTTCAACCTATATGCATACTGAACATGGTGAAAAAACAGAAGGAGTTCCTGAGGACAAGTTTCCATTTCTTCATATACTCCGCCAACCTCTCTATGGTACTGACCTGTATAACCTGTTCCAGACTTCACTGTCCGGTCTACCCCTATACCTTTTATGTCAGCCCGATGGTAAGTGCCCCATTTATCGTATTCGTATCCGTCAACATTAGGTCCGAAGTGGTGTCCCGGGTTTACCATCCAGCCAATTCCCAGAGGAGAAGTATAGTTTTCATAGATTCTCCATGATTCAAGCAGCATTTTTGATATTGTTTCTACTACAGTACTATTATTGGAAAATGTCATCCTGACCCATTCATCGGTTATCTCCTCTGAAGACAGGTCGGGGTTCCATGCAAGACGCCCGAAACCAAAAAGATTTGACTGGGCCAGTTGGAAACCTGTCCAGTTAGCGTCATTTCCGATATTAGCAACACCAGCTACACCGGCATATTTATTTTGAAATAACGAACCGTTCGCAATCTTTTTTACAGTTGAGCCTTTTCCCTTCGCAAAGGTATCAAAATCAAATATTTCCTTCCACATTGGTACAAGATAACACAGGTGCTTTTGTTGACCTGTATATTCCTGTGTAATTTGAAGCTCAATTGTATGATTTGTTTTCTCAAGCCCGCCAAAAAGAGGCGACACAGGTTCCCTTACCTGAAAATCAACAGGTCCGTTTTTAATCTGAAGAACTACATTATCACTAAACATGCCGTCTAAAGGCTTAAAATTATCATACGCAGCCTTTGCTCGGTCGGTTACCCTGTCTCTCCAATCCTGAAGACAATTGTACACAAAACATCTCCATATAACAATCCCTCCATAGGGTTTAAGTCCTTCAGCCAGCATATTTGCTCCATCTGCATGATTGCGGTTGTAGGTAAAAGGACCCGGACGAAATTCAGAGTCTGCCTTAACTACAAAGCCTCCAAAGTCTGGTATAACGCTGTATATTTCTTTAGCTTTTTCCTTCCACCACTTTCTGACATACATATCCAGCGGATCAGCCGTTTCAAGCTGTCCAATCTCAATAGTACTTGCATAATTTATACTTAAATACAGCTTTATACCGTAATCCCTAAAAACTCCGGCAATTTTTGCAACATCAGGCAAATACTCATTGGTAATTAGTCTTGTTTCATACTTATGGACATTTACATTGTTAATCACAACACCATTTATGCCAACAGAAGATACAAGTCTTGCATAGTCCCTTATTCTGTCCATATCCTCTGTTATTCTATTATTACTAAAGAATATGGATTTCCCTGCATATCCCCTTTCAATACTTCCATCCATGTTGTCCCAGTGGTTAATAATACGCAAAGGATTACTCGGGTTATCAATTATGAGCACATTATCCGTAATTGTGCCTGTACTTATAAGCCTAAGCAGTGCAAAAGCTCCGTAAAGAAGTCCCTTATCGGTCTTTGCAGCTATAAGCATATGACTCATATCCCCTATTGGCACATTCTTTATAATAAACCCTTCTTCTCCTACGCCGTTCCTCTCTTCATCCGTTAGTGAATCATCTATAACAAAATGTTTTCCTGTTATTCCAATAATAATAGAAGAAGAGTGTAACGGCACTTGAACTAAAACAGGCTCTATTGCGAGCATACCTTTGATTCCTCTTTTAAGTTCTGATATTGCACTTTTTATAACTGGTGTATCTTCAAATGCTAATATATTAGAACCCCATTTCTTATAACAGTCTTCAATTTTTTTGTCTTCTAGCCTTTTATATGCAAGCCAGCAACTATAACCTTCCTGATTAATTTCTTTAGCTCTAAACATAAAAATGCCTCCTCATATGGTAAAGTTACAATACATTAGTACTTTTAATCGTTATCCTTTTGTATCTTTACAATAATTCTAACTTTACTGACTGTAATATAGAATAGAATAACTAAAGTTTGTTTGTAATAATTAAAGATTGAAAATACGACTCACAGTTTACTGTTTTGAAAACGTGCCTACATTGACAATATATCACAAAAATGATATTGTTACTACATGAAAAATTACCTTTTAAAGTAGACATTAAGCCCTTTTTTTCATATAGCTATTTTATAAAAGAAGATAAAATGAGGATGATAATATGAGACCAATTTTTTATCCAGTCAAATTTGCATGTTTCTTTATAGCTCTTGCAATTATTATACCATTATTTTGTAAATCCCCATATGAAAATGAAAACGAAACTTTAAACAACACGGAAAGTAAATATTTAAATTATGAAGATGTTGAGAATAATGAAGTTTTAGGGAAAGATTATGAAATAAACTATTTAGGAAAAAACAAAGACATTTCTATAATAGCAATACACGGAGGTAAAATTGAATCGGGCACGTCTGAAATTGCCAGAATAGTTGCTGAAATGGGCAATTATTCTTTTTATGAATTCAAAGGCATAAAATCAAATGGAAATTCTTCACTTCATGTTACATCAGTCAATTTTGATGAACCCGTTTGTGTAAATGCCGTAAGCAAATCCAAATTTACTGTTTCCATTCACGGCTGTGCAGAAAGCGAGCCGGTGATATATATAGGCGGGTTAGATAAAAAAATGGGAAAATGTATAAAAAAACGCCTTGAATTGTGCGGATTTATAGTGGAATATCCTCCTGTTGATTTAGAAGGTAAAATGGAACAAAATATTACAAACCGTAACAAGAGAAATAAAGGTGTACAGCTAGAAATATCAAGGACGGTAAGAAATAATATTATAAATGATTCTGATATAAAACATACATTTTCGAGAGCCATTATGGACGGCATTGAAGATTTTCTGGCACACGAATAAAGCAGTCCCCATTTTTTGTTAACTTTATTTGGCAACAAACAAGGGAGGCTGTAACTGCCCCCCATCTTATTACCTGAATCTTATTTTCCGATTGATACCCTCAGATAAAGCATCTGTCCCTCTGTATTTTTTAATTTCCAAGTACAGTAACATTAAGTTCGATATCCTCGTCAGCGTTCTTCAAACAAGAATAATCACTGTAAATAGGTTTCATATCTGCTACATCATTCCACTCAACAAATCTAAAATTGTCAATATCTACATTCACATTCGTATATGATGGCTTCAAACCCATATAAATCATTGTTGCATTAACTTTCATTCCATTTATAGTATCTGGAATGTCAACAACTATTTCAACATCATTCCATTCGTTCACTTCAACTTTAACCGGATATTCTCTGCTTTGAAGAATCGCTGATGTAGCTTCTCCTATCATGTCGACATCCTCAAAATTATATAGATCAACTCTAAAGTAAAGCTGGGGATCGTTTTTACCTCTCACTGAAGCTAACATCGAATAACTCCGATTCACCGAAGATTGTACACTCTTTTTATCATCAGAATAATAATTAGTAATAGGAATACGCGAAATAGGTCTTAACAACACATCCTGCATGTTTGTATAAGAACGCCTTAACCTCATGAAGGCATTGCCATTTTTTTCACATAACCATAGTTTATCTTTATCATCCTCTAATATATCCATGTGAATATTTCCCGAATTTTTGTCATCCGCCAATGTATCTTCAAAATGTCCCCATCCGAACAAATCACGACCAATGAACAGAGAATTATTCTTAAATCCATCTCTAACATTCATATTCCCAGGCCAAAGGCAATTATTATCCAGTTGAATTATTTGATTCTTTTTAACAAATATATTCTTTTTAGTTTCTGGTGTCTGTTTTTCTATATATGCCAAACCGTTTTCAATTTTGATGTGTGCAGGTTTAGAGCCTTCGCTTCTTTCAATATGTCTGACTTCAATTGTATTGTTTACTTTTTCAGCAACAGCAGAGCGTTGACTCATATCCCATATCTTTCTTGATATGTTTCTAGCAGAAACATCAGTAACAGCACCAGGAACATAATTAACAATTTCTACTGGCACCATTTTTGCCTGAATCATTTTGTTGCCTTCCCATGTTGTGCGAAGAATTCCTGTAGAATATGTAGAGAAAAAGTTTTGATCAAAAACAAGATTACCTAAGCTGAAAGCAATTAACTTGCCCTTATACCACTCCATTCCTTGCAAAACATGAGGATGGTGGGCAATTACGATATCTGCCCCTGCATCTATGCACGCACGTGCACTATCTATAACTAATTTTGATGGCGCAGACGAATACTGGTATCCCGAATGAAGCTGAACTATGACTATATCGCTGTTTTTTCTTAATTCCTCTATTTGCCTGGTAGAATCATTAATTCTAAACTGTGCTGAACCTAACCTCCCATTTTGAACTGTCCAAAACTGTATGCCGGGAAATTCAGCCTCCAAGCTACTTTCTATTTGTGCAATTTCATAATCTGAAAGTTCTTTTTTTATTTCTGTATACCTTTTCCAGATTTCTCCTGGTCTATACTCACCTTCGGGTAAACTCCAGTTTTGACTAGACCATGACCACTTTTTCTTGTCCCACAACCATTTATCATCCTCAGCAACATTACCGGGCATAATAGCGCTGTTATCAGGTAGACTATCATTGATGACACTTCCGGTAACTGAAGTATAGGCTAAAGTTCCAATTCTAATATCATTTTTTGTCATTATATTAGGCTTATTTGAGTCATCATATGTTCCTGCACCTACATGGCTTATACCTGCGCCATCAAGATGCTTTATTGTATTTGTTACACCTTCATTTCCCCAATCTCTTGTATGGTTATTAGCCAAACAAACCATATTAACATTTAATTCTTTTAGTGCATTTATACTCTCAACAAGGCTTTGTAAAAGGTATCTCTTACCTTTTAATGCATCAGACTCAGAAAAATCTCCAATGACCGATTCAAAATTAACAGATTGGTAGTCTCCGTCACTAAAAATGCGAGCAATGTTTTTTACAACATCTGTAGTTGTCATGCCGCTTTTATATAATTCTTCGTATCGTCTACCAAACATAACATCGCCGCCAAAGTTAAGTACAACCCTGTTTTTATTAGACAAAAGAACTACTTCGATTTGTTTTCCATTGCTTTCATAACCTACAGGTAGAATTTCGGTTATATATCCATCCTTCATAATTTTTAAAACATCCGGAGAGTTTAAACTTATAACTGCTTTTCCTGAATTATCAGTAACGCTGAATTCTTTAGAAGATTCAATTTTTGCATTATCAATAGACTCACCATTTTCAGTAGATACAACAACAGTTACATTTATTTCAGGATAATTCTCAGGCATATTGGCAAACACAGAAATTAATAAAGAAGCAAAAACCAATATAATAGTTGCTATGGTAATAATAGTATTATTTTTGCTCTTAAAAATCCCCATCCATTTTTTTATCATAACTTATTTTCCTTTTCCTTTAATAGTTTTTCCAATTCGTTTAACAAATCTTCCGGTGTTTCAAAGTCCTTTTTTAATATATCTTCTATCTGTTCTTCTATCTGTTCTTCTATCTGTTCTTCTATCTGTTCTTCCTTATTCTCTTTTATCTCATTACTCTCATTTACGTTATTCTTTTCTTGGCTTTCAGATAAGTCATCCTTATCAACATCTGATTTTTTTTCAGAGACATCGGCAGTATCTTCCTCTTTCACATTATTTTCTTTATTATTCTGTTCAAAACCTTTATCTGCTTGCTCAATACTCTCTTCTTTATCAACTACTTCTTCATCCTGTACTATATTATTCTCTGATATATCTATATTACCTTCTGGTTGTTCAGTACTTTCTTCTATTTGCTCTGTATTAACGTTAGCTTGCTTCTCATTTTCTTCAATGCTCAAAACCGGCATTTCTTTATTATCTGTAGCTTTGCTAGCATCTGCTACAGCAAGATTGTCATTAGCTTTTTCATCTTTTTTGTTTGTAGCATTTGTACTTTTCTTTGTAGGAATGCTTGCTTTTTTTTCTTTGTTCTTTTCGGATGAAATTATAGAACTGTCTTTTGTCTTTTCTTGTATTCTTTTCGCTTCTTCATCATTGAGTAGCATGTTTTGCGAACTTGAACCATTTGAATTTAAAACATAAGTTTCGGGTTGTATTTTTTCACTATACGATTCATTAACTAAATCCTTTGAAGGTTCAACATTACCTGCAATAGCATTTGCTGCAGGGATTTCTTCATTGTATAATACTACAACTTGTCCTTCCATATCATTTTGAGAAGAAGCAAAATTATTGTAAGTTACTAGAGCACTAAGCATTACAACAGTTACTACTGTGAGTACTATAGAGTGCATTCTTGTATGCCTCTTCATTATTTTAACAAAACAAAGATACCTTTCTTTTGAATTCATTTTCTTCATTATACTTCACCTTTTCTCTTTATATTTATCGCTAGAACACTGAATAGATTTAGAGTATAACAATATGCCATACTCCAAATTTATTCAGGCATATGTATTTACATATATCATTTTAAGGAAAGGATTAATACCAACTATTCCCAGCGAGGCAACTAAATCTACTTAACAAACAACTCACTTTTAAATATTACTTATTTTCTAAATTTTCCATTATAACCTCGGCTTTTGGCCAACTGGAGCTAAGGGCATCATCAATTGCCTCTACAAAAGAACTAAACTTCTTTTTATCCGAAAGCAACATATCTCTTGTAGCTTTTGAAACTCCTATCTGAACTCCTCCAAGCCTGTATTTATCAAAAATAGGTTTGTTTTTGTTAACTATGTTGCTGTCCAACACACCTAAAATACGCTCAGGTATACTATCATCGGTGTCTGTTACAGCAAATCCTGCTTCTTTAAGATGTAACCCTACAAGTCTTGCCATCAATCTATTTTGTCCTCCAATATACACTATATTGTAATCTTCTTTTGTACCGATTATCGATACAGCATTATTGGAATTGGACACTAGATTTACAGCTGTAGGCTCGTCAAACTTATTTGAAGTAATATGTAATGACAAATTGTTTTCCTTTTTTATTCCTTCAAACAAGTAGCTATTGTATTTGTCCTTTGCACAAAGGGCATTTACAATTTCTGATGTGCCTTTGCTTATCAGACCTCCATGCAGGGTAAATACTGTTATGTTTTTAGAGTTGTCTTTATACGACATAGTATAATCAAGACCTTCAACTTCATTTTCACTTAGTTCAAAAAAGCTTGAATAATTGCCTATCTGATCAGGATTTTCATAATATGCTCTATTCGCACTACTCAATAGACTTGTACTAAAAAGCAATCCGAACACTAAAACAGAAGAAACTATTGTTTTTAACGTCCGATTCTTCGTATTCTTTAAGTACATTATTAAATTCCCCCTTTCTTATGAAAGTAATAATTAATTGTTTAGAAAAAACGAATAACACCCATACTAAGTGAAAATGTTACCAATGTCAAAATCGCCGTACTGGAAATAGTTGGTATTAACCCTTGCCTTTGTATCGTATTTGCTATTAAACCAAGTACAACAATTCCTACTGCAGACAATTCCACTATGTCAGAGAACATGTCCGGCAATAAAAACATGAGTGCCATTTTTAACAATATTCCAACTGCAATCATTGCTGTGAATTTGCGTTTTCCGTATAGTATAGTTACCTTTCCGATTACGAATACCACAAGAATATATGTAGCAAGACTTATCAACAATAATGTTAATAACGCTACATAATTTCCGGAACTCAAAGCAATATATCCCGGTACAACCAATCCTGCCGGCATAACTCCTGTAATTTCCGTAAATAAAAGGCTTAATAATACGCTTATCATCATTGTTATTGCAATATTTGTTGCTAACAAAATAATCCTCCTCCCTTATGTTTTATATTTTTAATCTATCTTAAGACAATATGCCTTAATTTCCTACAATTACTGTTCTATATCGAATGCGATAAAGATTTTACATTGCACTTCAATTTCCCTAGTACAACCATCACAAAAACTATTTTTTCAATTTAGAATTATTTTCGTGACTAATATACTCATAACTACTAAATTAATTATATAAAACAACATTAATCAATCTGCATTTATTAAGCTATCATTGATTTACCGGAAGATTTTTGTTTTCCATCATTTACAACATCAGTATAATCATGTTCCTCTATTAATTCGGCAACCTCTTCTCCGCCACCGTGAATATTCCCCACCGAGTAAATAATTCTGTTGCTGGAATATCCTTTAATATTTTCAAACACTTCCTCAGGAGACATTCCTTCAAGATTTATATATTTTTTAGGTTTGATTTGACCCTTATTGACAGCATCAGTAACAGGTTTTACACTTTCCCCCATAACAACCAGCACATCTATTTCCATATGAGGCAAAACATCCTCTGCAAACTGTATAGTTCTATCCACCCGATCCGGACGGCAGTTTAAAAGAACCAAAGGATCTTTGGTATTATATCCTATACTTTTTATATGACTCCATATGAATAAAGTAGAATTTGGGTCGTTAGCTGCAAAAGCATTTACGAAAAAAGACTTTTCAGTACCTTTAAGCTCATGTATTTTCAATGCGCCCGGGTCACTGTTTGCTCCTAACATCCCCCTAAGAGCTGTTCGTTTATCTATTTCCAATGCTTCTGCTACCGCATACATTTTCCGGAAAAAGAACATAACCGAATTCACTCAGAAAGTTTTCAGGTATTTTTGATTCATCTGCTATTATTGTCTTTGTATTTCTTTTTTTAGCCTCTTTTATAAAATAATCGTCATACTTGCTGTGTGTAATAATCAGGTGACCATTATAAGGAATTGTTGCAGTGAAGGATTCTGCGATAAAATCTAATGTTGGACCGCACAAGTCCAAGTGATCCTCTCTTACATTGACAATGACTCCTACGTTTGCCTTAAGCAGTTTTTCCTGAAACACAATCTGATAATCCGGATTTACAGCCATACATTCAGAAACGAAAGCGTCTGAACCAAGTTTTGATACCTCTTTCAGAACTTTTTTCTGTTCGATTATATTGGCACCTAATGGTCCTCTTTTTATCGGTTTTTCTTCTTTTTTGTACCAAAAGATAATTCTAGCGCTTGTCCCAGTGGTTTTCCCAATCACCTTGTAATTCGCTTCCTTAAGGACACCTGTAATTAAACGTGTTACGGTAGACTTGCCTCTGGTTCCATTTACATTAACTCTGATCTTTAAAGCATTTAACCTCTTATTGTGGTTATATTGCTCAATAATACCCAAAAGCAAAACGAAAAGGAAAAGTAGTATAACAAAAATCATGTCTGAATCGCCCTCCAAATAGTAAAATTAAAAGCAAACAAGTTAGCAATCTACAAAGCTCTTATTATTACAAACATTCCTTTAACACTATATCTTTGTGAATCTTTCAAAGGTATTTCAAACAGCTAAAAATGAAATCTTTTCCTTTACAGTGCCTTAAAACTGTATTGAGTGGCACTAATTTAAGCTGATATATAGAAGCAGTACTTTTCTTTTATAATGCAAACTACTGCACATTTTAACTCACCGCAGTACATTTTTGTTATTTGAAAGCAATCTGCGTTAATTATTGTATCACACCTAATATTATGAATGCAATGCAAACTTAACATTTCTTTAAAAAACTTGCTTTTCAAAATATTTGTTTCACATATTTATTTATATAAATCACAAAAATG
>LSQX01065721.1_pt1 | contig 12347 bp, 13 predicted proteins | sample 654561 | NCBI WGS metagenome assembly LSQX01 (sample SAMN04489861, study PRJNA283612) | anaerobic digester metagenome | isolation source: 4 biogas reactors fed with cattle manure at either 37C or 55C with and... | place: Denmark: Kongens Lyngby | collected 2014 | reverse complement strand
AATATATTATGCAGGCTTATTCAGTTTTGGACTTCTCATCAATTGCAGAGGGTGAGGGTTCTAGAGAGGCGTTAGCGAAGTCATTGCAGTTGGCGCAGGCAGCTGAGGATAGTGGTTATCATCGTTTTTGGATGGCCGAACATCACAATTTCCCTGCAATTGCCAGTTCCGCCACCTCTGTGGCTCTGGCTTCCATCGGTGCTGGGACTAAGTCTATTCGTATTGGCGCGGGCGGCGTGATGCTACCAAACCATTCGCCTTTAATCATTGCAGAGCAATTTGGTACCTTAGATGCGCTTTATCCAGGTCGTGTGGACTTGGGTTTAGGCCGAGCTCCTGGCACTGATCAGGCGACTGCGCGTGCTTTACGTCGTGATTTACGAGCAGCGGCTGAGTCATTTCCTGAGGATGTTCAGGAGCTGCAAATGTACCTTGGTGAGCCGCAAGCAGGGCAGAGGGTACGTGCCTATCCAGGGGTAGGTTCAGAGGTGCAGACTTGGGTTTTGGGCTCTAGTTTGTATGGTGCTCAATTAGCTGCTTATTTGGGTGTTCCTTATTCATTTGCTTCGCACTTTGCACCAAATATGTTGCATGATGCTTTGCGAGTTTATCGTCAGCAATTCAAACCATCAGTATATGCTCAAAAGCCTCATGCTATGCCTGCGGTTAATATGGTGGTTGCTGAGACAGACGAAGAGGCGCGTTATTGGTTTAGTACGCATCAACAGAGTGTGTTGGCTTTATTCCGTAACCGCAGTGAAAAGTTACAAGCGCCGATTGAGGGCTTTTATGACTCATTAAATGTCTCAGAGCAACATGCGGTAGATGGTCATTTGCGTTTTTCTTTTGTGGGCTCGGAAAAAACAGTTGCTTTTCAATTAGAGCAGTTTTTGGCAAAAGTGCCGGTTGATGAGTTGATGGTGCATGCTCGTTTGTTTGATGTTGATGTGCGTATTGAGTCGTTACGTCGTAGCGCTAAAGTGTTAAAGCAGTTTGTGACTAATTGATTTTTTAGCGCTTTTTTGTAAGCAAAAGGGGACTAAGTTTAGGTTTTTAATGGCATTTTAGTAAAAGGGCTCAAAAAATAGCCCTTTAAATTTGTCTTTAAATGGCTTATAATATTTCCCTTTAGTTTTGTCAAATCGAGTCATAACTTTTTTACAATTTTTTTAAAGATATTAAGTATATATGGGAACAAAAGTGCTTTTTGTAAGTATGGGGGGTCTTTGTCGTGCGCCAGGTGCTGCCGGTGTCTTACGCCATATGCTACAGGAAGCGGATTTGTCTGATACTATTTCTGTGGACTCGGCGGCAACTCATAATTACCATTTAGGTGATGCGCCCGATGGTCGGGTGCAATTTGTTTGTCGCAGACGTGGTTATGATCTAAGTGATATGCAGGTTAGGCAAATTACTTTAGAGGATTTTCGTGATTACGATATGATTTTAGCCATGGATTGGGAAAATCTTTCCTATATGCAGCAAATATGTCCGCGTCCTTTGCATCATAAGTTGATGCTGCTTATGCGTTTTGCCAATGACTACGAGGAAGCGACGGTGCCTGATCCTTTTTATGGTGGCCTGGATAGCTTCAACAAGATGCTCGACTATCTCGAGGATGCCTCTCAGGGCGTGTTTGAGGTGGTGAGCCGTCGCACTAAGCCTTCTCAAGTAGCTTAGTTGCTTACTAAGCATATGCCGAGTTGGCCTTGCATTAGCAATTGTCATCCGCATATGCTTAGAATATTTAGTTTTTCTCTCTTTTTCTTTCTTTGGTATTTCTACCACAAAATCAACTGATTATTTTTTGCTATCGAATTAATAGCCTAGTAATTTAGTATGGTAATTGTTATACTTGAGTAAATTACTCAAGTATGGTCTATCCTTAGGTTAGTTTAGCGATTTAGTTCAAAATTTTTTTGTTCTTATACTTGAGTAAAACAGTGGGATTTAGTTTAGGAGCTATATATGCGCTTAACAACAAAAGGTCGTTTCGCCGTTACCGCCATGATTGACTTAGGTTTACGCTATCATAGTGGGCCAGTGACACTGGCAGCTATTAGTGAGCGACAAAATATTTCTTTATCCTATCTAGAGCAGTTATTTGGTAGGCTGCGCCGCCATGAGTTAGTTGAGAGTGTGCGTGGGCCAGGTGGGGGCTATTTATTAGCCCGTTATGCTCGAGATATTAGTGTCGCGGATATTATTTTTGCAGTTGATGAGCCGGTTGATACCACAGCCTGTGGCAGCAAAAAGATTTGCGATACAGGTAAGGATGGAGCTACCTCAGGTCATTGCATGACGCATGAGCTTTGGACCGACTTAAATAGACATGTCGTTGATTTTCTAGATGCGGTATCCTTGCAGGATTTAGTAGATAAACAGCGCATGCGCCAGTTAAATAATCAAAACAAATCGATGGGTCACTCAGAGATAATGATGCGCGATCAGACAAGTAGCATCATGTCGAGTGCTATTTGATACAGGAGTTATTAATGTCAGTAAAATTACCAATCTATTTTGACTACTCTGCGACAACACCGGTTGACCCGCGAGTTGTAGATGCGATGGTACCTTGGTTATACGAAAAATTCGGTAACCCGGCGTCTCGCAGTCACGCCTTCGGCTGGGAAGCAGAGGAAGCAGTTGAGCAGGCACGTCAGCATGTGGCCGATCTCATCGGTGCTGATTCGCGTGAGATTATTTGGACTTCAGGTGCTACTGAGTCTGATAACCTTGCGATCAAGGGTATTGCTGAGTTTTATAAGTCTCGCGGTAAGCATTTAATTACTGTTAAGACCGAGCATAAGGCAGTTTTAGACCCTATGCGTGAGTTAGAGCGTGATGGTTACGAGGTGACTTATTTAGACGTTCAGGAAAATGGCTTAATTGACCTAGAAGAGTTAAAAGCAGCGATGCGTCCTGATACCATCTTAGTATCTGTTATGTGGGTCAATAACGAGATCGGTGTGATTCAAGATGTTGAGGCCATTGGTGAGCTTTGCCGCGCTAACAAAACCGTTTTTCACGTTGATGGTGCCCAAGCCGCTGGTAAGGTCGATATTGATTTACAAAAGCTTAAGATCGATTTATTATCTCTATCCGGTCACAAGGCTTATGCTCCTAAAGGTATCGGTGCTTTATACGTACGTCGTAAGCCACGCATTCGTTTAGAGGCACAGATGCACGGTGGTGGTCATGAGCGCGGTTTCCGTTCTGGTACTTTAGCAACTCACCAAATTGTTGGCATGGGCGAAGCTTTTCGTATCCTCAAAGAGGAAATGGCAACTGAAAATGAGCGTATCCGTGCATTGCGTGATCGCTTATTAGAGGGCTTAAAAGACATCGAAGAGGTTTATGTTAATGGTGATATGGACCAACGTATTGCTGCTAACTTAAATATTAGCTTCAACTATGTTGAGGGTGAGTCTCTAATGATGGCCATTAGTGATTTAGCGGTATCAAGTGGTTCTGCCTGTACTTCTGCCAGTTTAGAACCTTCATATGTTTTACGTGCATTAGGCCGTGACGATGAGTTAGCACATAGTTCTATCCGCTTTACTTTGGGTCGTTTTAACACCGAAGAAGAAGTAGATTACGCTATTAGCGTGATCAAAGGGCAAGTGGCTAAGTTGCGTGATATGTCACCGCTGTGGGATATGCATAAAGCAGGTATTGACCTTAGTGCTATTGAGTGGACTGCTCACTAGGTCATTACGGTCAATCAATTAGAAATTATTTTATTTAAGGAGTAAGGACATGGCATATAGCGATAAAGTTCTAGACCATTATGAAAACCCTCGTAACGTTGGTGCTTTCGATAGCGAAGAGGCTGGTGTTGGTACAGGTATGGTAGGTGCACCAGCTTGTGGCGACGTGATGAGATTACAGATTAAGGTTAGCAATACAGGTGTCATCGAGGATGCCCGTTTTAAGACCTACGGCTGTGGCTCAGCAATCGCGTCTAGCTCATTGATCACCGAGTGGGTCAAGGGTAAAACTTTAGATGAGGCGATGGAAATTAAAAACGCTGCGATTGCAGAGGAATTAGCATTGCCTCCTGTTAAAATTCACTGTTCAATCCTAGCTGAAGATGCGATTAAAGCAGCAGTCAAGGATTACAAAGAAAAGAACAACTAATCCATAGCGATTATTAAGTTCAAAGGCTCCGATAGTGTCTCAAGATGCTATCGGAGAACCCTCTTTTTAGAGGTTGAGTTATTTGAAATTTAAACGAGTGAGTTATTTTATGGCAATCACATTAACAGACAAAGCGGCGCAGCATATTCAGAAGTACTTGGATAAGCGTGGTAATGGTTTAGGTTTGCGCTTAGGTGTGCAGACGACAGGCTGTTCTGGTATGGCATACAAGCTTGAATATGTAGATGTGCCTGATGACGACGATCAAGTTTATGAAAGTCACAATATCAAGATTTTTGTGGATCCTAAGAGCTTAGTCTACATTGAAGGTACAGAGCTAGATTATGTACGTGAAGGCCTCAATGAAGGGTTCAAATTTACAAACCCTAATGAAAAAGCCAGTTGCGGATGCGGTGAGTCGTTTACCGTTTAGGTTTGCGCTTAGGTATATCATCTCAGCTAGTTAGGATATAGCGTGAATCAAGATTATTTTGAATTGTTTGAGTTACCCGCTCAGTTTGCTATTGATCTTAGTGAGCTGGAGCAAGTTTGGCGCTCTAAATCATCACAAGTGCATCCCGATCGTTTTGCTACGGCCTCTGAGGTAGAGAAGCGTGTAGCTATGCAATGGGCTAGTCTTATCAATGAGGCGTATCAAGTCCTCAAAAACCCCATCAAGCGGGCGACTTATCTTTGTGAGCAACAGGGAGTCGATATCGCGGCCGAAAGCAATACTTCAATGCCACCAGAGTTTTTATTCAAGCAAATGGAATGGCGTGAGGGCTTAGATGCTGCCGCTGGTAATCAGGAGGCCTTAGCACATTTGATGCAGCAGGTTCAGAGCGAAGAGAAGGTATTAAATCAGGTAGTGGGTGATTTAATTGACCAACAACAAGATTGGTTAGGTGCTGCTGAAAAGCTACGTCAATGGATGTTTATCGATAAATATCGTAGTGAGATTAAAGAGCAAATAGACTAGCTCAAACAAAGAATTAAAAAAGAAAATTATTATTTATGGCACTTTTACAGATATCTGAACCAGGCGCGTCCCCAATGCCTCACCAACGTCGTTTGGCGGTCGGAATTGACTTAGGTACGACTAATTCGTTGGTTGCATCGGTACGTAGTGGCGTTGCCGAGATTTTGACCGATGAACAGGGCAGAAGCAGTATGCCTTCTGCCGTACGTTTTTTGAAAAATGGCGAGGTGCAGATTGGTCATACGGTGATTCAAAGCAAAAGCCGTGATACAGAAAATACTTTTTTCTCTATTAAGCGTTTGATGGGTCGTAGCCATGCAGAGGCTAAGCAGATGAATCTGCCTTATGAGTTAGTCGACAGCGAAGGTTCTATTCGTTTTAATACATTGCATGGCGAGCGTAGTCCGATTGAGGTGTCAGCACAAATTTTAGCAAAACTGCGTCAGCAAGCCGAAGATGTTTTAGGCGATGATTTAGTGGGTGCGGTTATTACCGTGCCAGCTTATTTTGATGATGCACAACGCCAGGCTACTCGCGATGCGGCACGACTTGCCGGGTTGGACGTTTTACGTTTATTAAATGAGCCAACAGCAGCGGCGGTTGCTTATGGTTTAGACAGTGGTACTGAGGGTGTTTACGCCATTTATGACTTGGGTGGTGGCACCTTTGATATTTCAATTTTAAATTTAAGTAAGGGTGTCTTTGAGGTTTTATCAACCGGCGGTGACACACAGCTGGGCGGTGATGATTTTGATGATCTGATTGTTGCCGATATCTTAAAGCATCATAAGACAGACGATCTGACTGCAGCTGATTGGCGTTTGTTAAAGGTTCATGCACGCAAAATGCGTGAACGCCTAACAAATCAGACTAAGGCTTTCTTTAAGGTAAGTTTGTCTAACGGGCTTAATCTTGACTTAAATTATCCACGCTCACACTTTGAAAATATTGTTCGTAAACTAGTCGAGAAAAGTCTTGATACAGTTAAGCAGGCACTACGTGATGCGGATATGAAGGCATCTGACGTACAAGGTGTGGTCATGGTTGGTGGTTCTACGCGTATGCCCATCGTGCGCGATATGGTCGGTGAGCTATTTGGCAAGGAGCCATTAGTTGATATTGATCCTGATCAGGTGGTTGCCGTGGGTGCGGCGTTACAGGCTAATAAATTAGCTGGTAATCCGTCGCCTGGCGAGGATTGGCTATTGCTTGACGTGACGCCATTGTCATTAGGTCTTGAGACGATGGGTGGTTTGGTCGAAAAAGTCATTCCGCGTAATAGTACGATCCCAGTAGCGCGCGCTCAGGAGTTTACTACTTACAAAGATGGTCAAACTGCCATGGGCATTCATGTGGTGCAGGGTGAGCGTGAGTTAGTCGATGAGTGTCGTTCACTCGCTCGTTTTGAGTTACGTGGCATCCCACCAATGGTCGCTGGCGCTGCGCGTATTCGTGTCACTTTCCAGGTCGATGCTGATGGTTTGTTAAATGTCACTGCTCGCGAAAAGACCTCAGGCGTAGAGGCCCATATTACTGTTAAGCCTTCTTATGGTTTATCTGATGATGAGATTACTCGTATGCTGAGTGAGGGCATGCAATCAGCTGATGAGGATGCTAAGCAGCGTGCGTTGCGCGAGCAACAGGTAGATGGTGGCCGTCTAATCGAGTCGATTATCTCTGCACTAAATGAGGATGGTGATTTATTAGATGCCAAGGAAACAGCTAAAATTCGCGAGGAAGTAGAGCGTTTGCGTCTTCTAGTTCAAGGTGTTGATGCAGATGAGATCCGTGCCCAAATTCAGCGTTTAAGTCATGTTACCGATAATTTTGCAGCTAAGCGCATGGACCGTAGTATACGTCGTGCATTATCTGGCAAAAAGGTTGAAGAGTTATAATTTAGGAGTATCAAGAAGATGCGTAAAATTACTGTTTTACCCCATGAGGAAATTTGTCCTGAGGGTAAAGTGATCGAAAATCCACCCAGCGATGTTAGTCTTTGTCAGATCCTTTTAGATAATGGCATTGAGATGGATCATGCCTGTGAGATGGTTTGTGCTTGTACAACCTGTCATGTTATCGTTAAGGAAGGTTATGATTCCTTAGAGGAAGCGACGGATGATGAAGAGGATATGTTAGATAAGGCTTGGGGCCTTACTCTTGAGTCGCGTTTGTCTTGTCAAACTTTTGTGCGGGACGAGGATTTAGTGATTGAGATTCCTAAATATACGATCAACCTCGCCAAGGAAAATCATTAATTAGTTTAGATAGCGATTTTATGGGGACTCAAGCTGATGATAGCATCTAAGAAAAGTTTAATGACAGTTATTTCCATTGCTTTAATTTCTTTGTTATTAAGTACTTCAGCTTGGGCTCAAGCCGTTCAATCGTATATCGAAAGGCAATTACACCGTCCAGTTCCGGGCGGTGTTGTCGTTCTCCCATTAGAGGATCGTGGTGTCACGCCCAGTGTGACCTTCAACGGTTCTTCTGTCTTAGTTGTTCCCAATGCTGAGTTCGGTGGCTATCTCGCGATTGTTGGTGTTAGTCAAAAAAGTAATCCAGGTCGACACAATATCACTGTTAATTATGGTGATACAAGTGAGTCAGTAGGCTTCAATGTAGGGTCTAAGAAGTACCGCGAACAGCATATTAAGTTAAGTACTAATCGTCATGTCACTCCGTCGCAGAGTAATTTAGATCGCTATAGTCGTGAAGCGGCTGAGCAAACAGCCGCTTATAAAGAGTTTCGTCCAGTTATCCCAAGCAATGTAATTTTAGACCGTCCTGTTGATGGTGGTCGTTATTCTGCTGCCTTCGGTGTACGTCGGTTTTTTAATGGTGAGGAGCGTAACTCACACGCCGGTTTAGATATTGCCGTACCACAGGGCACGCCGGTAAAAGCCTCAGCTAATGGGGTGGTGACGATTGTTGGTGATTATTTTTTTAATGGTAAAACGGTCTTTGTCGATCATGGTCAAGGTCTAATTTCTATGTACTGCCATTTGTCAGAAATTGATGTGGTTAAGGGGCAAACGGTTGCGCGTGGTGAGGTGGTTGGTAAGGTCGGCAGTACCGGTCGCTCAACTGGTCCGCATTTACACTGGACTGTCAGTCTTAATAATCAACGGGTTGATCCAGCGATTTTTATTGGTACTTTTGAACCTTAAGAGTGTTTATTTAGGAGGATGTAAGAGTGAGTTTTATCGATATTGATGTGGCTAATGGCCAAAAGATGCAAGCATTGTGGCTACCTGCTGAGTCTGCAGAACCTAAATCTGCGCCCGCTATTGTTTTAGTTCAAGAGATTTTTGGTATAAATGAGGCCTTAAAAACTAAGGCTAAGCAATGGGCTGAGCAAGGCTACAATGTGCTTTGTCCAGATCTATTTTGGCGCTTTGAGCCTAGTGTGACTTTGGACCCAACGATTCCTGAGCAATTTGAACAGGGCGTGGGTTTTATGCAAAAAATGCAGCTTGATGAAACACTGGCTGACTTAGAGGCAACTCGTGCCAAGCTGGCTGAATTAATTGAGCATGATCGTATCGCTGCTGTGGGTTATTGCCTAGGTGGCCGTTTAGTGGTGCAAATGGCGGGTGAAGCTAAAATTAAGTGTGCAGTTAGCTTCTACGGTGTGTCACTTGAAACAGTGTTGCCGGCGCTGCCTGCCGATGCGGCAGTAAGCTTTTTGCATATTGCAGAGTTGGATAGTTACGTACCTGAAGACGTACGTCAGGTGATCATCAATGAGGTTGAGAGTCGCGATGGTTGGGGCTATGAGCTTTATGAGGGTTGCGACCATGCCTTTGCTAGACCTAATGGTGCGCACTTCGTTGCCGATGCTGCAGCCAAAGCTGAGCAGCTTTCATTAGAGTTTATGCAGCGACATTTAGCAAGTTAAGCCTAAATCACAGCAAAAATATCTCCCCTTGAAGGTATATGCTATATTTGAGCATAAGTAAAGAGGAGATATTTTTAATATGAATCAAGCAATAAATTCCATTCCCCCACTACCTGAATTGTTAGTTGAACCACTCGTGCGGGCTACTTTAGCTGAGGACTTAGGGCGCGCCGGTGATATCACAACGGACGCCATTATCCCCGTAGACACTCATTCTGAGTTGTTTTTGGTTGCACGTAAACCTGGTGTTTTAGCAGGCCTAGATCTAGCTCGCTTGGCTTTTCAATTGATTGATACGCGAGTTGAGTTTGAGGTATTACTAAAAGATGGTGCACGTTTACAAAAGGGTAGTCGTATTGCTCGTATGTCGGGTCCAGCACGCGCTATCTTAAGTGCCGAGCGTACCGCTTTAAATTTTCTTTGTCACCTTAGCGGTATAGCTACAGTGACTGCTGAAATTGCTGACAGCATTGCAGAGTATAACTGTCATGTGACCTGCACTCGTAAAACGACTCCTATGCTGAGATCTTTGGAAAAGTATGCTGTCAGAGTGGGCGGTGGCCGTAATCATCGCTTTGGTTTAGACGATGCAGTATTAATTAAGGATAATCATATTGCGGTTGCGGGTAGTCTTACGACTGCCGTAGAGCGTGCCCGTGCGGCTGTAGGGCATTTAGTTAGCATCGAGGTTGAGGTTGATACGTTAGTGCAGCTAGATGAGGCCTTGGCGATTGGTGTTGATGTGGTTTTATTGGACAATATGTCTTTGGATGAGCTGGCTGAAGCTGTGCGCCGCATTGATGGTCGTGCGATTAGTGAAGCGAGTGGTGGCGTTACTCCTGAGACGGCTATAGAAATTGCTAAGCAAGGGGTTAATCAAATTGCCATTGGTTGGATTACGCACAGTGCGCCGATACTAGATATTGGTTTAGATGTGATTTGATGGCTTAGTAAAGACAAGAGTGTTGTTATTCTATTAATCACAACACCCTTGTCTTACTGAGTTTAGTTAGTGCTTAGTTGGATTATTTGATTCATCCGGCGTTTGTGGTGCTTCAAACAAATCATCTTCGCCAGCGGCTTCGAGCTCTTTAGCGACTGATTCTTCAAGCTGTTGCATGCGCTCCCAGAACTCTCCACTCATATCAAAATGCTCTTGGAGCGGAAAGAGGGCGATATTTTCAAGCTCAGCTTCACCACCTAGAGCAAAAGGTGTCAGGTAGTTAAACACCATGCCTTGTGGCATCTCTTGACCATCAAGAATTTCGTCCTTGTGTAGTAGCCATGGGGCGATACTAAAATAGTCTCTAATAAACTCGTTATCTTCAGAAGCTAGTAACTCTGAAAATTCCTCAAGATTATCAGCGATTAACTCTAAATCACCATCAACAGTATCTAGGAAAAGAACTGCGGAGGACTCAGGGTCAATGAGGAAGGCATCACCAAAAATTGTAATAAAAATGGGCTCTAATCTTTCGGGTACTAACCAAGTCCAAGCTTTAAATAATTCAGTCTTGCTAATCGCACTGTGATCAACGGTTACATCACTAATAGTGAACATTGCTTTGTCGGTCGACATAGGTATCTATTCCTTTTGGGAGTTAGGGTTTAAACTTTTGCTGAAAATCTACTTCGCTCATTGAGTAGTATCGTACTGCATCAATTAGACTGAGGACTACGGCGAGAGGTAAAAAGATTTGTGAAATAATTAAATACAATAAACCCGTCAAGATTTGATTTAAGTAGAAGCGGTGTACGCCTAACCAACCTAAAAAGATTGCTAAGACAATCGCTATTTTACGTGGTGTACCTTCTTCATTTAGCTTGGCGCTGTTATTTTTAAAGAGCCAAAAGCAAATAATTGCGGTAATAATCAGTGCGACGACGATTTTAAATGGATCGTCCATCACGTAGCCTTTGAGGCTTATATACAAAGACTGCAGATTGATCACAGCGATGCCGGTCAATTCATACAGCCATTCGGCAAACACATTAAAGGTTTTTTCACCAAAGGTAAGGGCGATAAGTACGACCGCAAAAATAACAATGGCGAGCAAGATGTTTTTTAACATAAATTAATGATTCCTTAAGGCTAGGATTCTGATTGTCTAAATGGAGTAACTAATATACTTGGTGTTTGGCTGCTAATCATCTCAGCCAAAACCTTGCCTGAGCCGCTCGCGAGTGTCAGGCCTAAAGCACCATGACCGAGGTTGAGCCAAAGATTGCCGTACTGTGTTTTGTCAATGATTGGTTTGCCTTTTGGCGTTGCAGGTCGTAACCCCATCCACTGCGTTGCCTTGGTGTAATTGCCAGCATTAGGAAAGAGTCGTTTAGCCTCTGTAATTAAGGTGTTAATACGCTTAGGGTCAAGGCGTTTGTCTAGACCTACCCGATCAGCCATACCAGCAATGCGTAAACGATTGCCAATACGCGCATAAACAACCTTACGCTCATAGTCCGTAATACTGACATAAGGCGCTTGCTGCTTATCCTCAATTTCTAGGGTCAGACTATAGCCCTTAAGTGGTCCTACAGGTACATTGATTTTAATCGGGTCTAATAGTTCATTGGCAAAAGAGCCTAAGGCTACCACGATGGTCTCAGCACTGAGTCGCTGACCATTGGCTAAAACGACCTCTACATCCTGTGAGCTACTGCTGTTAGTGCTTGCAGGCACAGTGGCAAGGGAGTGAATACGCTCACCTAAGAGAAACTTCACGCCTTTAGCTTCAAGGTTTTTTCTAATTGCCACACATAATTTAAAGCTATCAACGACCTCTTCACTAGGGGTCCAGATACCGCCGACAATCTGTGAGCGTAGTGGAGCGAGTGCTGGTTCTTTTTCTAAACATTGCTCAGTATTTAAGGCCTCTTGCTCGCAACCTAAGCTACGTTGAAGTTCCAGTTGCTTAATTGCTGATTCAAAATGAGCACGGTCACGGTGAATGACTAACTTACCAGGACGGTCAAAGTCGACTGCCTTTATTTCTTCAAATAGTTGATGAAATAAATCGCGACTCAAAAAAGATAGGCTAAGCAGCTCTTTCGTTGTCTGTAGATTTTGCTCGGCGGTGCAGGCTTTAGCAAAGCGCAGGCCCCAACAAATATCTGCCGGATTGAGTGATGGTTTGAGCCGCATCGGCGCATCTGGATTTAACAACCATTTGGGTACCTGACTCAATACACCAGGTGCAGCTAAGGGAGCGACGTAAGAATAGGATAGTTGCGCACCATTAGCAAAGGATGTTTGACTACCAACCTCACTTTCTTGATCAATGACAGTGACATTAAACCCAGCCTGCTGTAGATAATAGGCACTGCATAAAC
>LSQX01249159.1_pt1 | contig 12348 bp, 8 predicted proteins | sample 654561 | NCBI WGS metagenome assembly LSQX01 (sample SAMN04489861, study PRJNA283612) | anaerobic digester metagenome | isolation source: 4 biogas reactors fed with cattle manure at either 37C or 55C with and... | place: Denmark: Kongens Lyngby | collected 2014 | reverse complement strand
TCAAGGATCCTGCAATACAAGAGCACCACCATAGTCAATGCATACGGCTATTATCTGATGGACTGCGAGTTTTAGAATTCGGGTGCCTGATACTACTTTTACTCAACTACATCCACGAACCAGTCCATGTTTATGATCTGCTCACGGGTGGCCACTTCGCCTTTCCTGACCATAAGGGTTCCATCCTGGCCGTATATGGGACCGGTAAACGGGTGGTAGAGTCCATTGCTGATCATTTTTACCATGAAATCCAGGAGCTTTTGGGTCTCCTGGGGCACTAGCCTTCTGGAGTAGAAGAAATCCACGATCCCCGAATCCATGCCCCACCAGAAGTTGATCACTTTCTGACCAGTGCCGAAAGGCTTCCATGAACTCTTCATAAGATTGTGCAGCATCTTTTCGTAAAATACTCCCCAGTTCCAGACGGGCGCCGCTATATGCTCATTGATCCGGCCTTTTTCACCGATAGCCGCAGCATACACTCCATATTCGCTTGTAACCTCCCTGTCTGACAGCGTGTCATGGTGTGAGATCACATCACAGCCCTGACTGACCAGCGAATCACTTGCCGCCTCTGCTTCCCGGGCATCGTCCCATCGGTTCAGGAATGTCACCCTGACCCTGGCATCCGGATTGACCATCCTGGCTCCGAGTGCAAAAGAATTAATACCGTTTATCACTCCCGGAACAGGCAGCGTTCCGACATATCCCAGCAGGTTTGTCTTAGTGACAGCCCCTGCAGCGATGCCAGCCAGAAACCTTGGTTCATAGATCCTCCCGAAGTAAGTGTTCACGTGCTTATATGAATGGGTCTCGGAACAGTTGAGGAACTTTGTCCCGGGAAATGACATGGCTGCTTTCAGCGTCGAATTGATAAATGCCGGGCTTGTCACGAAAACCACATCATTGCCGTCCTTTGCCAGCTTCTTCAGTACATCGTATGCCTCTGCTGTCTCAGGAACATTGTCTACATACGAGGTGCTTATCATATCACCAAAAACCTTGCTGACATGGATCCTGCCCATCTCCTGGGCATAAGTCCAGCTTGAAGTCTTCGTGTCTTTTGCATAAACGAATGCGACCTTCAGTGTTTTCTTCGGCATCACGAAGGCTGTCAGTGTCGAAATAAGACCTTCGTCAGTTTCCATAGGCACAGTCTGGATGTCAACAGGCTTGTTGCTGCTCATCTGATCCAGTTCTATGATAAGACTGCTCAATCTCGCCCTTACCCTATCCTCATCTATTTCCCGGGGCATGCCGTAAACGGTTATATATTCGAGGAACGCGTCACCCGTGGTGATGGGGAGCTCCTGACCGCCCAGTTCATGATATATTTTCCTGAACGGCAGATATATAGAGTTGGTGAAATACTTATATTTGTTGTAGTCAATGAATTTATCTTTCGGTTCAAAGTTTTCCAGATATCCCAGCAGCTTGTTGAAGGAATTCCTTTTACTGAACCAGATGGCATTGATATTGGTTATTTTATAGAAGTCAAGGAATTCATAGTATATCGAGATATTGTCGTCAGTTTCGTCCCTTTTGGGCACGAGCCTTAATACTCTCCCCTGAAAAGAGTAGGCATCAAAGTACTTCAGAACGCTGACCCTTTTGTTTCCTTCGACCACATAAAACCAGTTGAGATATTCATATACCTTGATCGGGTCTCTGATTCCCTCATTCAGATGCGCTTCGCACAGAGAGGTCCATTTTGATGCAAACTCTGTCCTCGGGGTCAGCAGAGGCATAAAGTTGACAGCGAACGACCTGCTCCTGGCATTTGTATAAGTACCAACTATTTTTTTCAGAGGGATCTCCACAACACCAAGATCGATCTCATAGACTATATCAATGTTCTTGAGGATGCCATCCAGTGCCGGAAGATATCCGGTCATACCCCTGGAAACGCTTCGTGAGTATTCCTTCTGCCCCAGTTTCCGGGCTATGGCATAATGATTTTCAGCACCAGATCTGTCCATTCAGCCACATCCTTTCTGCAGCATACACATATATTTACTACACACTTTATACGATTGTTGTCCTGCAATTGTTCCGTCATTTCCTGTATCGGAGGATATTCCCCTGATTGCCGTCAGCCTTTCAGGCAAATACTGTCCTGATGGACCAGCCATATCCTGAAAAAGAAGCCAGGATGTCCGGAAACCTGTTCATGCCGAACTGTCGAAGCTCCTGAAACGGTTGACTATACTCCTTATTATGCTCATATGTTCGATCCATGCCAACCTGTATGTCACTTCCTTCTCCCTGGGCACGCTGATTATTCCCAGCGTGTTGTATCCATCCGGATAGCATTTGTATTCCAGGATCTTTTCTTCCTCATCTCTGAGAACCCTGATCCATGTATATACAGGAAAATCCTTCAGAGCTTCGCCGATACCTTCCTCAGACTGTATATCCATATTGTTGATGCTTAAAATGATGTCGCCTCTCATAATGCCCATGGACTGTGCATTGCTTCCCGGGAGCACATCCAGCACTCTCAGTCCGCGTTTGACCGCACTGTACAGGGGTATGCCTCTTTTTTCCGTCACTATTGAGTACAGGGATATCCCCTCACGTCCCAGGATGCACAATACGGCACCGGCAAATCCGACCCACCCGACACTTCTTGAAATCAGCGCCAGAATCATAAGTACACATCCAAATGCAACAAGTAACGCTGCACTTCTGGCGGATTTTTTTTCAGGCTGTGTAGCTATCGAAATATCTGAATGGCAAAGAAGCGCAATCAAACAGTCAAGTCCCAGTGCTCCCGCTGCACCGGCCACAGACTGCGGGCTGAACGGCATGGCCAGACCTGCCGCAGACTCCGGCATCAATGTACCCGGCTGCATCAGATATGTCAGGAATACAACCGGTATCATCCAGAACTTTCTTGTCAGAAAAGCACCCGTTATCTCTCCGTCATAATGTGTATACACGGGCGTATGTCCAATCCCCCTGCTGAGATAAACCAGCAGCCCTTCAAGCATCTGCAGTATCGCCGCCAGACATAAAAGCGACGGCACATTTACTTTCAGTGTTCCGAAGATGTAACTCAACACCGCAAGTATTCCCGCTGCATATGGAAAGTTCACGAATCTCAGATCGAACAGCAACAGCACACACATAATGTAAAACAGATACCTGACAGTATCTGTTTCTATTGTCACTCCTGCTGCCACAGTAAGGAAGCTGGAGGCAAAACCTGCGACCAGCCCGGTGAGTACCAGTCTCTCGATGGTTTCTTTCAGGCTCGACCTCGGGCTACCATATATCTCCTCCTGCAGCTCGGAATATATGCGGTAATGAGATTTTACGAAAAATATTACCACCAGGCATATAATAAGGAAAAAGTAATCTGTCAGAAATGCTTTGAGCATCTCCGCCGCTATCGCACCTGCCAACTGCAGCACACAACCAACTCCTACTTCCTTTCGGAGAGTATTGAATCAAGGCGTTTGCGGACTTCTCTGAGGAAACCGGTGGTGTTGACTATCTTCTTGTCCTTCAACTCAGAGAGCCCTGCCAGATCCTTTGTCATCACACCTTCTTCTATTGTTCTGATGGCAGCGGTCTCAAGGATATCGGCAAAGCTGATGAGGTCGGCGTTCTCATCCAGTTCGCCTCTTTTTCTGAGCGCACCGGTCCATGCGAAGAGTGTCGCCATCGAATTGGTCGATGTCTCCTCTCCCTTGAGATGCCTGTAGTAATGCCTTGTAACGGTTCCGTGAGCTGCCTCGTATTCATAGCAGCCGTCCGGCGATACCAGCACCGATGTCATCATTGCCAGGCTTCCGTATGCTGATGCGACCATATCGGACATCACATCGCCGTCATAATTCTTACATGCCCAGATCATCCCGCCTTCTGACCTGATGACCCTGGCAACTGCATCATCGATAAGCGTATAGAAATATTCTATGCCTGCTTTTTCAAATTTCTCACTGTACTCGTTGTCGTATATCTCCTGGAATATATCCTTAAATGTATGATCATATTTTTTCGAAATGGTGTCTTTTGTGGCAAACCACAGATCCTGCCGCACCTCCAGCGCATAATTGAAACATGTCCTGGCAAAGCTGCGGATGGACTCTTCTGTGTTGTGCATACCCATTATGACTCCTGGTCCGCTGAACTCATGGATGGTATCACGGAAAATCTCTTTACCGTCCTGTCCTTTGAATACCAGCTCAGCCGTCCCTGGTCCTTCCACGCTATATTCCAGGTTTTTGTAGATGTCGCCGTATGCATGCCTTGCCAGGGTGATGGGCTTCTTCCATGTCCTTACGAAAGGTCTGATGCCCTCCACCACTATCGGCGCTCTGAATACCGTACCGTCCAGTATCGCCCTTATTGTCCCGTTGGGGCTCTTCCACATCTGCTTGAGGTCATATTCTTCGACTCGCTGTGCATTAGGTGTGATAGTTGCACATTTGACGGCGACCCTGTGCTTTTTTGTCGCCATCGCCGCATCGATGGTCACCTGATCGTCGGTCTCATCACGGTGCTTCAGACCGAGATCGTAATACTCGGTATTCAATTCTATATATGGAGCCAGCAGTTCATCCTTTATGAGCTTCCAGATGATCCTGGTCATTTCATCCCCGTCCATCTCCACTATAGGTGCGTGCATTTTGATTTTTTCTGTCATCTGCGTACCATCCTTTCATTATGCCAATTTTGTATTTCACTGCTCGTTATGTATTCTCCGCCCCACTGTCCTACCGGGCTCCACAGCACTTTTTATACTTTTTGCCGCTTCCGCACGGGCATGGGACATTCCTGCCCACCTTATTGCTTACAGCCATCTTTGACTGCCTGAACTCTCTGGCCAGCTCTCTTCTTCTTTCCTCCGGAAGTATATTGTCCCATTCCTTCAGGTTGTAAAGCCAATCAGCCTTAGCCTCATGCATGTTCCAGTAGAGTTTTTCAAAATCTATCTCGGAAGACAGTTCGGTCTCCTCATCCAGCGAATCCAGGTCCAGTTCTTCCTTAAGGCTGGTATTGATACCATCGAGAAAACCCGTAAATACCACAGGTTCCATACCGAAGCCGTCGGCCAGATCTTTTAGCTTCCCCTCGAGCTTTCCCATGCGTCTTTCCAGTATGCTGCGGTAGTTCTCCTTTTCTTTTTCAAAGTAATCCGCCCAGAATGCATTTTGCTGCTGCGGTGTCACAAGCCCTTCCACAGCCTTTTTCCACTGTTCGTATAGTCCCATCCTTTGCGCCCCTTTTATACTGGTGTAAAAAGTAAAAATTTATCATTCAAAATGTATTATAGCATGGATTCATGTAATGTCAAAACACTTGATGCACGGGTCCGCGCCTGTGTGATCCATGTGTTTTGTGGAATGTTCCGTTGATATCAAAAAACGGGATGCGGCAGATCACATCCCGTTCTGGTCCCTGAACCGGTTATTTCTTCAGGATCTTTCTTACAGCCAGTACTATCGGTATCGACAGAGCCACTGATACGATCATCTCGGCGGGTGCATTCGTCGCAGCCACTCCGAATATGGCAGCCGCTGCTTTGCTGACATCTATCCCGTTGGCCTGAGCATATTCGGCAGCATAGAGCAGATATATCATTCCCAGCACGCCCACTGTATTCGTCAGTGTCCCGACCACAGCACTTACCCCGATCTTTATGACTTTACTCTTAATGAACGGTATTTTGTGCGAATAATGTGTCGTGATACCTATCAGCACTCTCGGAAGCACCGATACAAGAGGATTCAGAAATGCAAATGAAAGCAGTGACGGATTCGTCAGATTCTGGATGATGCTGAACACTCCGAAGATCAGCCCTGCTGCCATCCCAACCAGGGGACCTTCCAAAATAGCCCCTATTATCACAGGGATATGCATGATGGTTGCCTTGGCCATGGGCAGTGGTATGAATCCCACACCCGATGCTCCCAGCACTATCGATATTGCCGAAAGCATGCCTACGATCGCGATTTGTCTTGTTTCAAACCTTTTCCTGCCTGCTGTTTTTTCCAATACAATCGACCTCCCGCTCTTATTCCCGAAGGATATAAGTCGTATTTTTATTATTTTTCTCAGTACGGTTTCCTGCGAATACCGTCTTTCAGACAATGTTAACACATTCTTGCAGCAAATGCTATAATTTTTTGCACACGTCAGGAGATCGTCCTTTATTCCAAATTCCTTCATAAAGTGATACAATATCTGAGAAACCAAATCCGGGAAACAGTATCAGACAACTGAAGTGTCGGCACGGGAAATCAGACCGGTGCGAAGGACGGTGGGAATAGCATGAAGGAACTTGTAACCATGTGGAGATACAGTATGATGGTAGCCATAACAGTGCTGTGTGCCGGCATATATATGCTGTTCCTGCTGCCTACCAAATCCATAGCCCTTATCCCCGGCATAACTGAAATAAGACCTGCGTCACTGCTTCCGGTTATATTCGGTCTCCTGTTCGGACCGGCAGGTGCATGGGGTTCGGCCATAGGGAACCTGGGCGGTGATTTGTTTGGCACACTTACACCGGGCTCGATATTCGGCTTCGCCGGGAATTTTCTCTACGCCTATATACCGTACAAGCTGTGGTATTGTATAAAGCAAAGACATGGCGAGGACATGACTCCTGCCATCAACTCACCCTGGAAACTGGCCAGGTTCGGCACCGTAGCCTTCATCTCAAGCACAGCATGTGCCGTCACCATCGCATGGGGGCTGAATCTGCTGAAACTGGCAAACTTCGCAGCACCGGCCATCATAATAACACTCAACAACACTGTCACCACTTTGCTGTTCGGTCCTGTCCTGCTTCCGATATTGTACAAAACGGCAAGTAAATATAATTTGCTCTGGACCGACCTGATGCACCCAAAGGACATCAGCATGCCTTCGACTGACAGACTCTATCCTTTTATGATCATAACCGGCTCGACAGGAGCACTCATATCAGGATTGGCGTCCGCTTGTCTTATTGCGGGGAAGGCTGTTACCGACTGGAAACTCCCGGCGAATGGCGCCGGAAATACAGCCGTTGCTCTGATTGTTCTGCCCTTTTTAGCAATTATGCTTTACGGATCGTTCAAATCTTGACCTTTTAACCGGACATACAACAAGATCAGTTCGTCAAGCTCTTTGCTGCGTTGTTGTACTATGGAACTGGACAGTTTTTCAGACTCGATCAGCTCGTGGAGTTCCTTCCTGAGCAAATCGATCTCTTTTTTGAGGCAAACACAGTCGTTGTCTTTCAAGGCTATTCACCTCCCAGTACACACATAACGGCAACCTGCCAGCTTACGACACACAATTCGACACAAAAGCCTGGACTACCTGACAAAAAAACCTGGGATCAGCCTGAATACTTAAAAATGGAACACTCTTTTTCATTAGTAATCTCATCTTTATTATATTACAATTATGTTACATAATCAACATAATTTCCCCTGAACTGTCAGCTTTTGTATGAGACTTGTCGCTGCAGTGACTGACAAGGCTTCACAAAACACTGACATATCCTGCATTCAGGAGTTTTCTTACTCAAAAAGCAAATCCCAAAATCAAACTTTTCGTACAGTCTTCTACGGGAAATAACCATTGATATTTCCGGTAATCATCAGAGCCCGACATTGCCTGGTCCGGGTATTTCAGTACAATCATTGCAATCTGCGGGCAAATGGTCATGATTTCCCGGCTACGGAGCCCATGATATCCAGTTCAGGCTCGGCCGACTGATAATCAGGTTCTCCCATTATTACCTCCACGTAGTGTTTCCCGGTGAGCGACAGTTCGATACAGTTTTCCCTGCTTACATGCCCGTCGACGATAATATGGGACACTCCACTGCTGACGCCATCGGGATTCCTGATTTCGATAAAAAAGGCTGCATCTTTATATTTGTACGTTATGCTGAACGATTTCCACGAAGCTGGTATGCAAGGACTTATATACAATTTTTCACCCTTCTTGCTGAACCCTGCGATATTTTCAAGTCCGACTTTGTAAAGCCATCCTGCAGCTCCTGTGTACCATGTCCATCCCCCTCTTCCTGCATGCGGGCTTACAGCATACACATCAGCCGCCATGACATATGGTTCTGTTTTATAACGCAGGTATTCCATGTCGGTCCTTGTGTGGTTGACAGGATTGAGCATGTGGAAGATCTCACTGGCTTTGTCTCCCATACCAAGCCTGGTAAAGGCCAGGACGACCCATACAGCCGCATGAGTATACTGTCCTCCGTTTTCCCGCACCCCGGGCAGGTATCCTTTGATATATCCCGGCTGGAGCTCACCTTCATCGAATGGTGGCGTCAGCAGCCTGACGATGCCCTCATCCGCATCCACCAGGAATTTCTGCACAGCTTCCATTGCCTCCCTGGCGCGGGCAGGCTTTGCCATGCCTGAAATCACAGCCCATGACTGGGATATGGAGTCTATCATGCACTCCGAATTCCTGGCTGAGCCAAGAGGAGTCCCATCATCGAAATAAGCCCGTCTGTACCAGCTTCCATCCCACGCCTCCCTCTCGATGCTTTCGATCAGCGACGCTGCCTTTTCCCGGTACAGTTCAGCCCTTTTAAAATCCTTCATCCGGTAGCATATCGGTATAAACCTGTGGAGTATCGTCAACAGGAACCATGCCAGCCAGACGCTTTCCCCGGAGCCGTACCTGCCGACAGCATTCATTCCGTCGTTCCAGTCTCCGCCACCAATAAGCGGCAAACCATGGGGACCTGTCACAAGTGAAATATCTATTGCCAGTGCACAGTGCTCATACAGGCTTGCCTCGATGCCCGACAGCCGTGGCTCTTCATACCTTTCATGTTCACTCTCGCTGAGCACATCGCTCTCAAGGAACGGTACACTCTCATGAAGTATGGAATCATCACCGGTCTTTTCAAGATATTCGGATGTGACAAAGGCGAGCCACAGAAGGTCATCCGAATACCTGGTGCGTATACCGTTCCCTCTTTCCGCATGCCACCAGTGCTGGACATCCCCTTCCCTGAACTGCCTGGACGCATGCAGCAGTATCTGTTTTCTCGATAATTCCGGCCAGACACTGAGCAGCGCCATGCAATCCTGCAACTGATCCCTGAAACCGTATGCGCCTCCAGCCTGGTAATAACCTGACCTGGCCCACAGTCTGCAGGCGACAGTCTGGTACATAAGCCAGCCATTCATCATGATATCAAAGGAATCATCCGGTGTCTGCAGTCGTATTGCTCCCAGTTTCCCGATCCAGAATTCCTTCACCCTGTCCAGCTCCTGCTTCGCTTCTTCAGGCGATGAGAACCGATCCCTTAAAACCATCGCTTCATCCTCACTGCCGGCACATCCCAGCAGAAAAACCATCATAACTTCCTCCTCAGGAGCCGGTTCCACGATGCAGCTGACAACTGCACAGGGATCCATCCCCGCACCGGTTGCCCCATTGAGATTTTCACCGTACAAACCGGCGGGCTCTGCAAAATCTCCCCTGTGCCCCATGAAAAGAGCCCTGTCACATGTATATGAAACATTGCCTGAATTCACTGCGAGAAAAGCGATCCTGCCCCTGAAGTCACGGATAAACCTGTTTTCGATACAGAGCATCCCGTTTTTGTGGGCTTTGGTTGTTATGAACGGCGAAGTCAGGCTGTCAGTCACTCCGAGAACAGGTCTCATATAATATGCCATCCGCAGTCTGCGCTGCCTGCCGGTGAGGTTTTTCAAGGAAACGATGCATATTTTGACCGGCAGATCAAGTGCGGCGAACATTGTCAGACTCTGCCGGATGCCATTGCTCTCATGTTCAAAGACACTGTATCCGAAGCCATGCCGTACCGTATACGGTCCGCTGCCGCCGGCAGGCATGGGTGTCAGACTCCAGTGACACCTCTCATCCAGATCGCTTATATAGAAGATCTCTCCCTGTCGATCAGTCACCGGGTCATTTGCCCATGGCGTCAGCTTAAACTCACGGCTGTTCCCGTACCATGTATATCCGCCGCCACTTTCGGTGACCAGGAAGCCAAAGTCTTTGCTGGCTATTATATTGGACCATGGCAGAGGAGTCCGCCTGCCGTTCCCGAGCCTGATCACATATTCCCGCCCATCCTCGGAGAATCCGCCTATACCGTTGAAAAACTTCAGTTTTTCCTCTTCAGGCAAATCATGGACCTTGATGAAATTGCTCCTTTCGCTTTCAAAGCATGCATTGGCTGCCGGCACAGCTTCTGCCGCAAGCCGCGATTCCTTCAGTCTGCTTATGAACGAGTCAGCGCTGTCATCGATCACCAGCCTGGCTACAGTATATAACAGTGAGATCTGCTGCGGTTCTATGTCTGAGGCATTTATGACGTACACACCGCCGGGCTTCCCTGCAAGCTCCCTGGCATGACTGGCAGCTATGGCATTCCTTACCTTCTCGTTCAACGGCTGACTGTACCCCTCTACTTTATTTATCAATACCACCAGGTCGGTGGACAGGCCTTTCATCCTCAAATATTCATGCCCTCTGAGTATCCATTCCAGTATGTCCTCGTCCTTTGACTCCAACACAGCCAGTATGACGGGCAGATCACCGGAAATGCCGAATGCCCACAAATCCTGCTGTGAGCCTGTATTGTTGCCAATATGCTCCGAGTATCCTTTTTTGAATGAGCTGTTGTAAAGCAGGAAGGGCACCATATCGAGATATGATACGACTTCATCAGGCGAAAGTCCGAAATACCTGTTTTCGACCCTGCTTCTGGTCTGCGAGAGCTCAAATGCCCTCTCGGATATCCTGAAATCATTGTATTTGTCTGCCAGCTCCAGGGCCTCATCTCTTGTGGATGCCAGTGCCACGGCATATACAGCCCTGACAGTACGGCCGGGCTCGATACGCAGGCGTCTCCGCAGGCTCATTACAGGATCCAGCACCGAGCCATGGCTGCCGCTCAGCGGCTGATCAGGCTCCAAAGCTTCAGCATTTGTGATATCTTTATTCCTGCCGATGAATTTCATCCTGTCCGTCTCAAATTGTATATTCCCTACGGCATGATCCTCTTCCACCGACATGGTATGAACCAGCCAGAGCTGTTTTTGCTCTTCGCTTCTCCGCCTTCTGACAGCTATCAGGCACTTGCGGTCCCTGACATATTCCGTCATGACGAAAAGCTTGCTGAAAGCAGGGTGGGCCGCATCCTCCTGCCCCGGAGCCAGTACTGCTTCAAAATAACTTGTCAGCTCCACGACCCGTGCATGTTCACTGTGATTTGTCAGCGTTATCCTTCTGATCTCCGCATTATCCTCAGGAGACACAGTTATCTCAAGGTGTGATTCTATATTTCCGTTTCTTCTTATGAATTCAGCCTTGTCCGGCGAAAACACCACCCTGTATTTTTCAGGTTCCTGGCCGTAAGGTTCATAAGTCGCAGACCAGGCGGTATTGGAGTTGATATTTTCTATAAATATATAAAAGCCCTTTTTTTCGAAGTAGTCAGGTACCCACCTGTTGACGGCAAAAGGCCCTGCCTTGCTGTACCCCGACCCTCCGTCGGTTATGACGACGGAATACTCACCGTTTGATAGTATGTGCGCATTGGGCGGCAGGTATTTGGGTATTCCGAATGTCCTCACTGCCATGCCCTCCACATGCTCCGTCCGCTTGATCCTGTTGTCCCATCTCTCTTTGTACTCACGGGCATAGAGGATCCTTTCCGGCATCTTTTCCTGCAGCAGCAGTTCAGCCGCACGGACTACAGGTATATTGTGGAACCGCTCCTGAAGGATATCCGTATTGAAAAAATTGTTCAGCGAAGCAAGGATCATGCCCTGATGATGCGCCATATAGCTCTTCACTATGCTGTATCTTCTGTGTCCGTCCAGCCTTGACGGTGTAAAATCAATTGCCTCATAAAAGCCGTATGTGCCCTCCATCCCCAGTTTCTGCAGTTCCTTAAGGTTTTCCGCCACTGCAGCAGGGCTCGTCGCCAAAGCCAGCAGTGATGCATACGGCGCAGTGACCATATCATTGGCCAGCCCCCGCTTCAATCCAAGTTCAGGCACTCCAAAAGCCTTATATTGATAATTGAGTTTGAAATCCAGTGCGCTGTACCCCGATTCAGAGATCCCCCAGGGAATGTTGCGCTGCCTGCCGTATTTTCTTTGTTTTCTCACCACGAAAGAATAGGTTTCATCGAGGATCGTGTTTTCATAGCTGCGCATGATAAGGGCAGGCATGAGGTATTCAAACATCGTACCTGTCCATGAAACAAGTCCCCTGCCGCCATCGGATGCTGTCAGTCTCCTTCCAAGGCGCATCCAGTGCTTCCGATCCGCCTCGCCCCTGGCTATCGCTATGAAGCTGGCCTGCCTGGCCTCTGAGGCAAGC
>LSQX01098793.1_pt3 | contig 12348 bp, 9 predicted proteins | sample 654561 | NCBI WGS metagenome assembly LSQX01 (sample SAMN04489861, study PRJNA283612) | anaerobic digester metagenome | isolation source: 4 biogas reactors fed with cattle manure at either 37C or 55C with and... | place: Denmark: Kongens Lyngby | collected 2014 | reverse complement strand
AACAGATAGGGTTTCTTCAGCTCATCCCGGTTGGGATTCGGAGCCACCTTGCTATATCCGCACCAGTCATACTTGAGGTAGTCGATACCCCATCCAGCCCATGTTTTAGCATCCTGATATTCATGCTGATAGCTTCCGAGATATCCTCCACAGGTGAGGCCTCCGGGTGAGGAGTAAATCCCCAGTTTCAGTCCGAAGGAGTGGCAGTAATCGGCCAGGGCCTTCATATCAGGAAACTTATCGTTAGCCAGCAGTTCGCCCGAACCGGTACGTTCGGCAGCTTCCCAGCCATCATCGATGTTGATATAACTCCAGCCGTGATCAGCCAGCCCGCTGTTGATCATTGCATCGGCAGCAGCCTTAACTTTATCCTGATCGACACTCAGACCCCAGACATTCCAGGAGTTCCATCCCAGCGGGGGTGTCAGGGCCAACCCCGCGCCGGTTTTGATTGTCAAGGTAAAGGTATCTTCACCTGATTCATTTCGGGCAACAATTTCCAATGGGTAATCCCCTTTCGCCGGAGCTTTTCCGCTGATCACACGGCTCACGGAGTTGAATGAGAGACCTGATGGTAATCCACTGATATTTAATTCTATAGGAGATTTTCCCGTCACAGGAACACGATAAATCACCGGTTTACCGGGAGTAGCACCCAACACGGAAGGTCCGTTGATGCGAGGCTGGTCGGGCACCGGAGGCGTAAGAATGTAGGCCTCCTGTTGAATAGGTTCAACAGCAGTAGGTTGATTCTTGACAAAATCAATTCGTGCATCGATCCAATTGGCGTGATCGTAATTGATATTATCGCCACCATCAGAAATATAGAGGGCTAATTTCTTGATTCCTTTGATATTCACATCGATGGGTTTAGCCGGATCACCGGGCTTCATCACCCCACTCTGCCAGAGGATCTGCTTGTCGCCCAATACAAAAAACTCCACGGTAGCCAGGCGGCCGCTCTCGTCGTCCACTCCAACCATTGCTGAAAATCGGCGACCATTGCCATCGAGGTTCAGCATATACTTGAAGATAGAATGAACTCCAATTCCGCGTTCATAAGTAACTCCGGCGATGGTCAGGGGATTACCCTCAACGCTTTGATTGATACCGATATCGCCCCATCCGGTCTCCATTTTGCTGATATCCATTTCATCGAGCCAGACGGTTTGTACATTAGATTGGCACGCCGGCAGGAGCATAGCCAGCAGCAGTAAAGGAAATAATCGTTTCATCATGTTTAGTTTTTTACAAAAATACAAGGAAGTAATGAATAAAAACATTGCCAAGTGCACCTTACTGTAGCAGCCGGCAGGCTCCTTCCAGGGCATCGCGGTTGGTGGTGACCATGATAAGCTTGTCGCCAGCCCGAAGAACAGTCGAACCGTTAGGTGCCAGGTACTCTTCGCCACGCTGGATCAAGATGATAAGAGCCTGTTCCGGGAGATTCAAGTCGATGATTTTGCGCCCAATCACGGAGGACCCCAATGGAATATCGATATCAATTTTCTGATAATGAGGATTTTGCCCAAGAATAAGGTCAGTTGCAGTCATGGCTTTGACTCTATGCGGTAACGCAACCCGGAGCCATTTGGCTACCGGAGTGAGTGTTGTGCCCTGTATTAGGACCGAGGCAATGGAAATGCAAAAGACGATATTAAAGATCATATTAGCCTTTTCAATACCGGCGAGTAAAGGATAGGTGGCAAAAACAATCGGGACCGCTCCCCGCAATCCAACCCAAGAGATAAACCAGCGCTTGTTGCTCCTCATTTTAAAAGGTGCTAGGCTAATAAAGACACTTAAGGGCCGGGCTATTAGAATCTGGAATAGAGCGATGAGCAAACCAATTCCCAGAACGGGCAAAATCTTACTTGGAAACGCCAGTAGCCCCAATGTTAAGAATAAAATGATCTGCATCAGCCAGGCTAGACCGTCAAACATCTTGATGATGGTCTTCTTGTGAATCAACTCTTTGTTTCCCAAGTAGATAGCTGAAAGATAGATCGCTAAAAATCCATTTCCCCCCAAAGCATTGGTGACGGAAAAAGTAAGATACATCCAGGTGATCGCTAAGACTGGGTAGAGCCCCTCGTATATTAGGTTAATCCGATTGATGATCCACTGGCCGGCGAATCCGAAACCAAAACCAAGAGCCACCCCGAGCGACATTTGGAGGGCAAAAAGCGGGAGAATACTCCAGATGCTTTTATCGGGCTGCATAATTAGTCCCATGAAAGCGATCGTCAGGAGATACGCCATCGGGTCGTTACTGCCACTCTCAAGCTCAAGAACCGGACGGAGGCTACCTTTCAACGCTACACTCTTGGTTCGCAAGATGGAGAACACCGCTGCGGCATCAGTGGAGGAGACAATTGCCCCAAGCAGGAACCCCTCCAGAAGATTTAAATCAGTCACCAACCAAACAAACAACCCCACCGACAATGCTGTCAGCAAAACCCCCAGGGTTGACAACGTAAATCCCTGCCAGACAACGGGCTTCACCACCCGCCAGTCGGTTTCTAACCCTCCAGCAAACATGATCACATTAAGCGCCATGATCCCAACAAACTGAGCGATTCCGGCATTGTTAAACTGGATCCCACCAAGACCTTCCGATCCGGCAATCAGTCCAATCACGACAAACAGAATCAGAATCGGGATACCGGTACGGTAGGAGGTCTTGCCTGCCAAGACACTGGCAAACATCAGAATGGAACCAATCAACAGGATATTTTCGGGCGACAAGCTCATGGCCAACAAAATACGAAAAAATGAGACACGTCAGAGCCCTTGGCTAAGAGTAAGATAAATGATCCCTAGAAAGAAATAATAGCAAGAGATGTGGATGTTTTTTAATATATTCGTTACAAGTAAGCCAACAGAATATGGAAAAACCATTGTTTCTATTGTTTTCCGGTAGTGAAGTAGAGGTCCTTCTTCTGAAAGAGGAACTGGCACAGAACAATATTGCTTCGATGACCCGTGATGACTTTCAGATGGGTGTCAAAGCTGGATTTTTCGGTGGCACTCCATCCACGATCGATGTTTACATCTATGAAGAGGACAAGGAGAGGGCCAATCAGGTACTACAGGGATTTCTGAATGCCCGAGCAGCGGAGTAAGGTATTCGGAATGGGTGAAACAGTCCTGGATGTCATCATCCGCAATTCGGGGTCTGTTTCAGCTACACCGGGCGGGTCAATGCTCAATGGGATAGTCTCGCTGGGTCGATCTGGTGTGCCAGCTTTCTTCATCAGTGAGTACGGCCTCGATCAGGCGGGTGATCTGATCGACCAATATCTTCGGGAGAGTGGCGTCGATACCTCATGGGTCTATCGTTACCCAACTGGAAAAACAGCCCTGGCACTGGCATTCCTCGATGAGAAAATGGATGCCCACTACACTTTTTACCGCGATTTTCCCGAAAAACGCCTCGATATCCGCCTTCCGGTAGTAGGTCAGGACGACATCTTTCTCTATGGCTCTTATTATGCTATCTCTCAAGATATTAGGCCTATCACAAAAACCTTTATCCAGGAGGCCAACCGCAACGGAGCTTTGCTGATCTATGATCCTAACTTCCGCCGTGCTCACCTCCACGAACTCGAACGATTGAAACCATCGATTATCGAAAACATCCAAATGGCCAGTCTAATCAAAGGCTCCAATGAAGATTTCCACAACATTTTCGGCACCAACGGCCCGAACGAAGCCTGGGAGGCCATCCGGAACCTTTGCCCCAACCTGGTTTTTACAGCCAACACGCAAGGGGTCTATCTAAGAACTGCCTCATTATCAAAATACTATAAAGTCCCGACGATCACCCCCGTCAGCACCATCGGTGCCGGGGATAACTTTACCGCCGGGATGATTGTGGCCATTCACCAGAACCATCCGGATGGACTGGCCCAAGGAGTCGCCAGGATCAATTCTGATGAGTGGGACCACATCATTTCAATGGGGATCCACTATGCCACAGAGGTTTGTCTATCTACCGAAAACTCAGTTTCCCGAGGGTCTTATTGAATCTCCTTCACCGCTCGCTCGATCTGAGGATCATTCCCTTTAACCCGGTCGAGGAAAGTCTGCTTAACATAAACATCCGGCTTCACCCCGGTTTTTTCCAGGTTCTGGCCATCGAGGGTATAGCAACCCCAAGCAGGAATCCGGTAAAAAGATCCGTCAACCAATCCCTTGCCTGATGTGAAAATGATCCAGCGGTATGTCTCCGTGCCAATAACTGTTCCCAAACCCAGCTGCTTAAATCCGGCGGCAGTCATCTCAGCATCACTGAGCGATTGCTCATTGATCACCACCACAATCGGATGATCGGCTGGGGCGAAGTTCGACTGACCAGCCAATTTTCCTCCACGGAATTTCCATTGCATATAGGTCTTCTGCTGCAGAAAACGCAGGACATCATCATGCACATTGCCACCCGTATTGTAACGCAAATCAAGAATCAACCCCTCTTTCCCCTGTAATTCACGGGTCATCGTGATAATGAAATTATTTAACTCCCCACCACCCATATTCTTCATGTGAACATAGGCTATTTTGTTGTTGCTGAGCTTATTGACAAGGCTTCGATTGCCATCTATCCATTCATCATACAGGTACTGACTCAAGTTACCAGCCGAAACAGGTCTGATTTTGACATCAAACTCCTGGCCCTTCCGGCTGAAGGTGAGGAGCAGTTCCTGAACCATTGCCGGGCGATAGAAATAGTAGTCGCGGGGCAGCTGTTTGTTGACCCTGACCTGATCAACTGCCACTAGCTCATCACCTTTGCGTATGTCAATACCAGTATGCTCCGAAGGACCTCGTGCCACGATACGTTCTACTTCATAGGGATTAGCGGTACTCCAGATAAGACCAGTTTCCAAAGTGGTGTAGCTGAGCTGTAACCGCTCTTCTTCGCCATTGCTGGTGAAGCCCATGTGGGATGAGTTCATCTCACCCAGCATATCGGTCATCAGCATCCTAAAATCATTACGATTGTTCACGTAGGGCAGATGGGTCTCATACTGCTTCCGATACCCTTTCCAATCAACCCCGTGAAGATCATCATCATAAAAATTTTCCTCCAGGTTGGCCCAGGTCTCGTCGAACATCTGCTTGAATTCGCTCTGCAAATCGCGCGTGAAGCTGAAATTCATATCGATCTTCTCCGCCTTGCTAGCATCCCCATTCAACTTGTAGATGGTTCCGGATGCAAGGGCATACAGCTTGTCACCCGAGCGAATCAACCCACCACCTGAGGGCAATCCTTCGATCTTGGTCGTTTTCGGCTGTTCCCACGGATCAAGCACGGTTTTCCATAATGCCCGTGCTCCTTTATCGTGATTGGAGGAGAAAAACAGGGTGATCTTATCGCCTTTACTCGTCATTAACAATCCTCCCTGCGATCCAAATGAAGGACCAATCTGTTCTATACGCTCCCAGATCCGGTCGGTGTTGATGGTGATCTCAGCCACTGAATCCTTTTTAGTATTCGTAGAATCCTTGATAAACAGCTTGTTGAATTCATCCATCCGGTAGGGCTTATCGAAACGATCAAGGGCCATCCGGTAAATATGAGCCTCTCCGCCTCCAGAAGGGTAATTAGGCTTTAATCTACTGGTGGTAAAGTAGATATACTTACCATCGGGGCTCCACACCGGTCCGTTCTCGGAGATGCCGGTTTCAGTCAGATTGGTCACCGCACCGGTGTTCAGATTGCACACAAAGACATCCTCTTCAAAATCTCGCTTTGCAGTGAATAAGAGGTAGTTGCCATCAGGAGAAAATTCGGGCTGACCGTTTTGAAATCCCCAAAATTCATCAGTGACTAGGCGTTTGCTTTCAAGGGTTTTTAGGTCAAGCAGCCTGAGCTCATCGCGACCGCTGATATACGCCGCGCGGGTTCTCTTCTCATTTAACGCCAGATCGCGGTTATTCCGATGGTCCTTGGTATGTTGTTTCATCCCCCCGCTTCCGTCAGCAGCTATCGTAAACCAGTTGAGATACCCCTCCCAGGTTTGATTAAAAAGCAGGGTCTTGTTGTCCTCTAGCCATTTGACCGACATGACTCGTTCGAATCCGGGCTGGTCGCGCTCGATCTGTCGGATGAATTTGCCCCCGATATCACTCACAAACAGTTCGCCCCGCGAGATAAAAGCAATCTTTTTCTGATCGGGCGATACATCAAAGTTGGAGATTTTTCCCGCGATAGTGAAGTTTTTTTCCACGGGAAGGATCGGATTACGGATGATATGGATTGCAGGCTTGACAGGCTTTTCCGTTTGTGTATCAAGAATATAGATCTGATAGTCTCGTTCATAAACCACTTTTGAACCATCGGCACTGACGCATGGCCGAATCACGGAGGTTTTAAAGGAGGTCACCGTTTGCACCTGCCCATCTGTGAGTTTGCACAAGTTGTACTCCCCGTTGAGGCGGTCAGACACAAACCAGACTGTTCCATTGCGATCGATGGTAGCCCACATGTCCTTTCCCGGGTGGTTGGTATGTTGATGATATTCATTGGTTTTGGGGTTCCACGACTGGATATCGGGGTTAAACTCTCCGCGGTATCTTTTACGATGGGCCATGCTGGAGCTTTCCCAGGTGTCGTTAAAGAACAGCTCCCCGGTTTTGGGATGTTCTACCACGTTGTGGATCTTGTTAAAATAGTGACTAACAATCTCTTCCGGATCACCCCCTGTAGCCTGGACTCGCCAGGTGCTTCCATTGGTGCGATTGGTGTTGAAATAGATCCATTGGGAATCCCAGCTCCACCCTTCCACCTGGTCGTTAGCAGCATGGAAGGTTATTTGTCTGACCTCCCCGCCCTCCAGGGGAAGCACGAACACGTCAGCATTACCGAACTGCCTGGCAGAAAAGGCGATCCACCGTCCGTCGGGGGAGATCCGGGCATGCGTTTCATAGCCCGGCATGGCAGTCAGACGCGTAGTTTGGCTGGTGGACAAATCCGTTTTCCAGAGGTCGCCTTCGTAACTAAACACTATTGTTTGGCCATCCGGTGAAAGAGCAGGAAAGGAGAGAAAACGAGGCTCTTCGGCCTTGGCGCTGAACGAAATCAGCAGACAGAAGAGTAATAAGCTAAAAAATGGAGTGGTACGCATTGGTTTGATTATGATATTTTATTTACCGACATCTACTTGGCCGAATTTAGCAAGTTATCAGGATATAAAATCTTTTGTGCAACTTTTCCTATAGGTCGGGTTAGGAAGCGAAGAAGCCTTCCTATCTTTGTCTCAACAAATCAAAGAACCATTTCAATGAACACCTTATCTGTCTGTGGCTTAATCTGTGCCGAGTGCGAATTCTATCAAAAAACCTGTGACGGCTGCTATGCGGTTCAGGGCAAGACTTTCTGGGCTCTCGAGATGATGCCGGCAAAAGTATGTCCACTCTATCAATGTGCGATCAATGAACGGGGTTACGAAAGTTGTGGCGACTGTGCTGAGCTTCCTTGTGCCAACTTCCGGGAAATGAAGGATCCATCGCTAACGGATGAGCAACACGAACAATCGCTGAAGGAACGAATTGACCGGCTGCGCAGTTAACCAATAACCGGTCAGGGTTTTTGCTTTTTAGCCGAAACTTTCCACCTTTGACTCTGACCTTGGTTAATTGTTTGGCTATGCGTACTCTCAATTCTTTTGAAGCACTTTCGGGCCGTCGTTTATTTACGTTTGCCCTTCCATTTCTTATTGGGCTGATCCTCCTCAACCTCTACCCTACACCATCCGAGGCGCAGATAGTTTCTGGATGGCGTTTTCATGGCCCGGGTGTCACCGGTGGCCGAATTCGCGACATTAAAGTGGTTCCGGGGAACCCCGATCAGATCTACGTTGCCGCTGCTACGGGCGGTGTGTTCAAATCCACCGATGATACCCGGAGCTGGGCTCCCATTTTCGATGGCTCAGGATCGACCTCACTATCGATAGGTGATATGGCGATCGACCCGCATCATCCCGAGGTGATCTGGGTTGGCACCGGCGAAGCCTCCGGAGAGCAGAGTGCCGCCTCCGTGGGCGACGGGATTTATAAATCCACCGATGGTGGAACCACCTGGCAATGCATGGGTCTTCGTAATGTGCGGCACATCGCCAGGATCCAGGTGAGCCAGGCCGACCCGGATGTGGTCTTTGTGGCTGCCACAGGCGCCCGGTGGGGCGACTGTGAGGAGCGGGGACTTTATCGCACTCGCGATGGCGGCAAAACTTGGGAAAAAATACTATATATCAACGAATTAACCGGATTTTCTGATGTTGCCGTGACACCTGACGGCCAGACTGTCTTTGCCTCTGCCTGGCATCAGTACCGTAACGCTTGGGCACATCTCCAGCGGGGGCCGCACAGTGCGCTCTACCGCTCAGTGGATGGCGGCAACACCTGGGAAAAGGTGACCAAAGGATTTGCCGAAGAGAATATGGGCCGCATCGCTCTTGCCATCGCACCCAATAACCCCAGGAAAGTATATGCCTGCGTAGAATCTGAAAAAGGAGGGTTCTACCGATCGACAAACGGCGGAAAATCGTGGAAGCTAATGAACACTAAAGCATCCACAAGTTATTGGTATGGAAAACTTTATGTCCATCCAAACAATGACGACCAGGTTTTTGTCATGGGGGTAATGGTACTCCAAACCACAGATGGTGGAAAGACCTTTAACCTGATGCCAACGCGCAACGTTCATGTGGATCATCACGCCCTGTGGATCGATCCGCGCAATCCCGGGCGTCGACTGCTGGGGAACGACGGAGGACTATACCAGACGGCCGATGGCGGCACCAGCTGGACTTTTATCAGCAACCTCAAAATTGGACAATATTATGCCATCAGCATAGATAACCGAAAGCCCTACTGGATTTATGGCGGACTGCAGGACAATGGAGTCTGGGGTGGCCCATCGCAACTGGCAGGAGGAGGAGAACCAGCTGATAGTGATGTCATTAGTGTGTGTGGTGGTGATGGTTTCTGGTCGGCTACTGACCCCATCGATTCCTGCATTGCCTACGGCGAATCGCAATATGGATGGATAGTGTGGTATGATCACCGTACCAGCCGGCGGCACCGAATTCAGCCCAGAAACCCAGATCCGGAAAACCCCTACCGGTTCAATTGGAATGCCCCATTCATCATCTCAACCCACCCACCCTATCCACTTTATCTGGGTGGAAATAAACTGCTCCGATCAGACGATCGACGTGGCAACTGGCAGGAGGTGAGCCCCGATCTATCAAGAAATAGAGATCTGAATAACAGAACGATACAAGGTCTCAAACCGGTGATCAAACCTTACGCTTCGATCACGGCTTTGGCCGAATCACCGATTAAGCCGGGGATTATCTATACCGGCACGGATGATGGAAATCTGTTTATGACTCCGGATGGTGGAACCACCTGGGTTGACCTGTCGGGTGGGCTGCCCGTACCAAAAAATCGCTTCTGGACCAGGCTGGTCTGCTCAAGACATGATGAGGGAACGGTCTATGCTGCCTGTGCAAGGTATTACGAAGCCAACGATTTTACTCCATATCTGTTTCGGAGCACTGATTTCGGGAAGAGCTGGGAAGTGATCACCCACGGAATGCCGGCAGAGGCTGTCGTCAGGGGCTTTGCCGAGCATCCACTTCACCCGAATTTGCTCTTCTGCGGCATTCACAATGGACTGTTGATCAGCGATGATACAGGGAAATCCTGGCATCGCGCACCAGATTTGATTCCTGTTGCCATTGATGATATCCGGATTGCCATGCCGGATCACGAACTAGTGCTGGGATCGTATGGCCGGGGCCTCATCATTGGAAAACTGAACCCTTCGTTACTTGAACAATCTGGTGAATAAATTGTCAAACACTATCGATCAATCATCACTATGAAATTCATCGGAGCTCATGTCACTACAGAAGGTGGTGTTGAAAATGCACCACTCAATGCCCATAAGATTGGCGCCAATGCTTTTGCGCTATTTCTTAAAAACCAACGGCAGTGGGTTGTCAAGCCATACACGGCAAAAACCATCGATGCTTTCAGGAAAAACCTGGACGATCTCGGATTTAAGCCGGAACAGGTGCTGCCTCATGATGGGTATCTGATCAACCTGGGGAGCCCGGATCCCGAGATGCTGGAGAAATCCAGGGCGGCCTTCCTGGACGAGATGCAGCGGGCTGAGCAGTTGGGGCTCGACCGGCTGAACTTTCATCCCGGCAGTCACTTGAAAAAGATCTCGGAAGAAGAGTGTTTACAGGTCATTGCCGAATCCATCAACATCACCCTGGACAAAACGAAAGGTGTAACAGCTGTGCTTGAAATCACAGCCGGCCAAGGCACCAATGTAGGCTATTCATTTGAGCACCTGAGGTATATCATCGACCGGGTTGAGGATAAGAGCCGGATCGGAGTCTGCATTGATACCGCACACAGCTATTCGGCCGGGTATGATTTAAGGACTCCGGAGGGATTCGACAAGACACTCAAAGCTTTCGACGAGATCATCGGATTCGGTTATCTGCGAGGAATGCACCTGAACGACTCCAAAAAAGAGTTCGGTTCACGGGTTGATCGTCACGAAAGCCTTGGAAACGGCACACTCGGATGGAACCCTTTCAGGCGAATGATGCAGGATAGTCGGTTCGACCAGATGCCACTGATTCTAGAAACTCCGAATCAGGATATCTGGGCTGCCGAAATCGCTGCCCTGAGGGAAATGGCTGGCTAAAGCCTCTTCAAAGTACCATTGCCAGCTTGAATCTTCCGCGCCAGCCGCTGGATTGTCTCAATTTCAGCCATCCTGACCAGATCCGCCCGGATTCTGGTAAAATCATCGTGTAACGGACAGGGATTATCCGGATCACATTTCCCAAGGCCTAGCAGGCACCCTTCAAAGAAATCCTCTCCCTGAAAGGTATCGATCACACGGGATAGCTTAAGCTCCTCGGCATCCCTGGCAAAAAAGAATCCACCACCTTTGCCACGGATCGACATGAGCAGCTTGCGCCGCGCCATTGTCTGGAGAATTTTTGCCGTGAATTGGACGGGGGCACCGATCGCTTCGGCAACCTCCCTGAAACCGGGCCTATGACTGTTATCATTGCTTATGGCAACATATATCAGTGCCCGTACAGCATACTCTGTTGTTTTTGACCACATATTACTTCACCCTAAAAGTTCACGTCAAATATACAATCCTATTTATGAATTCAGGAAAACATTTGTCATTTATTTAAAGACCAACTATTCATCAATCAGCTACTTCCGTATCAGAACGTTCGCTTTCCATTGACTAACAAGAACCTTACCTACTGAAAGAATAATTAGTCAAAATTTTCATGAATAATTATGCAAGACTTTTCGGACTTCAGGTAGCCCTTGTTTGACCGGATCAGTTAAAATACTTTCCTTTGCGGGCAAATTATCGTCTTGAAACCCGAAATCCGAGGATACGGTTACGCCTTTCTTGCAACAACAGCTGGTTCAACGGTTTACATTTTTAGTAAAGCCGCACTGAACGAAGTGAGCCTAGCTCAGTTCGGTGTCTATTGGTTCACGATGGCCATCCTCTGGAACAGTCTCTTCACCCTCCGGTCGGCCGAGCACCGGAGGCTCCCTAAATTATCTGGAAGCATGATCAAGGTTCTGATTACCATAGGATTAATCGAACTTGTTGCTACCGGAAGTTTTTATATGGCAATCTCTATTTCCGAGAATCCATCCATTCCTTCTTTCCTGCGTAATCTCGAGTACATATTCGTGACGTTGATGGGAGTAATCCTTTTGGGAGAGCGATTTGTCGGTATTCAGAAAATCGGAGTGGTATTAACCTTTGCCGGAGCTATGGTGATCAGCTATCAGAAGGGAGGCACACCAGCTTCCTATCTATCGGGCAGTGCCGGACTGATGCTGGTCTCCACTCTTTTTTATGGTATCCGAACCATCACCGTCAAGAAAAACATCCAGCGAGTCTCTCCCACCATTTTAGCCATCAACCGGGCAATCTTTCTTTTAGGAATGGCCACGGTTCTTTTGCTCGTGTGGCAACAAAACCTTAAGATTCCGGGCTCCGCCCTACTCAACATCATGGCTGGCTCCTTTCTCGGCCCCTTCCTTACCTCCCTGGGTCAGTACAGCGCCCTGAAATATATCCCCGCCTCCCGCGCTGCTATCATCCAAAGCAGCACCGCCCTGTTCGTAGTCCTGGGTGTTTTTATCTACTTCGGTCGCCTGCCAATGCTCTATCAAGTCATCGGTGGACTCCTGACTGTCGCCGGAGTGATCCTGCTGTTTAAGGCAAAGAGAAATTAAACCTGACAGGTTTTAGACCTGACAGGTTTT
>LSQX01387690.1_pt1 | contig 12354 bp, 9 predicted proteins | sample 654561 | NCBI WGS metagenome assembly LSQX01 (sample SAMN04489861, study PRJNA283612) | anaerobic digester metagenome | isolation source: 4 biogas reactors fed with cattle manure at either 37C or 55C with and... | place: Denmark: Kongens Lyngby | collected 2014 | reverse complement strand
CTGGAACTCGTCAAAGCCTTTGCCGGGGGTGCGCACGTCGATGTAGAACACGTGAACGTCGGTGTCCGGGTATTTCTCGCGCACGAGCATCGCGTGCTTCGCGGTGTACATGCAGCAGACCTTGGAGCAGTAAGCTACGCCCTTCTCCGGGTCGCGCGAGCCGCAGCACTGGATGAAGACGATGGACCTGGGTTCTTCGCCCTCCTGCTTTTTCGCATCCCAAGTGGAGGGGCGGACGATGTGGCCGCCGGTGGGACCAGAGACGTTTATCATGCGCTCCAACTGCAGGCCGGTGATGAGGTCCGGGTGCTCACCGTAGCCGTACTCACCATAGATTTTGCCCCCCTCGACGTCGAAGCCAGTGGCGACGACGAGGGCGCCCACCTGTTCAGTGATCAGCTCGTCCTGGTCCTCGTAGTTGATGCACTGCTTGGGGCAGGCTTTGGCGCAGGCGCCACAGCGGCCCTTGGTGAGGTAGATGCAGTGCTCCTTGTCTATGACCGGGACGTTAGGCACGGCCTGCGGGAAGGGGCGGTAGATGGCGGTACGCGGGCCCAGTTCGGCGTCATATTCCGAAGGGATGGTCTTCACCGGGCACTTGGCCCAGCACTCGCCACAGCCCACGCAGGCGTCTACGTCCACATAACGTGCTTTCTTGCGGATGGTGACCTCGAAGTTGCCGACGAAGCCGTCCACCTTCTCCACCTCCGACCAGGTCAGCAGGCGGATGTTGGGGTTGGAGGCGACTTCGACCATCTTGGGCGTGAGAATACACGCGGCGCAGTCAAGGGTGGGGAAGGTCTTGTCGAACTGAGACATACGCCCACCGATGGAGGGCGACTTCTCGACCAGGATGACCTCGATCCCCGCGTCGGCAATATCGAGCGCCGCCTGGATGCCGGCGATGCCGCCACCGATGACCACGGCGCGCTTGGTGACCGGCAGCTCCTTGCGGGTCAGGGGCTGGTTGCGCTGGACCTTGGCTACCGCGCTGCGCACCAGGTCCATCGCCTTCTCGGTGGCTTCCGACTTGTCCTCATGGACCCAGGAGACCTGCTCGCGGATGTTGGCCATCTCCATGAGGTAGGGGTTGAGGCCCGCGCCTTCCACGCAGCGCTGGAAGGTCGGCTCGTGGAGGCGGGGGCTGCAGGAGGCCACGACCACCGAATCCAGATTGTGCTCCTGGATGGCTTGGGCGATCAGGTCCTGGCCGGGCCCGGAGCACATGTAGGTATAGTCGGTGGCAAAGGCGACGCCGGGGAGCTTTCCGGCCTCCTCCGCGACACGCGGGCAGTCCACCACCTTAGCGATGTTGGTTCCGCAATGACAAACGAATACGCCGGTTCTAGGCATGGTTATCAGTTATTATTGGCAGTTGCCGTGAGGGGCCGGACAGAGACCGTATGCGCCTGGGGCGCAGACACGTATACAACCCCTACCCTTCCGAGTTTGGCACGGGGCCGACGTTCCAGGCACCGGCTTGGCAGGCTGTGCTAACGGACTAATGTTGCTTCTCTCCTACCAGAGTGGAGCTCAGCAGATGCCTTTGCGTGCCGAGCTTGGTCGGCTCCAGGCCGATAGCCGCGCCCACTAGCTCGCTCAGGTAGAACGACGGCAGGCAATCGGCGCCGGTCTGGCGGCTCTCCAGGTTCAATACGCACAGCGGGCAGGCTGCCACCAGGCAGTTGGCCTCGCCCTCGCGGGCGGAGTCCACAATCTTGGAGACGCGCTTCTCCACCGCGCGGGGCCGAGTGCTGGACAAGGACGCCCCGCAGCACTCCGTGCGCATGTTCCACTGGGCCGGATCGAGACCGATGACCTCCAGGATGCGCTCCATGCTTGTCGGCTGTTCAGCGTCGTCGAACTGCACGGCCTTGGGCGGGCGCAGCAGCAGGCAGCCGTAGTAGGCGCCAGGGCGGAGGTGGCTCAGGTCCACCTTCACCCGGGCCTTGATCTCGTCGAGATGTTCCACCAGAAGCTCCGGCAGGTTGACGATACGCATCTGCAGTGCCGCAGCGGGGACCTCCAGCTCCTTGGCCAGGGCGGGCTTCTCTTTCAGCTCCAGTTGGGTGGTTTTGAGGCGGTTATAACAGGCGGCGCAGGGCACCAGCATCATGTCCGCGCCGAGTTGAGCCGCCTGGCGCAGGTTGCGCGCGTTGAGTTCCACGTTGAGGCGGGGGCTGAGGACCCCGGCGGAGGTCGCTCCGCAGCAATTCCAGTCAGGGATCTCGACCAATGCGAAATCCAGGGCCTCCATCAGGGCTTCAGTGGACTCCGCCAGTTCTTTTCCGGTTGAGGCCGCAGAGCAACCAGGGAAGTAGGCGAGGGTCACCGGGCCTCACCTGCCCCATGTCCTGGTGGCGCGGGCGTCTCCCCCGCGTCTTCATGGGTGGTGGTGACGGGCGAGACGCCCGTCCTATCGGGACGAGGCTGGTCCAGTACCTGGCGGATCATGCGCCGGACTTCCGCGTTTCCCTTGATATACTCTGGGATCAGGTTGAGCTTGCCCCTGGCGAACAGCTTCATGCCGAGGGCCACGTCCTGAAGAAGGTTGCGCGTACGCAGCTTCAGCAGGCCCATCATGCCCAGTTCGTAGTTGCGGCCCAGGACGCTAACGGTGTCCAGAAAAGAGCGGTGAAAGGCGGCGATATCGGGCGCAGCCTGCGTGCGGCCCTCGGCAAAGGCTTCGCTGGTGAGAGCCTTCATGACGTGGCAGAGGTCAATCCCCTTGGGACAGCGGGCGGCACAGGTCTCACAGCCGGCGCAGCACCAGATGGTGTGGGAGTCCAGGACCAGATCCTTGAGCCCGGCCTGCACGGCACGCATGACCTGGGAGGGCGTGAGGTCCATTTCCTCCACCATGGGGCAACCCGCCAGGCACTTGCCGCACTGATAGCACTGCCGCACGTCCTCGCCGCTGATTTCGCTGATGTGCTCAACGAAATCTGGCTCGGATTCAATAGTCTTGTCCTTCTCGAGTAAACGCATCAGAAGCTTCCCGTAACGCGCAAAACGAGCGCGGCGAGGTCGCGGAACCCTCCACCGCGCTACGCTATGGGTATTATACAGGATGGGGCAGGATTTGTCAGGTCGGGAGGGGGCTGTCCAGCTCATGGGGAATAGTGTGAAGAGGGGAGGAACGGAGGCCTCGCAATGCGAGTATTTGTTAACCACTGTCATATCATGCCGTCCGAGTGCATGCCGGAGGCAGGTGTGGAGGACCTGCTGCGGCTGATGGATGCCTGCGGGATCGAGCGGGCGGTCTGCTTCGCTCCCTTTGTCAGGCAGTTCGAGGAACTGGGTTGGGACGACCCCAATGTCTGGCTGGCCGAGCAGATCGCCGGTCAGGATCGCTTACTGGGCTTCGGTAACCTGGCGCCGCAGCGGCCAGAGTCACTAGAAACGCTCGCGCGGCTCCCGGAGTTGGGGCTTCGAGGCCTCAAGCTACATCCCGCTATCGAGCAGTTTGACCTGACGGATCCACAAGCCCTGGACTTCTATGCGGCGGCGGCGGAGCTGGGCTTGCCGCTCGACTTTCACAGCGGGCCGCATCACTATTCGCTGGCGGCGGGGGCCGTGCTAAAGCATGATGAGATCGCCTGGGCGGTGCCCGGTGCGGTGCAGATCATGGAGCACGCCGGTGGCATACCCTTCTACTACGATGCGCTGGCCGTGATCGGCAACACGTATGGAGAACACCCGCGGGTATACGCGGGGATTGCCAGTGTGCTCAATCCCAAGATTCGCTTGTGGCACCTGGGGGGCGAGCGGATAGAGGAGATGTCGCGCATACTAGGCGCGGAGGCCCTGATCTACGGACTGGACTTCCCGTACAACCGCACGGAGGAAGTACGGGCCGACCTGGAGATTTGTCGTTCACTGGACCTGGGTCCCGGGGGGCAGGAGGCGCTCCTGGGCGCGAATCTGGCGCGGCTGCTGAACGTCCCCTGGTGAGGGGATGGATTGCGAGGGAGGAAAGACATGGATAAATATGTGCAGGGACTCGTGCAGGAAGCGGCGGCGGTGGATGTACATAGCCATCAGGGCACAAATGGAGTGTGGCAAGCTCGCAGCGCCTGGGAGCTCTTGTCGTATCACTGGCTGGCGACCGACCTGCGCTGTGCCGGCTGTCCCGCCGAGTTGTTCCGGGAATCACACCTGGACGACCGGGATCGGTTCTGTCGGGCAGCTCCCTACGTGAAGGCGGTCCGCAACACCGTCAACTACTGGTGCTTCCAGAATATGGCCCGGGACTTGTACGGCTTTCGGGACGAGTACCTGGATGAGGGCAATTGTGACTGGCTTTTTGACGCCGTCGCAGAGAAAATAGAGGACACGAGTTGGGAAGTACGGGTACTAGATGCGGCGCGGGTGGAGCGTGTTTCGGCGGCCCGGGAAGCAACGCCGCGGCTGGCGGATCGCTACTTCCCTTACGAATATGGTGAGTATCTGATCTGTCCAGGGCACAGCGCCGATCCGGTGGCTTGTTTCACCCGGGTGGGTGAGAGCATCCAGTCCGCAGCGGACCTGGCCGCCGGGATCAGGGAGCGCATCCAGCAGCTCGTCAAGGACTACGGCGTGCGCGCGTTGCACATTTGGATTCCATTGACCTTCACTTACCGCCGGTATGAGGAAGGGCAGGTGCAGGCCGCCTTCACGAAGCAGCTTTCGCGGGCGAGCGTGACCGTCGCCGAGCAGGACCAGTTGACCTCCTTCACCGCTGACCGGGCGGCGGAGGTCTGTGGGGAGGTGGGTTTGCCCATTCAGCTCTTCTTCGGCTCCATCCCCGTGGAAGCGGGTGGGCCGCAGGTGAGCCTGTACCGGCCAGAGTGGCTGCGTGCGCTGGTGCCTTTCTTCTCGAAGCATTCAGGCACCAATTTTGACCTATTTCTGGCTACCAGAGTCATCAGTCATGAGGCCACAGTGCTGGCACGGAACTATCCTAACCTGTGGGTGTCAGGGGCATGGTGGCAGGCCTTCACGCCCAGCACGCTTTCCATATTCTATCGGGACCGGCTGGAGATGCTGCCCATGAATAGGTGGAATGCGTTCTATTCTGACGCGTATTGCGCGGAGTGGGTCTACGGTAAGTCCACGCTAGTGCGGAATCGCCTGGCGCTGGCACTGAGCGAGATGCTGGAGGAGGGCCTGCTGAGTCGGGGCATGGTGGAGGAGATGGTGTCATCGCTCCTGCGCGACAATGCTCTGCGGCTGTACCTGGGACAGTCCGGGCAGGTGTGTTAGGCGAGAAGCGCCCGAGGAAGTAGTCCCTCCACTGGCCGGTTTTCCGGAGCTCCGAGCGGAGATAGGGCCATGTCCCTGCGAATTGTGGAAGCACAACCAGAACAGGCTGAGGAGGTCGCGGCGTTGATCCGCGAGGCCTTTCGCCCTCAGGTTGCACTGCTCGGCCTACGCCCCGAGGCCAATCCGCACAATGCCGCCTTTGAAACCGCAGAGATGGTGCGCGAACGCATGGCACGAGGTGTCGTGTGGGTGGGCTATGAAGGCGAAGCGTTGGCGGGTACGGTGGGCGTGCAGATCAACCCCGAGTGGGCCAGCCAGGAAGCACCGCTTGATCAGGACTTCGGCTGGATTCAGCGTCTGGCAGTTCTGCCTGAATATTGAGGACGAAGCTGTGGCGAGGAATTGATGGCCTGGGCTGAGGCCGAGCTGGCGCAGCGAGGTCTGTGTCTGGTGCGCCTGGCGATCGTGGCTCAATTCGACCGTCTGCAAGCCTTCTATACCCGGCTGGGCTACCGAGTTGTGGGGGAAAAGCGTCTTCCGTCCAGCCCGCATTGTTACTTGTTCATGGAGAAGAGGCTGGGGTAAAGGTGCTACTCCAGTTTGACCGTCACGATTCCCCAGGCCGGCACCTTGACCTTCAATGCGCCGCCTTGCATTCGCGCAGAGCTCTCCGTTATAGGCTGCTCCAGCGTGTCCGTCTCCGTCGCCACCGCGTCCGGCGAGACCAGTGATTCACTCAGCCGCACCTCCGCCTCCGTGTCCTGCCCCCCGATCTCGTACAGCCGCAGCACCACTGCCTCCGAGTCCTCCGCTTGCTTCAGGCCACTGAGCATGACGTTGGGCGTTAGGATGGCGATTCCCTCCGCCTCGGGCGGAAGCTCCCCTGGGTGTGCGGTGGTCGAGATGGGGAGACAAGGATGGTTGAACGTATAACCGGCCTGTACGGCCGCGGTGGCGTCGAATTCGCCAACGTGGGGGAACAGGGCAAAGCGAATCTCGTGTCGCCCATATTCGGGGAGCGGATCGGGGTCGTAGCTGGAACGCAATAACGTTAGCTCGATAGTGTTCTCCGAGAGCCGGTGGCCGTACTTACAGTCATTGACCAGCGTGGCGCCTAGGGTGAGGTCTTCCTGCCAGTAGGCCAGACCGGTCAGGTCAGCCCAGTTGAGCGCCGGAGATTCCTCGCCGTCCGCTGCGCGCTCGATAATGCCGCAGGGGATCTCGAACCGGGCCCGGCCCTGCTCGAGGGCCAGCGGGAAGGCCACTCGCAAAGTAGGAACGCCTGTTTCCGGGGTGCCCCGCTCCAGCCAGTTGACATCGAGGTCGAAGTCCACTCGCCGCTGTCCCGCCGGGACGCTGATGGTCAGCCGGTAGTCGCAGCCGTTATACTTGGCCTTCAGCTCTACCGCTGCCAGGTACGGACCGCGGTGCTTGAAGGTCAGGGTGCTGCCCTGGGCCATGGGCTCAACAGTCTCCAGGATCCCAGCCAGCATCCAGGCAGTGGCGGCGTGCGGGGCCTCCTGCTGGCGCAGGAGAGCGCCCAGGACGCACCCGTCGGCGACGAACTCAGTGCTGGAAGCCTTGTCCACCAGGCTGACGATGCCCCCGGCCTGAGCATCCACCGTCAACTCCAGGAACTCGTTACCCAGTACCACGGGATTGGCGATCTGGGCATCCATGTAGCCCAGCGGATAGACCTCGCGGCCCGTCTCGCGGGCATACGCCGCGCCCTCTGTCGAGGTCTCCTCTCCAATCTCTACCGTATAGGCCCGCCAGCCGAGTCCGGGCAGGGTCTGCGCGGGGAAGGCGACTTCGTGATAGTGATGCCCCCAGTAGACGCCCTGGTCCAACAACTGGGCAGGCAGGGAGTGGCCCGCGGTGTCGCGGACATGGAAGCCGGCGGCGGGGACCTTGCCATAGGCGCTACCATAGCGCTCCGGCAGCTCCCGGTCCCAGACCTTGACTGTGATCAACTCGTCGCGGACAAAAGGCGCTGGATTGAAGACCAGGAAGGGGTCTCCGCCGGCGGGTCCGGCACTGAGGGTGGAGAGACCAGTCCAGTAGGCGTTATTGCCGGCGCCCGCGCCCAGACCCTGGTCGGAGCCGGCAGATGCGGCCAGCGCGGAGGTGTCCACGCGAGCGGCGATCGCGCGCAGACTACGGGCCTTGATCATACCGGTGGCCGCCAGGGTCTCCTGGAACAGCCCCTGGGCGTGCTCGTAGGTCTCGCGAACGCCGGAGCCAGGCAAGACGTCATGGAACTGTATGAACATGGCCCGCTCCCAGGCGTCATTCAGCATCTGCCGCGGGTATTCCAGGCCAGCCAGGTTGCGGGCCAGGAGGGCAATGGGCTCAGTCTCCATCAGGACGTTCTCGCCGCGGCGGTTGGCGAACTTGATACGGCTCTCTGAACTGTAGCAGCCCTCGAGTACGAAGTTCAGCTCGCCCCGGTGAATGGGAAGCTGGTCGGGCTGGAGTTGAGCCTCCACCGTATCGAAGTAGTCCTCCGTAGTTGTGAGTTTGATCTCTGGCCATAGAGGCCAGGTCTGCATCTCCTGGGCGGCACGCAGGTGCTCGCGGGTCGGGCCGCCGCCGTGATCGCCCACGCCATAGACCCACAGCATCTGCCTGACGCCGGTATGACGGGCAAAGCTGAGCAGGCCGTGGATCATGTTGGGGCCCAGGATACCATTGTAGCCATAGGGGGAATCGTCATAGGCCAAGACGCGCGAGCCGTCGGGGCCTTCCCACCAGAAGAGGCGAGGAAGCTTGCCGGCGACCATGTCCTTCCAGCGCTGGCCGCCGATGGCGCGGTGGTGATAGTAGCGGCGGACGCCACCCCGTCGGAGAATAGTGGGGTTGGTCCAGGCGTGACCGAAGGTGTCGCAGGGCCAGTCAATCTTCACCGTGTCGTAAGGCAGGCCTAGATTCTGCTGCACCCAGCGGCGAGAGTAGAGCAGATGACGGCAGAGAATCTCCCCGCAGGCGAGGTTCTTGTCGCCCTCCACCCAGGCGCTGGCGGTGACCTCCCAGCGGCCCTCCGCAATCCGCTGTTGGATGCGGGCGAAGAGTTCGGGGGCGTACTCCTGCATGGCCTTGTAGACCGAGACCTGGCTCTGCGAGAAGTGGAACTCCGGGAACTCCTCCATGAGCCGGTCCATGGTGGTGAAGGTGTCGTAGGTCACCGAGACGGTCTCGGGCCAGGTCCACATCCAGTTCATGTCGATGTGTGCATGGCCGACGCAGAAGATCGCGTACTGCTTGGCGACAGCCGCCAGCGGGGCGAGCAGCCTCTCGGCCTGTTCTACAAGCGCCCTGGTGTTGTCCTGGCCGGCCTGCAGACCCTCAGTGATGAGAGTGGCCGCCTCCTCCAGGAGCATAGCCCACTCCGGCGCCTGGTCGGGATGCGCCTCCAGGAGTTCGAGACAGAAGCCAAGTTCATGACGGAAGCGCTCCAGAGGCGCCGTGAGGGCGCTCTGGGTCAGATTCAAGGCGGCAAGCAGTTGCTGACTTCTGGCGAAGTCCATGGGAACGACCTCCTGAGGGCGTGGCTAAGAAAGGACGAGCAGCGGTGCAGGAGGCCTTGCGCAATTGACCCCAGCGTCGCTGAGCGACACCATGAGCCCACAGAGCCTGGTGACAAATACCAAGAAGCGTGCAGGGCGATCCCACCAGAAGCTCACGCGGCGTCTATCCGCACAAGCACTGCGCTCCGCCACAGTGCCCGTGCTGAAGCCCCTGCAGCCTGGGTGTTCCAGCACAAGGCACCAGAACACGCGGCGTCGTTGGCACCTATTCGCCGCCGGCCTCCGCGGATGGCTTCTCATCAGCCTTCGTCGCGGGCTGGGCTGGCTCCTCCCCAGCGGCGGGAGCAGTCTGGTCCTCGCCTGCCGCAGGGACAGCCTGCTCTTCTCCGGTCGCCGGCGTGGCCTGCTCCTCCCCCGTGGCGGGCACGGCATCCTGGGCTGGAGTAGCGGGCCGCTCCCGCGCCGTGGTAACTGCATTAGGGCTGATCTCCGCCCCCTTGGGCGTACAACCCATCACGTGAGCCAAGGTCACCGCCAAAGCCAAGCAGAGTACGATCAGCATGTACCTATTCACGATAGTCAATCCTCCTGAGGTTGGGTGTCCTCGGACCCGAGGCCTGCGCGAGTCTCTATCCGCCGCTTATCCCGGAGATACTGCTCGCAGGGCGGCGACGAAATCTGGCACCGAATAGACGAAGCCAGAAACTGCTGAGACGCGCCACCAGCCTTCAGCCTCGTTCAACCCTTTGCGTGCCGTTTCTCGGTTCTCCACGCCTCCGAGGATAAGTGTAACACGTAATGATTATTCGCTGCAATCCCCTCATTTCCTTCTGGCATGGTTTCATCGAGAAAATCTATATGCACGTGAGCGGATTCGAGTTGGCAGGATTCCCGGCGCCAGGGAAGACGTGATCGTGGCGAGAGCGAAACGGTGATTAGAGGTTGCCTGGGACTTTCGGTTCTGGTGGGCCATAAATCCAGCAAGCGCCGCGTCACGGCTGGGCGGATCGCGCCGGGGCTGCCACCGTTACGGTCCTTGGTCCCGTCGAGAGAAGGGCGAGATATAAAACGCTAGGCTTTCGCCAGGCGATACTCTTTGCCTGTCCCGGTCTCCCACGTCAAGACATCGCCACTCAGCAGGCAAGTTTCGTCGCCCTCCAGGCGCACCTCCCGGCCTGGCCAGGGATTGGCCACGGAGAGTTGGCCACCAGTGCCAGCCTGGATGACAACCTCGGTGATTCCCTCTGGCTCGCGCCGGGCGCTCACCAGGTGCGCTCCAGGCGCACGCAAGGCATGGAAAGCGGCAGAGCGGCCCTCCGGCACCGCCGGGAAGACGCGGATCACACCCCCGCTGGCGTCGAGCAGCATGAAGTTGACTCCGGCTGCCGCGCCGAAAAGGGCCTCGATCTGGAATAAGGGCCCTTGCCTGCCCATGCCGTAGGCCGCGTCCAGGCTGTTATGGCTGGTCAGCATCCCCGGCAGCAAGAAGTGCTGGGTGAGCGTGTGCAGTCGTGCCTCTGCTTCCTCGCCCAGGCCCAGGCGGGCCGCGAGACAGGCCTGCCAACCCTCTGACCAGCCGGTGAACCCCTCATCACCGTAGCTACGGAATTCAGCGAAAGACCGGCGTCCCAGCTCCAGCGTCTCGGAGTCACTATGCAGGCCAATGTCATGGCCAGGGAAAATGGGCACCAGCCGGCTCGGGTGGCGGTGGCAGATAGGAAAGCGTCCAGGCCGGTCGCCTTCCTCAAAGAAGCCGACCTCGAGGTCTATGAGCACCCCGTCCTGTGTGGGCAAGGGTGGCAGGTGATCATGCATGTCGTGGACAGTCTCGAGGAAAGGGTCCTCGATTCCGAGCAACCTGGCTGCCTCCAGGGTCGCGTGGAAGAGAATGCGGCAGGTAGCGATATCAATGCTGGCGTTGCGTCCCGCCGCGCTCTGCTCTGGCGAGGAGGTCAAGCCAAAGTTGTAGGTGCCCTGCTCATCGCGCACCAGGATCGCCGCGTACAGCTCACAACACTCCTTGAACCAGGGGTAGATCTCGCGCAGCAACTCCTCATCCTGAGTGTATTCCCACTGCCACCAGACATGCTGGGCGGCCCAGGCCGTGATGCAGAGCTGGGTTCCGCCATGGATCCCGCTGATGTCGCGGCCCAGCCAGTCGGTGGCGAAGGGCACGCACAGGCCCGGGGCCTTATACCAGCGCTGCGCGCGCAGGCGCTCCTCCTCGCGCCAGTCATGCAGGAGAACGCGGACCAGCGCGGCCTGCAACTCCGGGTGGTTGGCTGCGCAGGGGAGCCAGTGGCATTCCTGCACGTTGGCGTTGAAGTGGAAGTCGCCGTGCCAGGGCGGCACGTCGTACTGATTCCAGATGCCTTGCAGGTGAGGGGGAGAGGTATGGGGCCGCGTGGAGCAGGCCAGCGCGTACAGACCCATGTACCAGAGACGCGCCACCACGGGATCGCTGTAGTCAATCTGAGCGGTTCGCCAGAAGTCCTGCCACCAGGCGCGATGGCTGGCTATGAGGTCTGTGGATTCCGTGGACAGGGCCTGCTGCAGTAGCTCCTGCGCGCGGGCGGCCTGGCCCGCCTCGCCGGACTCGCGCTCGGTGGCTACCGCCAGGACCAGGACCGCCGCACCTTTCTCACCGCCGAACTCGATGACGCCCTGCAAGCCTTGCTCGGCGGCGGCGACCTCGAAAGCGTGTGCGTTGGCGCCGATCGCGACCGCGAAGCTTTGCTCATATATCAACTCCTGGCTGGCCAGTCCCAGACAGCCGGAGGGGAAGTCGCGTGTCTCGTAGGTCATCGGCGACAACTCAAGATTAGGGTTCTGCTCGTAACCCCAGCGTACGCGTTGCTCAAGTTCGCTGTTGAGCTCGACCAATACCACATTACGTTCAGCGTGGACCAGAACTCGCGTAACCACCTCGGCGAACTTCATGCCCCAGGACCAGCCCCAGTGCGTGGGCACACTGGTCACCTCAACTTCTGCGTTGACGAAGGACAGCCGCTGGTGGAACCCCTCCGCCTGGATGCCACGCAGCGGCTCCAGCATAAGTCGTCCCGCCGGAAGGGGAGCGGGATAGCGCGGGCTCCACGGGCTCACGTTATGCAGACCCTGATGAGCCTGATGGTCTCCCGCCTCCACGCGGTGGAGCATCTCCGGGTAAGTAATCTCCCACTCCGCGCCGTGCTCAGGCCCGCGCAGATCGTTGAGGTCGTGCTTGGACAAGCCGACGTAGACCTGCTCTGCGTGTCCCCAGACCACCGCGCCCAGGTCGCCGTTGCCGAGGACATGGCCCTCCATCCACTGCAGGGCGGGGCCCGGTAGCTCATGCCCGGCAGCGAGCACCTCGGATGAGACCGGCAGAGACTGGACGAAATCGAGCTCAGAGGGTTGCACAGAAGACATTGACGATCACTCCTCGGATGGCGCACCAGCTAGATCTCTCTGGGGCGTCGTATGGAGACGATAACTTAGCACACAAACCACCGCCTCACAAGCCCCCCTGCATCCTTTCAGGAACATATCTGACCTTTAAATACCTGAGAGGTTTGACATAGGAGTAGGAGTGGGGTATACT
>LSQX01250847.1_pt2 | contig 12355 bp, 10 predicted proteins | sample 654561 | NCBI WGS metagenome assembly LSQX01 (sample SAMN04489861, study PRJNA283612) | anaerobic digester metagenome | isolation source: 4 biogas reactors fed with cattle manure at either 37C or 55C with and... | place: Denmark: Kongens Lyngby | collected 2014 | reverse complement strand
CAAGGCGCTTTTCCACATAGACCAGCCTCTCATTGAGGTCCAGGTTTTTGAAATCAATGACCGTAAAGCCCTTTCTCAGTTCCATATCGTCACTTAAAAGGGCATCCACGGTTTTTTGGATGATTTCCCGCTGTTGCTGCCTGCCGCATCTTGAAGGGAAAGGGTATTCTTCAAAATTGCGGGCCAGCCGGACCCTGGTGCTTACCACAACATCAGAATCAGGCCCCTTATCTATATACCACCGCTTCATCTGCCGCCACCCCTTCCGGCTTCCAGCTGGCGGATCCTGTCCCTTATCTCCGCCGCGCGCTCATAGTTTTCCATCCTTACGCATTCCCTGAGTTCCTGCTGAAGCCTCTCCACTTCCATTTCGGCAGCATGGGCAGCGGCGAATCTCTCAGGAACCTTCCCCTGGTGCCGGGTATTTCCCTGGATACGTTTTAACAGAACCTTCATAGGCTCGCGGAAAACATCGTAGCAACGGCTGCACCCAATTTTTCCCGTCCTGTTGAACTCATCCGCGGTCATCCCGCAGCGGTCGCAGGCGATTTCCACCGCCGGGCCTATCCCTTCATTCTCCCAGCCGATACCCAAAAGGCCTGATATCAGCGTGTTCAGATCTATCTTGTAGCCTTCTCCGGCACACTGGCGGCACATCATCAAATCGGTTTTTTTGCCGTTGATGATCTGTGTCAGGAAAACGGTTGCTTCCCTTTTCTTGCAAACCTGACAAATCGGCATAACCACCATTCCCTTCCAAGCCTGCCGCGACAGTGATACAGGTCCTATATCACCGTCAGACTTGTGAGCATATTTTTCAGAATCGCGGCCCGCACATCGTCCCTTTTGTCCGGCGCCACATCCACCAGCGCCTTGTCAGACGTAGCCGCCTTCATCAGCATAGCCTCCCTGTTGTCAATGACATCGTAGTCCACAAAATTATTAATGAACACCTCACAACTATGCTGTGTAATTTTATCTCCTATCGATGTAATGATATGCATGATATAATCGCCGGCAGAATCGGTGTTCAGCCTGCGGATAGTGATATAGCCGCCGCCACCGCGTCTGCTTTCAACATAATAACCCTTCTCATTGGTAAAACGCGTAGATATGACATAGTTTATCTGGGAAGGGACGCAATTGAACCGGCTGGCAAGCTCATTCCGCTGTATCTCAATACAGCCGTCCATATCGTTTATCATAGACTTCAGAAATCCTTCGATTATATCACTGAGTCTTGCCACACTATCACCCTTTCTATACAATTTGACTATCCCTGACTATTATATAGCATACAGCTGGAATTTTCAAGTGCGCCAAATGCCGGGACGGCAGGCAGGCAGGATTACAGGCTGTTTTCACTCCGGACAGCAAAAACCCCGCCTGCACGGCGGGGTATCATTATTGGTTCCTTTATTATTCTTCGCCGGATTCTTCCCTGGCGGCCTCGGCAATAACCTTCTCCGCAACATGGGGCGGCGCCTCCTCATACCTTTCGAATTTCATGGAGTAGCTTCCCCTGCCCTGGGTAATGGACCTCAGGTCTGTTGCGTAGCGGGACATTTCCGCCATGGGCACCTCGGCAACCACCTGCTGGATTCCATGGCCATGGGGGTTCATACCCAATACGCGGCCGCGGCGTTTGTTCAGGTCACCGATGATATCACCCATGTAGCTGTCCGGTACCAAAACCTCAACCCGGCAAATAGGTTCAAGGAGCACCGGGCCGGCCTGCTTCATGCCCTCCTTGTAGGCAAGGCTAGCCGCGATCTTGAAGGACATTTCGGATGAGTCCACTTCATGGTACTTGCCATCCAGGAGAGTTGCCTTCAGATTGACTACGGGATAGCCCGCCAATACGCCCTTCTGCATGCTCTCGCGAAGGCCTTTCTCAATAGCCGGGAAATACTGTTTGGGAACAGCCCCGCCAAAGATTTTTTCTTCAAAGGTCAGGTCCTCGGTTTCACCGGGCTCAAACTCTATCACAACAACGCCGAACTGTCCGTGTCCGCCGCTCTGTTTCTTGTGTTTGCCCTCAACCTTGACCTTCTTGCGGATAGTCTCCCGGTAGGGTACCTTCGGGTTGATGAGATCAACATCAACCTTGAACTTGTTCTTAAGCTTGCTGGTAACAACGTCAAGGTGCTGGTCGCCCAGACCATAGATCAGGGTCTGTTTGGTCTCTGTGTTAAGCTCCATCTTGAAAGTCGGATCCTCTTCCAGCAGACGCTGCAGACCGGTGCTGATCTTCTCCTCATCACCTTTAGCCCTCGGCACAACAGCCATGCCCAGCATTGGCTCGGGGAATTCGATCTCGTCAAGAATAACCGGCTTCTCCTTTGTGCAAAGGGTGTCGTTGGTTTCTGTAACCGTAAGCTTCGCCACCGCCCCGATATCGCCGCAGGACAATTTGTTCGCGCTGATCTGCTGCTTACCTTTCATGATGAACAGGTTACCGATCTTCTCCATCTTGTCCTTCTTGGGATTATACACTGTGGTATCCGAACTGAGAGTGCCGGAGATAACCTTAATAAATGAGATTTTTCCTACAAACGGGTCAACGATGGTTTTGAAAACCCGGACGGCCAGGGTTTCCGCGTCATTGGTCTTAAGCTCGACAGGCTCGCCGTTTGCGGCATTTTTGGCCTTTACCGTTTCTTTTTCACAATGGGCAGGAACGAGATTCACAACAGCATCCAGTAAGAGTTGGACACCCTGCTTCTGAACGGCGGAAGCGCACAGGACAGGCGCGATATCGCCGGAACTGACACCAATTTTGATGCCCTTAGCCACTTCTTCAGCGGTAAAAGGTTCGCCCGAGAAATATTTATCCATTAGTTCCTCGCTGGTTTCGGCTACCGCCTCGAATATGCCTTCCCGGTAAGATTCGGCTTCATCCTTAAGGCTGTCGGGAACATCCTTCTCCTGGACTTCCTTTCCGCTGAAGGTTACCGCCTTCATCCTGGGGATATCGATTATCCCCGTTATTTTCCCATTCTCAACAAGGGGTATCTGGGTAGCAATAACGCTATTTCCGAATTTATCTTTAAGCTCATTAAAGACCTTGAAAAAGTCTGAGTTTTCTTCATCAAGCTTGTTGATGACAAACATTCTGGGTATTTTTTTCTGCTCCACTGCATCCCATACCTTCTCGGTACCGACCTGCACACCGTCTTTCGCACCGACAAGGATGGCCGCGCCATCGGCAACAGAAAGCCCTTCAAGCATCTCCCCGGCAAAGTCGAAATATCCGGGAGTGTCGATAATATTGATCTTCATGCCCTTCCATTCAACAGGCGCCAATGAGGTGGAAATTGAGATTTTCCTTTTGATCTCCTCGGAATCAAAGTCCATAACAGTATTCCCATCGACAACGCTGCCGAACCTGTCGGTGGCCCCGGTAATAAAAAGCATTGCCTCGGCCAGCGTTGTCTTACCCGCGTCGCCATGGCCCAACAGACATACATTGCGCACTTTTTCCGCACTGTAGTCTTTCATATTAATTCCCCCTTCTGGTTGCTGACTTGACATCTCCTGTCCAGCTTACGATTTTATTGCCCTAAACAGGATGACTCGCTTCAAACTGCCTGAAAATAAAAGGTCGCCATGCCCTGAGTTTAAAGCAAGTTATATTATATCAGATTTTCGGCGAAGTAAACAATTTTTTGTGCAGGTCCCTGAAACAAATCCTACAGCCCCGCAAATCGCGCTATCATGGGGCTTTGGGAACCTGCCGGAGCGCGCCGCCGCCGGCATGGACCAGGCCTGTTTTATTTATCCTGCCATGAAGTATTAAGGTCCGAATTCTTAAGCATAGCCTCAGCCCACAGCAGGTCATCTTTAGAAGTAATCTTGATATTCCTGCTGCCGCCTTCAACCATTTTAACCCTAACCCCAATCTGTTCGGCAAGCATGGCGTCATCGGTCCCCATGATACCATTTATTACGGCATGCTCATGTGCCCTTATGATGAGTTCCTTCCTGAATGCCTGGGGAGTCTGGGCGCTCCAGACAAAAGACCTGTCTGGGGTTTGGAGGATATAGCCTTCCGGATCGGTATACTTTATGGTGTCCTTTACAGGCATACCCGCGCAGGCGGCCCCGTACCGCCTTGCGCCTTCTATGCACCTTCCGATGATGTCCGCATCCACAAAAGGCCTGGCCGCGTCGTGGATCAATACTATATCGGTACCCGAAGACAGCTTTTTAAGGCCGTTATATACCGACTCCTGCCGCCGGCTGCCACCGTAGGCAAGTACCATATCACAAGGCAGCTTACCGATGATCTTCCCGACCATCTCTTCATCGTCCGGGCTGATTACCAGTATGATTTCCCGGACCAGCCCGCTGTCAATGAATGCGCGGATTGTTCTTTCCAGTATGGGCACACCATTCAGGACAGCAAGGACCTTGTTAAACCCGAGCCCGGCCCGGCTGCCTTTTCCGGCGGCAACAATAATGGCGCTAACAGCGCCTTCCTTGTTCAATCTCAAATCCATGTCCTTATTCATATCCATCTTCTCGTCAGTTGGTTTTGGCTATGGGGTATTGCATGGTTTTACAGCGGGCAAAGATCATTCTTCCCGCCGATGTCTGAAGGACGCTGGTAACCACCACGTCTACCAGCTGATTCTTGAATTTTATGCCTCCTTCGACCACCACCATGGTGCCGTCTTCCAGGTATCCGATCCCCTGCCCGTTTTCCTTGCCTTCCCTGATCACCCGGACAGTCATTTCTTCACCCGAAACGGCCACAGGCTTCATAGCGTTGGCCAGATCATTGATATTCAGCACCGGAATATTCTTAAGCTTCGCAACCTTGCCCAGGTTGAAATCATTGGTGATAACCTTGGCTTTAAGCTCCTTCGCGCGGTTAAGAAGCTGCTCATCTACCTCGATATGGGGATCCCTGGTTTCTTTTCCGATCCTGACAGGGAACTTCAGGTCGGTTTTCATGATGTTCAGCACGTCCAGGCCGCGCCTGCCCTTTGCCCGCACTATGTCATCATGGGAATCGGCCAAATGTCGCAGCTCTTCCAAAACAAATCCGGGAACCAGGATTTCGCCCTCCAAAAACCCGGTGCGGCTTACGTCCAGGATACGGCCGTCTATGATGGCGCTGGTATCAAGTATCTTGATCCTTGCCCTGTCTGCTCCATCACCCTTGCCGAAAGCCCCGGACAAAGTGTTGTCGTTCCTTTTCATCACGGCGAAATAAACACCGCATATCCCCAGGAAAACATTGATAATAATGGACAGCGGAACTCCAATAACCGGTATCTTGACTATGGGTATGGAAATAAGGTTGGCTATGATCAGGCCGGCAATCAGGCCCGCCGCGCTGATCATGAGTTCGTAAAGGGTAATATTCTGGAGGGAACTTTCAAGCCGGTCCACTGTGGAGGTGGTAATGCGGATGATCTTGCCGCCAATTATATAAAGAAAGATACCAAGGGCAAGAGAGGCAAACACAATAATCCCTATGCCTGAAAACGAGGTGAGATATTCAGTCATACCATTCTGTATGAAAAGGAATCGGACGAGTGTCATACCCGTCAGTGCGCCTGTCAGTCCAAACGCGTATTTTATTACCTTGTCCAACATTTAAACTCCCCGGAAAAGAATTATTTACGGAGTTTTATTGGAAAGCTGTCCGTGCAGCGATTTTATTGGATCAGGTAGAGCAGGAAGATATTCTGGCGTTGATAAGGTCTTCCACATCCATCGGATTCATGTTTTTGGCCAGCACCAGCTCGCTGATGAGTATCTGCTTGGCGCTGTTGAGCATCTTTCTCTCCCCGGTCGAAAGACCCTTTGTTCTTTCCCTCAAAATCAGGCTCTTGACAACTTCGGCTACATCAAAGACATTTCCACTTTTTATTTTATTCATATTTTCACGGTAACGTTTGTTCCAGTTTGAGCTTTGTTCGCATAACCCACCTTCTAAAGCATCGAAAACCGCGTCGGCGTCTTTCTTGTTTATGATCTCCCGGATTCCGATATAGCTTGCATTGTTGATGGGTATCATGACTTTCATGTCTCCGATTGGCATTTTCATGACATAATACTGCTTACGCTCTCCGAGGATTTCCTTTTCCTCAATGGATTCAATGATACCCGCTCCGTGCATAGGGTACACAATCTTATCCCCTATTGCAAACATAGATTAACAGCTCCTTTTTCATACACCATCCTTCACTTCGTGTTGCCGGAACAGAAGCAAACATATGTATGAAAGCGCTCATGCATATATAATTATGCTATTCATGAATAGGCTTTATAGATAATAGTATACTATAATGGTTGTTAAAAGTCAAAAACAGCCAGCGCTCAAGGAGCCGGACCCATGGCCGGACGCGGCGCGTCCCGGACTTCACGGGTTTCGCATAGGCCCGATGTATACTCCTATTTTACCCTTTTTTTCTGAAAAAGATACCTGCCGTTCAAGCAACAGGCATATCACTCTCCCAACAGGAGGCTACCGGCCCAGCAGTTTGGCGCAGGTATCCATGATGCTGCGGTAACGTTTGTCTATCTCAGCTTTTGCGGTCTGGACGCGCCCTTCAATGTCGTCGATATAGTCCTGCATGGTTTCGGCCAAGGGAAGATATCCGCTTTCCGACCTTACCAGGCCGGTCAGTTCATATACGGCTTCAATGCAATTTAGTGCCGGCCTGTTCGGACGATCCTCCAGAAGACTTGCGAAGATATCGGATATATTAAGGATTCTCGACCCTACAACGATATCCTTGCCAATGATCACATGGCTTTCGGATGACACCTCTTCCCCGCCGCTGGCCGCGTTCATCAGGTTCATTATGTCGTCCAGCCCGGCCTTCTTCAGGATCCGTGCTATGGTTTTCAGCCTGCCTCGGATGATAAGATTCTCTTCATAAGCATTATCAGCCGCTTCCGGCTCCGGGCCGGGTATGGGCAGCCTGCTCAGATTATATATCAGCGACGCCTGGCCGATGCTGTCAACAAGCTTCCAGTTCTGCTTTGCGAGCCTTGCCAGGAAACGCGCGATGACCTCCATGACCCTCGCATGGGAATAGGCATGGGGCAGCCGGAAGATGGCAGAGTAAGTATAGGTCCTGATAACGCCTTCTATCTCGGATTTGCCTGCCTGGAGCCTTTTCGATACGTTCAACAGGTTCTCAATGTAATCGCCCGAGGCTATCTCCCTGAGGATGCCTGCTTTACACAGTTCTCCGAACAGGGCAACATTGTTGGGGTCATGGTCCAGTCCCCTCAGTCTATCCAGCAATAATTCCTCATTGGCACACAATCCTGGGTCCCCAAGAACCAGGCCGGCTACACTGTCAGCCAGCGAAATGAGGTCAGCCTCGTCGGGAATGGTGGTATTGTCGACGGCTGTACCCCCCTCGGACCACCGATGGTGGTGGTATAGGACAGCTCCAGGGCAGCACTCGTAGGGGAAATACTCCTTCATGATAAGATAAGCAAACAGGCTGTGGCCGGGCAGCTCCTCCCTGCCCAGGTTCCTCCAGTCGCTGTATTCGCCGGACAAGGCTCCCATATCATGAAGCGCGACGGAAGCAATGAGTCCTGCCAGTTTTTCACCTTTTATCTTGAGCTTCAGCGCCATTTTCATGATAAGGTAGGAGGTGATAAGGGCGTTTTCCCCCATCTCCCTGTCTACCAGGGCCATGGATTCCTTCACAATGGTAATAAAATTGTCAACGCCGATGACTCTGCTCTTTGCCACGGCCCGGATAACCTCCAGGGCCTGCTCGGTCGGTCCGGAAAGCTCACTTTTGGGTTTACCGATAAAGTAGCCCTGGGCATAATCAACGCCCACCCTGCATATGGTCTCCAATTCCTCTTTCGTTTCGACGCCTTCGGCCAATACCCGCGTCCCCCTGTAGCGGGCATAACTGATGATATCCTCAAGCATATGTTGTTTGCGAAGATCGGTGCCCACCCCGCTGATGAGCTCCCTGTCGATCTTAATGATATCCGGCTCAAGGGCGAGCAGGGCAAGGTGGTTGGAATAGCCCGACCCGAAGTCATCCAGAGCGAATTTTGCCCCCGCCTTTACCACGATGGACTTTCTCAGGTTGATCTCTTCCGGGTCCATGCGGTTTCTCTCAACCACTTCGAAGACAACATTCATATGCCCGAAATAGCGGTCCCGGATGTCATTATAATCCTGCTCTTCCAGGGTCGCGAAGGGCGCGGTATTGATAAAAAGATACTGATCGCGGAACCGATCATCACGCATCATATACGCGTCCAGGGCATTATAAACCATCCTTTTTTCAAGTATGGTGTAATGCCCCGTCGCTTCCGCGTCATGGATAAGCTCCTCTATATTCTTGTATATGGGGTTGGTAGGCCTGGAGAGGGCCTCAAATCCATACAGATCACCGGTTTTCAGGGATATGATGGGCTGGAAGACGATGCTTAACTGGTTCCTGTCGATAATGTCTTTGATGAAGGTTCTGCGCAGCGATGCCCGCTTAGCCTCATCATAGCGCTCCCGGTTGAAGGGGTTGGGGCTTTCCCTTTCTCCCCTGAGAACCTCGTGTTCAGCAAAAGAAGCATATTCCAGGAGGTCTGCCGGTACATCCCCGTCGATGCCCGAAATGGAATAGCCCACGGCAACCGGAAAGCTCACCGGTATACCTTCCACCTCGCCCACATACTTCTGAACCCTTTCGATTACCCGTATAACCTCTCTTCTGAACAGTTTCGGGTTTTTGATCCCGGTGGCCAGCATAAGGAAATCCGCGCCCAGCCATCTGAACGGGATAAGACAAGGTGTCAGGATTTTCCGGAGCACCTCGGAACAAGCCCGTATGTAGGAATTGCCGGCTACCATGCCGAACCTTTCCTGGAACTCCTGGTACCCCGTAAGTCCGATATAGACGAAGCCGACCATCTCCCCTTCCCTGCATTCGGCCAAAGCCTTCCCAGCCACCTCGGAGAGGGCGTTCCGGTTGTAGAAACCCGTCATGTTATCGCGTATGGCCCTCTCTTTTTCCATGTTGCGCTGCACCACCTCGCGGGTGATGTCGGTGAGGGCGCCGGTGATGCGGGTCCGGTCGGTGCTGAGCCTGCCCCAGAACCTCATCCATCTGGTTTCTTCATCCTCGAAAGTAACACTGAACTCGAAATCCAGCGGGATATTGTCGCTGATGCACCTGTCAACAAGCTGATCGAACTCCTCAATCGAAATGCTGAATTTAAACATGGCAAACAGGTCATCGGTGAGTATTTCAAGGATGTCCTCGTTAGTATCAAGCAGGGTCAACAGCCCGGTTATAAATATAAAGATCCGGTTGTTGTAGTCATACTCAAAAAAGTCAACCCTAAAACCGGTATCCTTGAGGGTCCTTATCTGGCGGTAAAAATCTAAGATATTTTCTGATAACCGCTGATTGCGCTGAAGCTCAGATTCGAGTTTCAAATTCTTTTCGTCCAGGTTCATCAGCGACTGATTTAGTATGTCCGATATGGCTGTTATGTAGTATGTCCCGTCAACTTGCTCAAGGGATATGCCAGTCTGTTCCTCCATGTCCTTTATGCTTTGGGTAAGGCTATCCAATTCCCTGATAACTCTCCGCAGACTGAAGAATTCATAGAAGAAGCTTGAAATATATATTACGGTGCATATTGAAACCACAATCCTATAAATAAAGGTTTCATGGTGGCTTTCCTCAGCCATCAGTATTATGCTGGCAGTCAGAAGCCCGATAAATGCCAGAAGGCCCATGAAACCATTGAATGATCGCAGTCCCATGATTTTCTTTGTCTTTTGTACAGTCAGTTTCATTGTTTCCTCACCCGCAATTGATCAATAAAGCAGCATTATCCGCACAAAGAAAAGTGAAAACAACTGTCCATTTATATATCGGCCTTTTTGGCATAAGAACATTACAGCTAATCAATTCATTTTGATGCGGCAGGACGCGACGTGTTTTTCAGACCTGGGTCCTCTATTTTCCCACGCCTGTCTTCGGCCAGGATGCCCGTATTGGAAGAATCCATCTTTATTTGATATGAATAATATGATTTAATAGAAGCAAAGTTGGAAAATATGGTTTAGCACAAGAAAAACCTGTTTATGTCTTAATGGGGGGAATCTGATGAAAAGCATAGGTCTGCGCATCGTTGTGTCATTTAGCGCGCTCATATTAGTCGTCTGCCTGGGCTTGGGAATAACATCCTACTTTGTGTCATCCGGCGCTTTGACCGATATCCTTAATGAAACCATGCCGAAATTTGCGGCCGAAGCCTCAATAACAATTGAGGACAGCATACAGAACCAACTGGACGTGCTTGGCCTGGTGGCCTCCTCCGAGACCTTCAGGATATCACAGGACGACGGGTATACCCATATTGTCTCAGTTTTGGACGCGGAAACCAAAAGATCGGGGCATCGGCGGATGATGCTGGTTGACAGGAACGGAAGGGCTATATCCAATACCGGTGAAGTTTTGGACATGAAGGACAGCCCCCTGTTCAATATAGCGCTGTCAGGAGAAAAAGGCGTATCTGACCCGGTTTACGACGATAACGGGACCGACATAGTCATGGCCTACGCGGTTCCGGTCACAGCCGGCAATGAGGTTTCAGGCGTGCTGATAGCTGTAAGGGATGGGCTGGAACTCAGTGAATTCACAAGAAGAATTAAGTTCGGAGAAACAGGCGAAGCCTTTATCATAAACAAATATGGACGAACTATCGCCCACGCCGACACCAGTCTGCTGCTTGATATTATTGAAAACCGTGCCACCGATGCCGATACCGGGGCTACCCGTACCATATCATCAGCTTCCTCCGATGACACCGACGCGGTGACCTCTGCCACCGTTGAAGAATCATTAAACGGCAATGACCTGGGGTTTGAGAACTTTACCGAGGTCCAGAGGAAAATGACCGAAGGAGAAACAGGTTTTGAAACATATAAATATAAAGGCATTTCAAAAGTGGCGGGCTTCGCGCCCATCCCGGGCTATGGCTGGTCCATCGCCGTATCTGTTGACCGGGATGAAATCATGTCCTCCCTATCGGGTCTGAAGTGGATCATACTGGCTATATCCGGCGTCTTCCTGTTAGTGGGTTTTGTGGTTTCCTATTTTATAGGCAAAAACATATCCAAGCCTGTTGTGGAGTTGACGAACCAGTGCCTGACCATGTCTGAAGGCGACTTCACAGCCGACTTGAACGAGAAGTATGCCGGAAGGCACGACGAGATAGGCGAACTGACCAGGGGATTCAAAAAAATAAATGACAATGTGGCAGGAATAATCAAAAACGTCATCCGGGAAGCAGAAAGGGTAGACCAGGCTAATTCGGTAACCGGCGAAAACATGACCAAGCTTACAGACCAGATTGGCGTAATGGCATCCATAACCCAGGATCTTTCGGCAAAAATGGAAGAAACATCGGTCATGGCCGAGAAAATGAACGCCACCACCACCGAAATCGAAGCGGCGATTGAATCCATTGCCGTAAAAGCGCAAAAAGGCGCCGAATCCGCCGGCGAGGTGAGCAGCAGGGCTGACGAATTAAGAAGAAACGCGGAGGAATCCCAAAAGAGCGCGCAGGATATACTCCAGAACAATGCGGAAAACTCAGGGAGGCAATAGAGAGATCAAGGGCCGTGGAACGGATAAACGTGCTCTCGGACGCAATCCTGGAGATAGCCTCCCAAACAAATCTTCTGGCGCTGAACGCGGCGATAGAAGCCGCGCAGGCCGGAGACTCGGGCAGCGGCTTTGCTGTTGTGGCTGAAGAGATAAGGAAACTGGCCGAGAACTCAAAGGAAACCGCCACCGAAATACAAAGTGTTACCCAACAGGTCCTGGAATCGGTGCACCACCTGTCTGTAAGCTCGGAACAGGTGCTCAGCTTCCTGGACGAAAAGGTTTCCAAAGACTACGACATGCTTGTTGAAACAGGAAAACAGTATAACGCGGACGCTCGCATGATAGACGAAATGGTGACAGAGTTCAGCGCCACTTCCCAGCAGCTGTATTCCTCGGTCCAAAGCATTATGAGGGCCATAAACCACGTTTCCCAGGCAGCGGTAGAGGGAGCTTCGGATACCATGGAAATGGCCAACGAAACCACCCTTATAGCGCATAGATCCCAGGAGGTGCTGGAGCGGGTAAAGGCCGTGAAAGAAAGCGCGGAAAGACTTCTGGAAACCGTATCGCTGTTCAGGGTATAAGGCGCAGTATCAGGGTATTTGCAAAGCAACCCCGCCGCCTTTGCTGGAAGTGTTCGTACTTTATTGCCTGAAAATAGAAAAGGAACATGTCTTACAAATGTTCGCTTTGGCATGTTCCTTTTTATACTGGAGGCGCCACCCAGATTCGAA
>LSQX01028285.1_pt2 | contig 12357 bp, 10 predicted proteins | sample 654561 | NCBI WGS metagenome assembly LSQX01 (sample SAMN04489861, study PRJNA283612) | anaerobic digester metagenome | isolation source: 4 biogas reactors fed with cattle manure at either 37C or 55C with and... | place: Denmark: Kongens Lyngby | collected 2014 | reverse complement strand
GTAGTGCCGCCGGGGCCACCTCCTGTTAGAACATAGATCAGATCGAGAATCCTGAAGGCATCCAGAGTTCTAAAGAGTAACGCTACGAAAATTGACGGTTTCAATAAGGGCAACGTAATGTGTCTGAATTGCTGCCATTTACTCGCGCCCTCCAGAGATGAAGATTCGTAGAGGTTATTGGGAATAGTCTGTAAGCCTCCCAGAAGCAGAAGGGCCATGTAGGGCGTTGTTTTCCACACGTCAGCAATAATAATGCCCATAAGTGCATTGCCTGACGAATTGAGCATAGAGGCCGGTGACTGTATCAAGCCTATGTAGGAAAACACGTGTGAGACTATTCCGCTGGAGCCGTTATAGAGATAGCTCCAAATCAAGGCGGCGACTGCTGTCGGGATCGCCCAGGGTATCAGGGAGAAAGTTCTGATGATGCCGCGCCCTTTAAACGGTTGGTTCATGATCAAAGCTAAAGCTAAGCCCAATACCAGCTCTAAGAATACTGAGATAGCCGTAAAAATAACTGTGAATAATAAAGTAGAGTGTACTCGTCTGTCCTGAATGACTTTTCCGAAATTATCCAGACCGCTGAAATTCGGTTCGATAATTGTGGTCTCAAATTCTCCAGCAACAGCCATCGTGTCTTCGGGGGAGTAAAACTCATCGTCCATGGCATAAAGCTCTTCGAGCTGGCTGACAATGTGTCCTTGTTGTGCCATAAAGTCGTTTTGTTTGCTTTCGTTGACCTGAACTATCGCACGCATATCGCTAGTCGCCAGTTCATCAGCGACATAGTCCTCGAACTCCGCTAAGTCCTGTTTTATTTCATCTATTTTCATCAGGGTCGCTTCATTCTGGGCGTAGCCTTCGTCAAAACCCAGATAGAAATTCAGATAATCGACCGTCTCCTGATTAAGTTGCAGGTTTACGTGCGAGCGAAAATAAGTATCGTTTCTTGAGCGATCATTAAGCTGCATATCAAAAAACGAATACTGTAGCGTAAAGAGAATAGGCAATACTGAAAATAAAACAATTATCAATACAACGGGAAAGGTCAGCACATACCCCGCTTTTCGATCCACCCATTTTGAAAATTTCTTCATAGCAACCTCTTCTAGTCTCTGGGTGTCATTTTGACAAAAAAGAAATGTTAGCTTTGACCTAAGCCAAAGCTAACATTTAGTTTACTTACTTCTATTCGTCAGGCAGTGCCTCTTCAATTCTGGCTGCTGCGTCTTCCAAATCAGTGTTGCCGGAGAGATATTCGTGTGTAGCGATCTGAATCAGGTCACTTACCTCAGAATAGTTTGCTACTACCGGTCGTGAGATGGTGTTCGACAGAGCGTTTTGGAAGCCTTCGCTGGTGAGAAGCGCATTAGATGCTAGTACTTCATCATCTTGCAAGAGGGCATCAAAACCAGGCAGGTAACTACCTTCGATTGCATTGATCTTCTGTCCTTCAGGTCCAGCCACGAAGGAGATGAACGCTCTCGCACCTTCAGGGTTTTCAGAATAGGCATTGACTCCCAAGAGCCAGCCGCCTACTGAACCGCCTTCAGGCAGTGGAGCATATCCGATTTGTTCGATTTTGACATCGTAATCACCGGACTGCAACATACCGTTTACATACGGCCAGTTTCTGGCGAAGACTGTTTCTCCGTTAAGGAGAGAGTTTGCTGTTTCGCCTTCAGTGTAAGTGAGGATATCAGGCGGGGTGAGTTCGTTGTCAATGGTCGATTTCATTCTCTCCAAGCCGCCGGAAATGTCAGCCCAATTGCCGGTAAACTCATTGATGTTTACTGTGAGACCTTCATACTGCATCGCTTGGTAGGTCATTCCGTACTCAGTGCCTTCTTCGCCCATGTACATTTCTGCCATGGCAAAGAGATCATCCCAGCTGTAGTCGCCAGACTCTAAAGTCGCAGCATCTTCTTCAGAGAGGATGTCGGATCTGTAATAAATAAATCCTAGGTCAGGGAAGTAAGGTAAGACATAGTTCTTGCCGGCATATCTACCTGAGGCCATTGAACCTGCGTTAAAGTCTGCAGGTGTCCACTCGTTTTCAACGAGTAAGTCGTCAAGAGGGGCAATGTAACCGGCCGCGGCGAATTCGCCTGCCCAGACAACGTCCATAGAAATGACGTCGTATTCACTACTTTCTGCTGAAAGTGAGTTTAAGAGCTGATCATGCATCTGACCTGAGTCGTTTGACATGATGGTGGCTTCAGCTTCGAACTCGTCACTTTGCTCATTGAAGGCCGCAATCAGGGCGTCCAATGCGGGTGTTGAGTCTGCCTGAACGGCAAAGCTTACTTTAGTCTTTGTTCCGGGTTCTTCCGGATCGGTTGGTTCTTCACCTGGATCAGTTGGTTCTTCACCCGGATCTGTCATGCCGGGGTCTGTTCCACCAGGTGGATCCGTCTCTACCGGATCACTGGGAGCACAAGCTGCAACTAATAATATTAGCGACAGCAGTAACGCGAAAGCGATACTTGTTCTCTTTTTCATGTTTTTTCCTCCTTATACTTGCTTGCAAGATCTAAACTTGCTTGCGGTACCGTACATCAAGCTCATAAGGCTTTCTGCCGAAACAAAGGAGCTAAGGCAAAAGCCTTAATCACAAGATATTATATATATAATATAACATCAACTAAAATTTGTTTTTGCACCTTGCATATATTTAAAGCTTTTTCCCTAGCGCTCTTGTAAACAAATCTATACACAAAAGAAGAAGTGCGTAGTATTGCATGTTACATGCGATTTTTGTGGTTTTTTGCTCGGGTCATTTTCGTGGAAATTCTATCTTGGAAAAAGCTTGCTCCAATAACCCTTTGTGCTATTCTAGTAGCATCAATATCAGCAAAATATTTTTGCGCGAAACCGGGGGCAAATGTGAACGAAAGATACTTTTTGAATCAACTTGAAGACGAGCTGGTAATAGCTCTAGGTTGCACAGAACCAATAGCTGTTGCTTATGCTGCAGCATTGGCTAGAAAAGAGTCAGGTTGCGATGAGATCGAGAGCATGCGTGTCTCCGCCAGTGTGAACATCTACAAGAACGCTATGGGCGTTACTATTCCTGGTACGCAAGAGAAAGGCGTCGCTATGGCTGCGGCCCTCGGAGCTGTTGCCGGAGATGCTGAGCGTGCACTAGAAGTGCTGGAAGGTCTTCAAGAAGAGGAAGTCGAAGCGGCCCGCACACTGATAAAAGAAGAGAAAGTACAGCTCGAGGTTTCCGGGCATGATCCCCTTCTCTATATTAAAGTTACGATAAAAACTGCCGGCGGTAGCGGATCGGCAGTCATAGCTTATAAACACGATTTAATCTTGGAGCTTGGCCGCGATGGTGAGCTCGTCTACCAGAACGATATGCAAGTGTCACAGGATCCGGAAGATGCCTTAGTTGAAGGAGACATAGCTAATATCTGGCAATTCGCTCAGACCGTCGATCCCTCACACTTGGGGAAGATCGAAGATGCACTGGACCTGAATATGAAGATCGCCGATGCCGGACTAGAAGAGAAATACGGACTCGAAGTAGGCACATCCATCAGAGAGCAAATGGATAAGCTCTCTCTCTCAGATTATTGTGCTTCGCGCACGGCCGCAGCTGCAGATGCTCGCATGGCCGGTGCCATTTATCCGGTGATGGGCAATTCAGGTAGTGGCAATCAGGGTCTGACTGCCACTGTTTCGGTCGTAGCCGCCGCAGAATATCTGGGCAGTGAGCGAGAGGCTTTGCTCCGCGCCGTCACGCTCAGCCATTTACTGGCTATTCATGTGAAGAAAGCTTTCGGCCGCTTGTCGCCTCTTTGCGGTGCAGTACCCGCTTCAATCGGAGCAGCGGGTGGCATAGTCATGCTCATGGGTGGAGGTCTGGAAGAAGTAATAGCCGCAGCCCAAAACATGTTCGGTACTTTAACCGGCATGATCTGTGATGGTGCCAAAGCCGGCTGTGCCCTCAAAGTCTCCATCTGCATCTATGCCGCCGTACAGGCAGCTGTAGTTGCCATGCAAGGCCATTCCATAATGATGACGGATGGCATGATCGGTTCCGACGTCGAAGAGAGCATGAGAAACGTAAGTCATATTTCCAAAGAAGGCATGGCAGAGATGGATAGTACACTGCTAAAAATAATGATGAACAAACAGGCGAAGGATCTTGAAACAAACTAAATATTAAGTTATACTTCTAAGCGTCGCGCTCCTGGTGCGAGAGATCACTCGCTTGCGCGGGTGTAGTTCAATGGCAGAACATCAGCTTCCCAAGCTGAATACGGGGGTTCGATTCCCCTCACCCGCTCCAAAGAGCGGAGAAACAATAAGTGCCTTCTTAGCTCAGTAGGTAGAGCGCATCCATGGTAAGGATGAGGTCAAGGGTTCAATTCCCTTAGAAGGCTCCAAGACCCCTGTAACGAAAGTTGTAGGGGTTTTTTGTTTCTGTCAAGGAATTCACATTTGGTGCCAGGCACGAAACTTTACTAGAAGCCAAGGTGAAATCACCTCGGCTTCTAGAATGTAGAAATTAGAACTATATAGTTTCTTTTTCGCGTACTCGCCGTAAGATCAAAGTCAGGCTGAAGAAGACCAGCGCCATCAGCAACATAATCCCGATATTCTGCAAGACACTCGTCAAATCAATTGTCTGCGTGTAAGCAGCCTCTTCCAATATGTACTGATTCGATACGTCCCAATAAGTAGGGAGGAAAGAAAAGGCTGTTTGCAATGGTTGCCAAATTATCTCGCGAGGAATAAAAATGCCGGTGGCGAAGGCCGTGGCCAGCGCTATGATTGTGCCCAGGAAAGAAGTCGTTCCTTCGCTGGGAAAAATGTGCGTCAAGAGCAAGACCAGAGTAGAAATCGACAAGACGTGAGTCAGGCTCGAGAGTAGCATCCAGCGGACGCTAGTTTCACCGATGACTGAAAAACCGGTAAGCAGCATCATTACCAGGGCCATCAGTATCCAAATCAAGAGCATGACAATAAAGGCACTGATGAAAAGCCACATCGTCCGCTTCCTTCCCGGATAACCACTGACAAGATCGCGGCGCTTAAGCGTCGGCTCTTCCACAACTGTTATGGCACGACCCACGGTCATGAAACCTAAGGCCAGCAGTATGTAGTTGAGATAGCGCAGGTAGGTGGCAACGATAGCAACGTCGCCGCCGTTCTCTGTGGACAGAATAGTACCCTCGACCTCGCTGCTCATTATTTCATCGACCAAATCTAGGGTAGCCTCAGCCTCTGCTGCCGGCACAGTACCGCCGTATGCAATGCGGAAATTGTCCCAAGTCATAAGATAGCTCTCTATCTGGCTGTCGACTAGCTGGTTTAAGCCGTCGCTATAATTGGTATAAGTGGTCAGGTCGGCATAGTTGCCACTATTGCCAAAGGCGGCTTCAAAACCAGCCGGGATGCTGACTGCATAACTGATCCGATCTTCAAAGATGGCATCGCCGATCACAGTGGCGTCTTCCTCAATCTCTACCTTTTCATTCTTGCTATAGAGAAACCTCGTAAAGTGTCGCGACAGTGCGGAATCGTCATGATCAAAGACGACGATTTTCGGCTCATAGAGACTGAGTTGCTCCAGATCAGGCGAGACGCTCATTATTAATGAGGCAAAGATTACTAAAAAAATCACAAGATAAGGTATGAGTGTGCTGCGATAGCTATATAAGAGCTTGAGAAAATGCTTAAACACTTTCATAGCGCGTCCTCCTGATTCCAAGTAGAGTTAAGGCGAAACAGACAGCTATGTAGATGCCCAAACCCTGCAGCTGAGCAATATAGCGGCTTAAGTCCGTTCCGGCATACAGAGCGTGCAGTCCATTCGTAACACGTCCCAGCGGATTGATATTGTGTAGCCAAGGAACATATTGCATAACCAGAGTGTGCAGTTCACTGGCCATCATGCCGGAGGCCATAGCGAAGAGCAGCGGTAAGCTAATAGACAGCGCAACTTTTGGTCCTTGTCCTGTGGGGACGAGGGAGCCGATTGCGGTGCCGGTAAAGATGGCGGCACTTGTGCCCAAGAGGAGTAGCGCTATGATGCGCAAATGATCACCGCCGTAATCGATGCCCAACACCTGTGTAAAACCGTAAGCCAAAACAACCAAAAGCAGATGTGTCAACCAACGCGGAATTAGAGCCCCGAAGAAATGAGTCCACTTGCTGAGCGGCGCTACAGCTTTGCGCAGCGCCTGAGGAGATTGACCAGGCTCGATACTTTCGATAACGTCCGTGCCGCTACTGATAGGGAAGAAAGATACATAAGCTAAGGCAGCGAAGAAGAAGATAAACTCAGACAAGATCGCCTTGCTGCGCCCTTCTTTAACAATACCCAAAAAGCGATTAGCCTCAACTTCTGCGACATCCGCTGGCGGCGTAAATTTACCTTCAGCATAGCCGGCAGTTAAAACCTCTTGGGTTGTGCTCATGCGTTCATAAGATGACAGTGCTTCATGTAGAACTGTAGCCGCTATTCGACGGATTGGGTTGACTTTGAAACTGAGCTCGTCATCGATTAGGATCATTGCATCAATCTTGTCTTCTTCTAGCCAAGTTGTAGCTTCACTTTCCTCTCCCTCGACAAATACGAATAGTGACTCCTCATTATTCGAAAAGATGATTTCTTCATCCTGCCAGCTCCCTTCTTCACCGGCAAAAGCTAGAAAGGTCTTTAGCCCATCGACCTCGCTCCGTTCGACCGCAGCGTGCCCCGGCACCAGAGCCAAGTGAATAGTGTCAAGGCCGGAATTCGTATCCGATAAGGAAAAGAGAGCCATAAAGAAGATTGCCAGGTAGGCAAAGGGGAAGACTATATTCCAGATTAAGTTCGGTCTATTGCGAACGTAAGTTTTAAAACCATATTTCAGCAGATGTCTAAGCATGGTCACGTAGCTCCTTGCCTGTAATTTCAAGGAAGACATCATTGAGGGTCGGGTTTTCGCTAGTGACACTTACAGGTGTGAAACCGGCCTCAGTCAGGATTTGCAATACAGCCAAGAGGTTATTGCCGCCCTGCTTCATCGTCAGATTGAGATTGCCTTCCTGATAAGAGAGTGAGTCCACGCTCGGATTGCTTTGCAGCCGTTCAACTAAGCTATCCGGCAGATTGTAGACGACAATCTTTATCGATTCGCTGATAGAAGACATGGCAATTATTTCGTCGTTGCTACCGCTGACTAGGATTTTGCCGTGATCTAAAATCGCTAAGCGGTCACAGAGGAATTCAACTTCTTCCATATAGTGCGTAGTGTAGATGATGGTGGAACCCTCGTTGCGCAGCTGCTTAATACCTTCCAAAATGCGATTTCTCGTCTGCGGATCAACTGCTACCGTCGGCTCATCTAGGAAGATCAGGCGCGGTTTATGGGCGATGCCACAGGCTAGGTTCAACCGGCGCAGCAGACCGCCCGAGAGCTTGCGTGGAAGGAAAGTTTTGAAATCATTAAGTTGAACAAAGTCAAGGACTTCAGAAATGTAGCGCCGACGCGTAGCCTTGTCCTCGACATATAGTCCGCAGAAATAATCTATATTATCGTAAACACTGAGTTCTTTATAAACTGAAATTTCCTGAGGGACGAGTCCAATTTGCTGCTTGATATCATATGATTGCGGCGTCATAGTCTCGCCGAAGATCTTCACCTCACCTTGATCAAAGCGCAGTAGCGCTAGGATGCAGTTAATCAGAGTGGATTTACCGGATCCGTTCGGGCCCAACAAACCGAATATTTCTCCTCGCTTAATGTTAAGGCTGAGGTGATCAACGGCCACCAACTCTTTGTAGCGTTTAACTAGATCCTTGACCTCAACGTCGATCAATGTATTGTTCACCAAATTATTCGGCATCTTATTCTCCTCTCACGGCAGCACTATCTTGAGTCTGCCATAGTTAATATAGCGTTGCGTGCACTAGCGCAGTAGTGTGTACTGTCACTGTTATAAATGACAAATGTAAATTCTTTGCTAATATCCAAGAAGATGAATAGAATTGTGTCATACTTTACATTCAGACCAAGCATCGTTTTCAAAAAGGCAAGGAGTAAAAATGGCACACATTATAAATTTGGCCATAATCACAGCCTTGTGCGTAGCGCTCACCTTTGTTTCGGAGCCGCAGCTCTTGCTGGTGTTGAGCGTTCTCATATTTGTATTATTGGCTTCACTACCTTTGTTCTTTGCATATTCCAAGCAGGAAAAAATCAAGCAGCGAAGCGACCTTTTGTGCCAAGTCGTTTATCTGGCGCTGCTCATTGTGGGCTTTTTCTTGCCGGGCGTGCTCTTCGGACTACCTCTAGTGGCTTACCAAGTAAGCGATTGGAAACGGAACTGGCCGCTTTTGCTGACAGTAATCCCTCTCATGAACGCAGAGATCTCTGCTTTGCAGATAGCTCTACTTTACGGCGTAACACTCATTGCTATTTTCCTCGGATATTGGACAAGACGGACAGACAGCTTGGAGAAATCTCACTATTCTTATGTAGACACTTCGTCAGAACTATTGCGCAGGCAAAGGCAGCTGAATCACCAGCTGATGGCTCAGCGAGAGTTAGACCGCGCCTCAGATATTTTAGCCGAGAGAAATCGCATTGCCCGGTCAATTCACGACAATGTCGGACATAAATTGACGAGTGCCATCTTGCAGGTGGCTGAACTCGATTTGCTGGCCGCTGACGAGCAGGCGCAGTACAGTTCTTTGAGAGAGACTTTATCTGAAGCAATGGAAATGATAAGAAACAGTATCCACGACATTCATACCGAATCTTTGTCGATTGAAACAGCCTTGGAAAAGCTGGCGCATGACTTCAAATTCTGCCCTCTGCATTGCAGTGTGCAAATTAACGATCAACTGAGTCCCACGCTTTTTTACACAGTACTAGCTATTTGCCGCGAGGGCTTAAACAACACTGCTAAACACTCTAATGCCAGTAGAGTCAGTATTTCATTAAAACAGTGGGGAGACCATTACCAACTATTATTAGCAGATAACGGCTACACGATTGGCGGAAAACCCCAGACAGATGGCATCGGCCTACTGAGCCTAGAGGAGCGCGTCACAGCTATCGGCGGTACGTTAAATGTGAACCGACAGTCCGGCTATAGGATTTTTGCCAGATTACCCGCAAAAAGCGATGCCATGCCTGAAACGGAAACATAAAGGCCGACGTATACAAGTTGAGGAACTAACGTGACACCCACAAGGAGAGAGATGAGAATAATAATTATTGACGATGATCCCATAGTCTGTAAGAGTTTGCAGTCGATTATAGAGCTCGGCTCGCGCCGTGACAAGAATGAGGCGATCGAAGTAGTGGCCACGGGCTCTGACGGTCACGAGGCGATTGACCTATACAGCGAGTTTAGTCCGGACATTCTCTTGCTGGATATTCGCATGGAGGGAATGGACGGCCTGACGGCTGGCGAACATATTTTGGCAGCAGACGAGAAGGCGAAAATTCTGTTTTTAACAACCTTTGTAGATGAAGAGTACGTCCTTGCCGCTTTGCGCATGGGTGCGATGGGCTATCTGATGAAGTCTGATGTGGACAATATTTTGCCTGCTCTGTACGCTATCCAGCGCGGGCAGTACGTGTTTGGGGGTGAAATAGTTGACAGATTGTCGCCATTACTAAGCGACAGGCAAATTCCTGCCGAGGAGCGGGAATGGCGTGGTCTTTTCATTTCCTTGTCTGAAAGAGAGAAGCAGTTAGTTAAGCTAGTGGCAGATGGTCGCAACAATAAGGAGATTGCCGAAGAGCTTCACCTTAGCGAGGGCACAGTACGAAATTATCTGTCAAATATTTTGGATAAACTTGATCTTCGCGATCGCACTCAATTAGTAGTGGCCTATTTCAGACAGGATCAATCAAACTAAATGATGTAGGACGGTAAGAATTCTTCGCAGCTTCTTCGCATTTGTTCACTTTATATCGGTAAAATGAAGGTGACTTAATTAGGACTACTAGGAGGCTAACTATATGTATATGAAAAAATCAAGAAAAATAAGAGCAGGCACCTTGCTCTTGCTGGCTGCACTTTGTTTTACCTTTATCGGTGGACAGACTATTCAGGCAGCCGATACGAGCGATAAGGTCGCCATCTTAGGTTCGGGACTAAATGAAGCCGAAAGGACAGCTACACTTGAGCAGTTGAAAGTAGACTCGGGACAAGACATAACGGTCGACATTGTAAATGGTACAGACGCCGGTCGCTTTATCGACGCTACAATAGCAGACCGTGACATGATTTCATCCGTCATGGTTGAATTTAAAAACGAGGGCAGCGGTGTCAGTTCAGAGATTGTTTATCCAGAGAATATAACCAAAATAATTGATTATCAGTATTCTAATGCTGCCATAACCGCAGGCATTTACGACTGTCATATTACCGTCGCAGCAATTCGGCCCGTTACCGGTGAATCCGCGCTGACTGGCGTGTACAAGGCAGCAGAAGTCTACGGCATAGACCTAGATAAAGACAAGCTCGTTGCCGGCAATGATGAGTTGATCACCGTACGTGTAATCGAAGACAACAATGCAAATAATGAAGACTTTGATTCGGAAGACTTCTCCAAAGCCTTAACTGAAATAAAGGCCGAATTGGCGGAGCTAGTCGAAAAAGAAGGCAAAGATAATATTACGATTGAGCAAATCACCGTAATCATCAACAATGTCCTGAACAAGTATGAAATTAATATTTCTCAAGCTGATATCGACAAACTAGCTGCCACATTGGAAAAATACAAGAACACACTCAGTGCTGAAGACGTTAAGAAAGTCTTGGATCAGCTCAAAACCTTCGGCGAAGATACCTGGGGCATGGCCATGGATTTTCTGGAAGGTGCAGAGGACAGCGGGTGGTGGACTAATGTGTCCAGCTTCTTTAGTGACTTATTCAAGGCCATCGGCGATTTCTTTAGCAATTTATTCGACTAAAACATGATAATAAAGCAATGGTGCTTTGAGCCGTCCCGTAAGGGGCGGCTTTTTTAGAAAACAAATAAAATATATTAGTTGTGTGTTAATATTAAATTACACAAATAAATTTCAGATGATTCATATTATCTATTATGTTAGTATGACGTTGTGCATCTGCCGTACTTTTGTACATTGCCGGGAAGGTTGAACAATGTTGCTTCGTCTGATTGGCAGTCAATTAAAAGACAAGCTAGGGCAATTCATTGTCATATTAATTTTGCTGGTTTTCTTGTTTAGTCTCCTCGGATATGCTCTACATCGCCTACCCTTAATCGAAGAAAAGAAAATTGAAGCTCAGACTGCTATTAAAGTTGAGGGCTTTTTGCTGCCGCAGTCGAAGAACCAGCCCTTGGATTGGTCACCGGTTTATGTGTTTGTTGATGGTGATTTAGTTCCCTTCGTCAAGGATCTACTGATTTGCAGTTACGTTTTCTACAAGCAAGATTCCGTCTTAGTTGATGGTGAGCCTTATATTTTGCCTGAAGGTATGAAGGAACACTTACGTTTGTACGGCATTACTGATCTTGAGGCCACGGCGAGATTAGCAGCTACTAAAGATAAAATAACTTGGCGCTCACCTCAGTCCGAGGAGATGTTTAGCTCAGAAGACTTGACCGAGCTTCTAATCCCAAAAGGTTTAGAGGCTAGTTTGCCGGAAGATGCGGAAACGCTGACGATATCCATTTCGCCTTCACGAGCTTATATAGCGTCGGTTGACAAGGACGCTAAGCCGCAGCCTGTTACATTTCAAATCGCCGGTTCGTATGAGGCTCAGACCGGGCCACTATATTGCAGTTGGAAAGCCTTACGAGAGCAGTGGCATACATGGTATCCTGGGATGCCCTTCAATACAGATTCGCTTTCTTTCACTGTCGTCAACAACCTGAAAATAGAGGAGCTGCGCGAGGAAGGAGATCGTTATTTCCATCCGGATACGGGTATGCTCAGAGCCGAAATGATTATCCAAGACGCCAATTATCTAGAGCAAATTGACTCGCTCGAACGACATCAAGGATACATTGAGGTGTTATTCCCGGTCTTAATCGTTACTAGTCTACTTGTGGGGATTGTCAGTAGTTTACTGCTACAACTATCACGCCGAAGACAAATGGTCTTGATGCGTACGCTAGGCACGCCGAGTGAGACGATTTTCCTCATTAGTAATCTCGAATCATTGAGCTTGCTCTTCATCGCCTTTATCATTGCTCTGCTCATTTTGATTGTGGCTAATGTTGACTTAGATCCGCGCCGCACAGCCATTTCCGCCCTTCTAGGTTTAATCTATCTTGTCGGTAGTAACATATCGCTTGTTTTTGTTAAAAATAAGAGTCTCATCCTTGAAGTGAAGAAGGAGATGAACGATGAATAAGCAAAGCGTTAA
>LSQX01324079.1_pt1 | contig 12358 bp, 9 predicted proteins | sample 654561 | NCBI WGS metagenome assembly LSQX01 (sample SAMN04489861, study PRJNA283612) | anaerobic digester metagenome | isolation source: 4 biogas reactors fed with cattle manure at either 37C or 55C with and... | place: Denmark: Kongens Lyngby | collected 2014 | reverse complement strand
CCCTGGGGTTATTTTGTACTTCCTGGGCGGTACCCTCCGCAATCTTGGTACCATAATCTATTACGAATATTTTTTCCGAAACCTTCATTACAAGTCCCATATCATGCTCTATCAGGAATACAGTTATCTTTCTTTCGTCCCGGATGCGCCTTATAAGCTCTACAAGCTGCATCTTTTCGTCGTAGTTGAGCCCGGCAGCAGGCTCGTCCAGCAGCAGCAGCTTTGGCTGCGTAGCCAGTGCCCTTGCCCACTCCACCCTTCTTTGGTCCCCGTAGGGCAAATTTTTTGCCAGCCTATGCTTTTTGTCCAGGATTCCGACAAAGTCCATGCATTCCAGTGCCACGTCCCTAATCCTTTTTTCCTCCGCCCTCTGGGTGGGGGGTCTAAGAATTGCACCGGCCACACCGGCAGATGCACGGCAGTGCATCCCGGACATAACGTTTTCCATAACCGTCAGGTTTTTAAACAGCCGGAGGTTCTGAAACGTCCTGGCCATGCCCAGGGTGGTTATTTTATGAGGTTTCATTTTCATTACACTCTTCCCCTCAAACAGTATATCCCCCTCCTGGGCCCTATAAAAACCGGTCAGGCAGTTGAAAAGCGACGTTTTCCCCGCACCGTTGGGTCCTATGAGGCTCTCTATGGAACCCTCTTCTATACCGAAACTTACCTTATTGACCGCTGTAAGTCCTCCAAACCTTAATGTTAAGTCTTTAATCTCTAGAATCACCATTATTCACCCCGTCCGATATAAATTTTTCCCTGCGGTAAGTTTTAGGTATGGCGTTCAGGCCACAGTCCCTGGGGACGATAAATCATCAAGACCAATAATACCACACCAAATATTAACATCCTATACTGCCCGATACCCCTAAAAACCTCGGGGAAGATAACCACCGCAAATGCGCCGAGTATTACGCCCGGAATCTTTCCCATTCCCCCGAGCACAACCGCCAGCAGTATCATAACCGACTGGGTAAACAAGAAGGACTCGGGTGAAATGGCTGTCATTTTTATTGCCATAAAGGACCCCGCCAGCGCTCCGAATACCGACCCGATAATAAATGCAAGAAGTCGGACCGCAACCACGTTAATACTCATCGCTTCGGCAGCGTCCTCATCCTCTCTTATACATTTCCACGCCCTTCCCAGTCTCGAATCCTGCAGCCTATACGATATAAAAATCGCCATAATAGCCAATACCAAAAAAGCGTAATAGAAATGATTTATCCTTACCATGGCAATGCCAAAAAAAGTGGGCCTGTCTATCCCGACCAGCCCGGTGGCCCGGCCGGTAATTTCCAAGTTCCTGGCTGCCAGTCTGATTATCTCGCCGAAACCCAGCGTCACTATTGCAAGATAATCGCTTCGTAGTTTAAGGGTAGGACCGCCTATTGCCAGACCGGCGATTATTGCCATTAAAACGCTTACGGGAAGTGTAAGCCAAAAGCTTATGCCATAGTGCAAAATCATAATGCCGGTGGTATAGGCCCCAACAGCGAAGAAAGCCGCATAGCCAAGACTAAGAAGCCCGGCAAATCCTACTATTATGTTTAGCCCAAGGCATACAACTACATGAAACCAGAAAGTTGTCATAACCTCCGTAATATACATGCTACTTTTCATAGGCAGGTAAATAAGCACCACAACTGCAACCGCCAAAACACCGTAACGCACCTTTTTATCATCAAACAACACATACAGCCTGTCAATAAGCTGTGCCAAAGGGTTTTTACGTTTTGTAGCCGTCTGAGCAGATGCGCTCTGCAAGCATGTCTGTTTTTCCTTCATAGGCTCTACATCCTCTCGCTTTCTTTTTTACCCAAAAGCCCCGTTGGCTTGAATATCAGAATAAATATTAATATCGTAAAGGAAAATACATCCTTCCACGCCGATCCAATTAAAGGGATCTGTGTTCCGAAGGATTCCAGAAGGCCCAGCAGCAGTCCGCCCAGCATAGCACCGGGAATTATCCCTATCCCGCCTATGACTGCAGCAGTAAAGGCTTTAATTCCTATAGTAAAGCCCATATAAAAATGCAGGCTTCCATAATAGACCCCCGCCATCATTCCTGCAGAGGCAGCCAATGCAGAGCCAACAAAAAAAGTAAGGGCTATTATTTTGTTGACGTTAACGCCCATTAAGCGACAACAATCACGGTCCATGGATATTGCCCTCATCGCTTTGCCATACATGGTCCTTGTTATAAACAGATGAAGCACCAGCATGAGGGCCACCGCTGCCAGTATCAGAATAGCCTGGGTATGGGTAATAAAAACGCTGCCTATCGAAAACCCGTCATATCCCAGTCCGGTTCCATAAGCCCGGTATTCACCGGCAGTAATAACCATTACCGAATTGTACAAAACCATCGAAACACCCAATGCGGTTATAAGGAGTGAAAGCCGTGGGGCTTCCCGCAGTGGCTTATAAGCAACTCTTTCTATTATCACTCCCAGCAGGCCAACTACTATCATGGTAATAAGCATGGATACAATTATTCCAAGCCAACCTTTGCCAAGAAAGGTTCCTCCAAAAAAGGTCAACAAAGATAAACTGCAAAAACCTCCCACCATGTATATATCTGCATGGGCGAAGTTCAGCAGTCTGATGATGCCATAAACCATGGAATAGCCCAGAGCGACCAGCCCGTAAAAGGACCCCAAAAGCAAGCCATTGAATAGCTGTTGAATGACAATCTCTTGTAAAGACATAAGCTCACCCTTTCGTATATTGGAGGTATACGCAAGGCCGGGGGCAAAATGCCCCCGTCCTGCGCCAACAGGTTTATTCTACTAGGACCCATTTGCCTCCTTCACCTTTAAGAATCATGAAGTTACTCTCCTCAAGTACGTTTTCCGGTGTAAAGGTGACTGTTGCACAAAGGGTTTCGAATTTATCGGTTGCTGCCAATGCATCGCGAATTGCATCCGGGTCGGTGCTCCCCGCCCTTTCTATGGCATCTGCCAGAAGGTGGGTACCGTCATAGGCAAGCCCTGCATAGGGACCGGGCTCCTGATTGTATTTCGCATTATAGGTGGAAATAAACTTTTGTGCCGCCGGCAGGTAGTCAACAACCGGAGGCGACGTGCAGTACACGCCTTCGCCGGCTGCTCCGGCAATCTCCAGAAGCTGTACCGAACTGGAGCCGTCGGCAACGGTTATTTCACCGGTATAGCCCCCCTGGCGAAGCTGCATTATTAACATGGCACCATCGGCGTGATAGGCTGTCCAGTAGACCCCTTCTGCTCCCGAAGACCTTATCTTGGTAACCAGCGATGAGAAGTCCTGTTCACCCTTGTTAACAACGTCATAGGCTACAACTTCGTGGCCTCGGCTTAGCCATTCATCCCTTGTAAGTTCCGCCAGGTTTTCCGAGAAGCCGTCTCCCTGGTGTACGAAGGCCAGCTTGGAAACGCCCAGTTTTTCAAAACAATCTGCCGCTGCATCCGCCTGGTGATAGCCGGGGCTGTTTATCATGAACGCCCAGCCCGGGTTCTCTTTTATTAACTCGGTTGAGTTTGCTGCTGTAATGATAAAGGGTACCTTAGCATCCCCATAAATCTTCAATGCAGGTATGGTTGCCCCGGAGCAATAGCCTCCGAGTACAGCCACAACTTCTGAGGATACAAGCTTGCTGGCTGCTGCGGTACACATCTGTGGGTCGCATCCGTCATCACCCAGAGTGAATTTAAGTTCCTTGCCTAGTATACCGCCTGCTGCATTTATCTCATCTGCTGCGATTTTCATCGCATTCTCCATATCCTGGCCATATGTAGCTTCCGAGCCGGTTACAGGTACCATAATGCCTACAAGTATTTCCCCGTCAAACTGGGGTGCTTCGGCTCCTCCAGCCTCTTCATCTTCGCCCTGCGATGGTGCGGCGGGCTGCCCACAGCCAAAAACCCCGGAAGCAATAAGTACAACTACAAACGCTAAAATCCAAAGCCTTTTTGCCATTAATTCAACCTCCTAATTTATTTATTTTATCCCGTTTGATCCTTAAGGAATTTATAGACCAACGGGTTAATGCCAAAGCAGCTTCATCCATTTAATTGGAACATTTCCAACTAAAGGGATTCATGGCATATAGCGGTGCACCTGTCGGATAGCGCTGTTAAAGCTTGTTGCATTCATCGAGTTGTTCGGCGTCTTGGACCCAATGGGTTGAATAATTATGTAATGACGGGCCCTGTTTGTGAACTGAATATTAGGTTTGTTTTTAATGTAAAGACCTCAGTAAGTAAAATCGGCTCGGAATTTCTTAGTATCCCGACTATTCTCTTATGAGGTTTTCAAAGGACGAGGATAAGACTATTAGAGAAAATTTATCGCATTTGACAAAAATAACGCATATAATGCCACATCTTTTATATACTTACCTAAAAATATACCATTATTTTTATTAATTATAAAGGGAATTTTTACATCCCTTTCTTTTTGCCTAGTCCAAGTAGCTACGCCCAGGCTTACCGAAGCCCTTTTTGAGCCAACAGATTCACCCTCATAGGTTTGCCCTTTTCCTGCTCTGATGCTAATACGCCTTGAAATTTTAGGTAGTTATTTACAACGCCCTCATCGGGGTTTATAGTTATTCCCTTCCGAATGGCCTCAAGAAGGGCACTGTCATATACAATGCATTCCTCCAGTCTTTTCTCCAGGGTTTCTCTCCTTTTCCGTTCCCTCTTTTTCTCTGCCAACCCCTTGTCCTCAGAAACGGGCTTTTCGTTTTGAACCAGTTTCTTACGATAAAACTCTATAACCCTTCCCAGGTAATGCTCCCGCATCACCGATAGAGTTGAAGAACTGTAACGATGCATATATACAAGGACCCGGAAGCCCTTTTCCCTGCCCGAATCAAACAACCAGTAAACAGGCCTTCGGTTATACATTGACAAATGGTCTTTATAAAAGCTCTTTTCAAAATACCGCTCTATGGCCTCCTTCACAGTTTCATCCTGTCTTTTACCAAGGGTGCGGGCAATGAACTCAAGGTTTTGGGCAAGGGTTTTTGCGCCGAAGACCGCCTCCACAAAACCGGTAAACAGACTTAATATACTGTCTTTGAAACATCCTGCATCCGTTACGGGTATTATATTGTCCTCCTTCACTGCAAAGCCTTTATAATTACCTCTATGGGAGGGGCCGCCCTCATGGATAAGACCCTCAGCGTCCGGGGAAAAACGCCCGAACATGCACCCCACCGCATAGGATATGAAGGACTTTACCGCTTCCTCACGGCTCGGCACATTTATGGTTATATCCCTCTCCTCCACCTCCGGCTTAAGGCTTCCCTGCAATCCGTAAAGCTTTATAAATATATCGTTTAGTTCCTTTTCGTTTGACCTGAGACGTCTTATAAGGCCTTCCACAACCTGATACCAGTTTGCGTAGGCCTCTTCAATTCTTCCGGCCCCTTCTTTGTATTCAATCAGCGGATGTTTTTTGAAGTCCCAGGAGGTCTCCTTGAAATCCCAGTCGGTTTTTGATATTTCTATGTTTTCTTTGGAAAGCTGCTTTATTCTTTCCCTTAGGCTATCATCCTTTATATCTGCTATGGGCAAGTCTTTAATATCACCTACCTGGATATTAAAGGTAGGGTTTAGTATCTCAAGAAACACCACTGAAAGCTTACTGCATAAAAAAGCCAGCAGTATGTAAAGGTCTTCTTCCGGGGCAAAGATTGAGGAGCCCGCAACGTCAAATATAAACCCCGGAGGCGAATATCTTGCACCCAGGTTGGTGGAGATAAACGTATAGGTAATGCCCTCCCGGAAATAATAGCGAATGTTCTTTATGGTCCTGGAATAGTTACCGTACAGGGAAGCTGCCAGTTCCTTTACCTCGCTGCCGTTTTCTTTCCAGTCTACCACCAGCAAGTTGTTCCCGTACCACTTCCGGTAGGCGCCTCCCTTGTTGTAGGGAAACCATCGGCGGCCGCTTTGGAGGGCCTCGTCGGTGCTACCGCACCCGAAGCCGATGTTTTGGTAGGGCACCTCGTACCAGTATCTTACAAACCTTTTGTTGTCGGAGGTGGCCATGCCCTGCCTAGGTTTTGCAATATCCCCCAGCTTTTTGTTGTCTACAAAAGCACGGATAATCCTTTTTTCGGCCCAGTAGGCAATGGGTTTGCCCGGGATACCGTCAAATTCAGACATGCTTGCTGTGAATTTCTTTGCTTCCCCGCAGCCCGAATCCATGGCAAGCAGGGACCTCTCCTTTGCACTGGAACCGCTGCAGCGTTGCAAATCTATGAATACCGAGCGGTAGCCCTCCACCTGCACCCGTCTTGCCACAAAGGCGGTGGACTGTACTATTGTTCCCACGTTCCCCTCAAAAACCCCGGAACCCAGGTGCAACATGCTACAGATGCAGCACTGGCCTAAGAAATTTTCCCTGAACCTCCTGTAGCTTGACAGGAACATCCAGGAGTGCTGGTTTATGAGCGCCATGCATCCCCCGTCCACCGTCATTTTTAGCGCAAGGTCCATGAAAACGGTAAAAAGGTCGTATTTTGAATACTTGTAGTGGGTGTTAAGGTAGCCGGCAAGCCGAGGATTCATACCCCTTATGCCCATATAGGGAGGATTTGTAACCACCACATTGTATTTCCCTTGCATTGCCTTTGCCTGCTTTATAAGCCCTAATATCCTATCGTAATGCGGCAGTAGGGCCTCCGGCCCGTCGGTACCCCGGCGATACCGCCCGTCCAGTTCTTCCCACCACTGCTGCAGCCGCTCCAGGTCCATATCCGGAAGCTTTATGACGGAACCCAGCCCCCGGGCATCACGAAAAGCCGCCAGCAGCCTGTCCATATCCTTTATGCATCCCTCCGGTATCGTTACCCTATGCGCGGTGCCTGCCAGCGGCATTACGTCACCGGCGGTCAGCCCACCGCTTTCCTGCAAAACATAAAGGTTAGGCTTTATTCCTTTTCGTAAAAAACCCTTGTCTTTGCTTCTTGCCTTCATCATAAGAGCAAAGCATGCAAGGCCCGCAGCTCGCTCGTCAATGTCCAGTCCGTATAGATTGTTTTTAATTATTAGAGCGGGTATCCCATCCTCTTTGTAACCTTGGGAAAGGTATATTTCATAAAGCAAATCGAATGCATATACAAGTATATTCCCGCTGCCCATGGCCGGATCCATAATCCTAATGCTTTCGGGGGATTGTAATTTCTCTCCTGTCACCGTTTTCAGTCTGTCCCGAACTCCGGCGGGTTGCCCCGCCTCCTCTATGTAATAATGCCAGCCCTGCCTAAGACTGCTGTCGGGATGTGTATCCAGCCACAGCCTGCCCAGCGAGTTCTCCACCATGTATTTTACTACCCATTCCGGGGTAAATAGCTGGGTTGCCGCGGGTATATCCTCCCTGGTTATTTTATTGTTTCTCCTTAGCCCCTCATAGACTCCGTCCTTCCTGGGGGATATAAAATACTGGTACAGCCATCCTGTTATCTGCACATTGTTCAGAAAATCCTCCCGTTCCAAACTCTCTGCCATATCCCGTACCACTGAGCCTTCCCCGGGGGACATATCAGGCATAAGCAGCCGTTCATAGCCCAGATTGTCAGCGAACACAAAGGGTATTATCTCCGAAAGCCCTTCGCACCACGCTAAAATATTTTGCTTGTAAATATCTCCAGCACCGCTGTTATAGAGGCTACTTCCTGTGTGTTCCTGTTCCCCAGCCGCGGCCGCATCCACGTCCCCATCCTGTGTTTGTATGTCCCACTCTATCCTTTTAGAGGGTACAAAAATCACTTCGCCGGGTGGCAAATAACCATTTGCCTCCATATACCACAGGCAGACCAAGCGTATAAACCAGATACAGGTGACTTCCTCCATCACCCGTTCAAAGCCCCGCTCCTCCACGTCCCTTCGAAGGGCAGCCACTGCAAAAGATACGGGGACGGTTCTTGTGGCTTTCGTATCCGCCGTATCCTTGGTAATACCAAAAAGGGCCGCCCTTTTGGCAACCTGCTCAATGAGGTTCTTTCTGGCCCTTAATGCGAAATTTCTAAGGTCATTTTTCCCCAATGCCATTCCCCCGTCAAATCCTGTCATCGCCTAATTACCACCTATGAACTGCCAACTGCCACCTGTTATCTGCGACCTCGCTAAATGGGTCTCCCTAAAAATTCCTTTACAATGCTGTAAATGTCTTTGTAATCATCGGTATCCGCCGTCAGTTTCTCAAGGGGACAAAGATCGGACCTGTCCTTGTTTAGTATCCCCGGCACCAGCAGGGTGGTTGAATGTATAATGCCGTTATCCGCAAGCAACCCTTTCGCATCCCTGCTCATGACCGGCGTATATACGCCCTTTACCCCTCCCAATACGCACAGCGCGGCAGCCGCCTTGCCTATAACCTTATCGGCCACGCAGCTTCCCCTCATATCCTCTCCAAGCTCTGAAAGGGTATTAAAAAGGGGCCTTATTCCCCCATCCTGTCTGCTCATTAGTATGCGACCTTGCTTAGCTATCACCAGCGAATGGCTGCTTTGTTTAAGCCTTTCCGTTGCTATCTCCAGATCTCTCATAAAGCGTTCCCCTCTCAATCATGAATACCAAAGCCGGTATCAGTACCAGCTGCAGTACAATCCCCGGCAGCCCGGTGACTATGGCTCCCTTGACATAGGCCATGGGATTTATGGCAATACCAAAGAACCTCATCATCACATAGGCGGCCATACCCAAGGCGACTCTTCCCGCCACCATCGCAGAAGTGAGGGACAGGTATATGTTCTTTTTGAATATCCTGTGCACAAGCCCCGACACAAGCCCGTATGCGCCCAACTCCATCACCATAAGCGGCAGAATGGGTGGTGATACAGGCGGCATGCCTGTAAGCAAATGGCTTATTATGGGGGCTATTATACCTACATACAAGCCTATTGCAGGGCACACCAAAAGGCCCGCCAGTATTACCGGAATGTGCATGGGCAGTATAACCGTACCTCCTATACCCGTCAGATGAAAAATCTGTGGGAGCAGTACCGCAAGAGCCAGAAAAAAAGCTCCGTGCAAATAGTGTCTGAATGGAATTTTGCGCATAGTATTACCTCCCTTGAAATTTATGCTGCTCCATTGCTTTTTACGTTTTCTGCTGTGCTGGGGAGCAGCAGCTAAAACACGCACCGTAGTACCAATGAAATACGTCTGTCTATTTAAGCTTACCTTAAAAATTGGGAAAATTCCACTAAAAAAAGAAATCTCCATAGCATGCGTCTTGTTGACTATACCATGGGAGACTTCAATTTCTTCTTAATGAACAATTTGGTTACTTCAAAACCTTCTTATATACACTCCTCTATAATGCCTTGGAACTCCTCAGCTGTTACCAGCCTTTTCTTTTCCACTCCTAATGCCTTTACACGCTCTAATACTTCCGTTACCTGTTCATCTGTAGCAGTAATGCCCAATTTATCAAGGTAATACTGTACAGAAGCCTTACCGCTTTTTTTACCTAAAACGATTTCCCCGGTCTTTCCAAAATACCTCGGGTCGGTGGCAAACATCGCCAGAGGCTGATCAACTACCAGGTTTACCCCTATTCCAGATTCCCTCGTATAGTTTCTTGTGCCGGAGAAAGGTTTATTAGGAGCTACGGGTACACCGGAGATTTTCTCCACTAGGTCACATAGCTCTCCAAGTTTATCAAGTTTGTAGGGTGTGTCCATACCCAATAGAATGTTCATTGCCATAATCAGCTCTTCCAACGCCGCATTCCCGGTCCTTTCGCCAAGACCGTTTACACAGGCATGAACTACATCGGCACCTGCTGCAATACCTGCCAGTTCTGTCGCTACCGCAAGTCCAAAGTCGTTATGCGTATGAACCTCTACAGATAAACCATTGGTGAGTTTTTTCATCTTTTTCACTAAAAACTCGATGGTCCTTGGTAATGCACAGCCCATAGTATCTACTATACCTATCGCATCCGGCGGAGAGTGCTGCATTATGCCGGAAACCAGGTTCTCCAAGTCACTCTCCCTTGCCCTTGTGGTATCATAGGGAAAATACACTGCCTTTAATCCCAGGCTTCGGGCGTGATTGATACAGTCCATGCTCTTTTCCAGGACATTCTCCCATGTCCATCCAAACTGATATTTAAGCTTTGGATAGCCAATGGGCACCTCAATAACCACACCCTTTACGCCGCATTCACAGGCCATATCAATATCTGATCGCATTGCTCGTACAAACGCATATACATTGGCTTCCTTAAAAGTACTACTTATTGCCTTAATTGCATCGTAATCCGGCTTGGAAACCGCAGGCATTCCCGCTTCTATTCTGGTTACCCCGGTTTCTATTAATTTTTCCGCTATTCGCAGTTTATCATCGACCGAAAACACCACTCCCGGTGTCTGTTCACCGTCCCGCAGCGTTGCGTCGTGGACCTCAACAGGCTGCTTGGGCACGGAAGCATCTTGCACCTCAGGCTTCTCGTTATATAAACTTACCCACCATGCATCTTCCTTGTAGTATTTATTAGTCACAATTCTTCCTCCTTAAGCCAAGGCTCTATCAAGCTATGACAGAATTATTAATCTTCAATATTTAATAATCTTGCTGGGTTGGTTTTCAACATCATGTCCAGTTCTTTTTGGGATATGCCCAGGCTCTTCATTAAATAATAGAAAACGCGCATACCCTGTACCGGTGATGGACTGTTTACCTGGCCATAATCAGTCATCATAATACAGTTTTCCGCACCAACCCCTCTAATTATTTCAACAATCTCTGCCGGGTCCTGTCGCCCATTATGTGGTGAACATGCGCCGTAGGACAAAGATATTACACATCCCTTTTCAGCAAGGCTTTTAAGCACATCAATGGAAAAGTCCTCCAGCCAAGCATTCGGATGGGTTATCTCAAAGCTTTTGAATCCTATCTTTTTAGCCTCATGGGCCACGGCAAAACATTCTTGGGGCGAAATATGGCCGCTACATAATACTGCATTGTATTCTTTACATACTCTGAGAATTTCCTGCACTTCCGGCTTAAGTTTACCTTCTAAATCGGTTACCGTTAGTTGTTCCGTTGGGTATCCGAAGGATGAAGTGTTTACATAATGCTTTATCCAATGCCCTTGTTTTGCTTTATCGAAAGCATATTTTGCATCCACTGTCGGCAACCAAACAACCCTGGCTCCCGATTTAATGGCCGCAACAACAGACCTGGGAGATAAGCCCCCCACCGTACCATTTAGCGAAATGCTGCCGATAATCGTTGTTTCCGGTACTATCTGATTGGCTGCCTGGGCTGCGGAAACTGTGGAAGTGAGATGGCATTTGGTTACAACAGCCTTCATACCGCATTCCGCAGCTTCTTGCGCCAAGGTAATTGAATCGGCATATCTTGGCATATAATCCGGGCCAACATGGACGTGTATATCAATGGCACCTTCCAGCACTCCATCATCAAATAGCCTCATAATATCCCTCCAATTACTTATCTGAGTTCATACTCTGTCTTTCGTCCAGTTGTCTTACGAATTCATATCCGGCTCTGAACTTATGAGACCGCACATACTGCTCCACTTCGTCATATTTCCTTTGGTCAATCAATCTGATTATTTCATCATGTTCTTGTATGGACGCTTCAATTCTCTGTGGAACTAAATCAAAAACGGATTTTGTAATACTCCACTTCTTCCATAAATCACAAATCATATTGTACAGTTCCTTCTGTGGGATACACTTATAGATTCCTAAATGAAATTGCATATTGAGTTCTGAATACTTTTCTATATCATGGTCGTCAAGGGCTTTTTTGATCTGCTTATTTTTATTAGACAATTCCTTTATACTATTAGGAGTCTGATAGTCTATACTTTTCCTTGTAGCATATCCTTCCAGTACTCCTTTTAGCTCGAATATGCTGATAAGCTTTTCCTTGTTGAAACCAGAAACAACCGCACCCTGATTCGCTTTTGTTCTTATATATCCTTCACTTTCCAGCCTCCGTAGTGCTTCTCTTACAGGAATCTCGCTAACATTGTATTGTTTGGCGATTTTGCTGATTATTAGCCTATCCCCCTGTCTGTATACGCTTTTCTCAATATTCTCAATTAATAATTCGTATATTATGTCTACTTTGCTTTTATACTGTTGCATAAGACCCTCCTTTTAAGCACCACAGCTCTGACAACAACCTGGGTTTTCCTGCCGCATTAATTTTATACTAAAACTAGGGAAAAATAAAGCCCTTAAGCTAATAAGCTTATCCATGCGGAGATGCATATTCACCTCCGCATGAATACATCATACTGCTTTTGAACTAGCTGCTATTTTTCATCAAAGTATCTTTTTGCCCCCGGATGCAGCCGGCTTGAACCCCTAATTACAGAG
>LSQX01105956.1_pt1 | contig 12359 bp, 9 predicted proteins | sample 654561 | NCBI WGS metagenome assembly LSQX01 (sample SAMN04489861, study PRJNA283612) | anaerobic digester metagenome | isolation source: 4 biogas reactors fed with cattle manure at either 37C or 55C with and... | place: Denmark: Kongens Lyngby | collected 2014 | reverse complement strand
GAGTATTCTCAATTCGCCTGTAGGGGTGAACACAAAAATTTCGCGGTCCGGCGGCAACGGAAGGTCCTCAGGCTTGGTGTCGGCTGGATTTTCAAGGGCATAGCGCACGCTTGCAAGCCAGCGGTCGAGATTGGCCTCGTGTTGCACCCCCTTGTAGGCCCAATGGGCCGCATTGCCCCTTTCGGCCTCGTCATCCATGCGCGTCGTGCGAATCTGCACCTCCAAATAGGCTCCGCGGCTATTCTTTACGGTTATATGCAGACTCTCGTATCCGTTCGGACGCGGAGTGGTAATCCAGTCGCGCAGTCTTGAGGTGTCCGGTTCATATTCTTCGGTAACATAGCTGTAGACTTTCCAGCAGAGGTTTTTTTCCAATACCGCATCGGGTTTGCAATCGATTATGAAGCGTATTGCAAATACATCATAAACACCCTCGAACGGCACATTCTGATGTTGCATCTTGCGGTAGATGGAATAGGCCGTTTTGGTGCGTATCTTAAGCTTATACTTAATGCCGGCATCATCCAGCTTATGCTCAAGCGGCTTTATGAACTCGGTCATCAGCTTTTTGCGGTCGCTTTCAGTGGCTTTCAGCTTGTTGCTGATGGCCCTGTATTCCACAGGGTCGGCAAAACGGAAATAGATTTCCTCCAGCTCCTGCTTTATATTATATAGCCCTAGCTGGTGGGCGATAGGGATATAGAGCATGAGAGTCTCCAATATCTTCTGCTCTCTTTGGGATTTCGGGAAGATGCTTAGGGACCGCATCACTTCAAGCCTGTCGGCAATTTTTATAACCGCCACCCTCGGGTCGGTGGAATATTGCACTATGAGTTTTTTGTAATTTTCCGCCTCCAAACGGGTGTCTTTCGGCTTTATGGTGGAGATTTTATTGAGCCCGTCCACCATCATCTGCACATCTTTCGGGAAAGCCGTAACGGAGATGTCTTTATGTGTTCTGGTAGCCTCGTGCAGGTAAACGGCCGCCACGCACTCCGGCGGCAGGCCGAGTTCTTTCTCTACAATTTCAGCTACATTGTCGGCATGGCCTATGAACGGAGTGCCGTCGCTGCGGACTTCTCCATTCAGCGCCTTTACCGCAATGTCTCTTGCCTTTTGCACGATTTCTTCCATAAGTTGCTCTTCTTGCGAATACAAACTTAGTAAAAAATATCAAAAAAAACTCCTCCGGATTTTGGGCTCCGGAGGAGTAAATAAAAAAACAGCTAAAATACTACGGTCTTACGATATAATAGAAAATGAAGAGGGCGGCGAGAATCCAGAGGGTTACGCTTATCTTCTTGAATTTTCCGGAAAGGGCGTTGATTACTACATAAGTAACCATACCGAGCATGATACCGTGGGAGATGCTGTATGCCAAAGGCATGAGCAGCAGGGTGATGAACGAGGGGATAGCCTCTGAGTAGTCGTCCCAATCGATGTCGCGCACGGGAGCCATCATCATAACACCTACTATTACCAATACGGGGCCGGTGGCGGCTGCGGGAATAGCTAAGAAGAGCGGGGCGAAGAACAGGGCGATTATGAAGCAAATAACTACTACAAGAGGAGTTACGCCCGTGCGGCCGCCTTCTGCAACGCCGGCAGCGCTCTCTATATAGGTGGTGGTGGTGGAGGTGCCGAAGCAGGCGCCGGCCACTGTGGCGATAGAATCTGCCAGGAGCATCTTGCCTATTCCGTCAACTTTACCATCCTTATCCACCATGCCGGACTTTACCGAAACACCCACAACGGTGCCTATGGTATCGAACATGTCGATGAAGAGGAAGGTAAATACAACTATGAACATATCCCAGGTAAGCAAATGGCTCCACTTGAATTTGCAGAAAATAGGATCGATGCTCGGGGGAACAGCCACTACGCCTGTGAAATTGGTAATCCCCATGGGGATGCCGATAATGGTGGTTGCCAATATGCCGATGAGGATGGCGCCGCGCACCTTGAGCGCTACGAGCATGCCGGTGAGGACAAGACCGATGATAGCTAAGATGGAAGTTTTGGAACCGAGGTCGCCGAGGGCTACAGAGGTGGCGGCATCGCTTACGATAAGACCGGCGCTCTTAAGGCCGATGAATGCGATGTAAAGACCGATACCTACGCCTATGGCTCTTTTAAGAGAGGCCGGGATGGCATTGGCTATGGTTTCACGCGCTTTGGTTACAGAAAGGATAACGAAGATAACACCTTCGATAAGCACGGCGGTAAGAGCAAACTGCCAGCTGTATCCCATGCCGAGGCATATCGTATAAACAAAAAAAGCATTCAAGCCCATACCTGGGGCGAGTGCGAACGGCTTCTTTGCTATTACGGCCATGCAAAGCGTACCCACTATTGCAGCGAGAGCCGTGGCGGTAAATACTGCGTCTGTAGGCATTCCCTGGCCTGCGAGAGCCGAGAATATACCGGGGTTGACGGCCAGAATATAAGCCATCGTAAGGAAGGTGGTAAGTCCTGCAATTATTTCGGTCCGGAAATTATGAACCGAAGGCCTGAATCCGAAGGCCTTCTCCATGAAGTTATTTTTCATATCTTAAATCTTTAGAATACCCACTTTGTTCCTATGCAGGGACGGGCTTTGAAGCCGGTGAAGCCTGCGAAATTGAATGATAATTCAACCTCAGTTCCTACGCTGAGATTCGGAACACCGAAGTGTTGACCTATATTGTACCAGAGTTGAGGCTCGGAAATGAATACAAACTTGCCGTCCTTGAGGAAATTGTCGCTTGCGGGGTCTTCGGCGAAGGCTACCACATCCTCTCCCCAAACATCAGCGAAGCCGCTGAAACGAAGACCCTTTACACCAAAGAGGTCTTGCATGCCCCATACGAAGGTGAATTGCAGAGGCAGGCTGCTTGTGGTTCCCTTGCTGAAGGTTTTGTAGAGGACCTTGAAATTGAAGGTGTTGCTGAAACTGCTGTTGTGCAGGAAATAGTCTACACCGAAGAGGAAATTCTGGCTCGGGAAACCGATGCCGCCATTGTACTCAACCTGTGCGCTGAGGGCTCCGACAGCAGTATCCTGCCAGAAATTCAGGCACCTGGCAATCTCAAAGTAACTTCCGCTTGCAAGAGCCTTGGCATCAGAAGCGTTGCTTCCATCGTAATCGTAGTCGATAAAGAAGAAAGTGTTGCCCCATCCGTCGACATGAAAGCCTTCGAGGGTTGTAGTGAAATGTCCGCGACTTAAGTCGTAGAAGGTCTGTAGATTTGTTTGCGCAAAGGCTCCTTGAACCAATGCAAACGCCGCTACAGCGGTAAATAATTTTTTGAGCTGCATAAAATGTAATTTATGAACTTGTTATATATGTAAAAAAGTTAGAGTTGAAGAAGAGAGCGTACAGGTACGTCTATTCTTTTTCTTGAGTCAGGGAATTCTTCGGCCAATTCTATTATAAAGTTGGCGTATATGGTTTTTGGGGAAAACTTGCGTATAAGTTGCAAGGCGGCTTCTGTGGTGCCTCCGGTGGCCAAAAGGTCATCGTGAAGAAGCACCACATCGCCTTCCTCGAGGGCGTCCCGATGTATTTCAATCGAGTCCGGCCCGTATTCCTTCATATAAGTTACTGAATAAATTTCACGGGGGAGTTTTCCGGGTTTTCGTATCGGTACAAAACCCGCCCCGAGTGCGCAAGCCACTGAAGCCCCGAGTATAAAGCCCCGGGATTCTATTCCCACCACCTTTGTAATGCCGCAGTCCTTGTAGATGCCGGCAACGGCCGAAGTCATCTCGCGAAGACATTCCGCATCTTGATAGAGGGTGGTTACATCCCTGAACAGCACACCGGGGACGGGGAAGTCGGGGATGCTTTTGATGTGGCTCAGCAGCAAATCTTTATTCATCTTTCTTCAAACGGTTTATTTCGAAATTCACAGAAGTGTCTCCAATGGGGTTTTTTCCGAATTCATAATCCATACCCGGAAGTATGGCATTGAGCAGCACGCCCACTATTGCAGCGATGGCAAGACCGGAAAGGGAGGTGAAGCCTATCGATATGGCATCGTTTGCACCGTACTTGATGCCTATTGCAAGCACAAGTATGAGAGCTGCGATAATCACGTTGCGCGATGCTTTGAAGTCCACCTGATTTTCCACAATATTACGTACGCCTACCGCTGAAATCATACCGTAGAGCACCAATGACACACCGCCGATGGTGGCTGTGGGCATGCAGGCGATAACGGCTGAGAATTTTGGGCAGAAAGAGAGTATTATTGCAAAAACGGCAGCTATGCGAACCACGCGCGGGTCGTACACTCGTGTAAGGTTCAGCACACCGGTATTCTCGCCGTAAGTAGTGTTTGCCGGAGCGCCGAAGAGAGATGCGAGAGAAGTTGCGAGGCCGTCACCTACGAGGGTGCGGTGCAGGCCGGGGTCTTCCAGATAATTTATTCCCGTGGTGGAGGATATTGCGCATATATCACCGATATGCTCCATCATGGTTGCAAGGGAGATGGGAACGATGGCGATGATGGCGGCCACTACGAGACCCCAGTTGGGGTTTTTCAATGCTGCAAAGGCGGTGTTTTCCCATTGTATGGGAACTCCTAACCAGGCGGCTTCCTTTACAGGGGTGAAATCGCAAAGGCCTAAGGCCGCCGCCACAATGTAGGAGCCTAAAACTCCGAGCAGAATGGGGATGATTTTAATCATACCTTTGCCCCAGATGTTGGCCGCGATTATTATGGCTATTGCGAGCAGGGCGATCCACCAGTTGTCTGCACAATTGCCTATGGCCGAACCGGAAAGGATGAGACCTATCGAGATAATGATAGGGCCGGTAACGATGGGCGGGAAGTAGCGCATCACCTTCTTGGGGCCGAACCATGCGAAAAGGCCGGCGAGTATAAAGTAAACCAGTCCTGCAAAGAATACGCCTATGCATGCATAAGGCAGAGCTTGAGCCAGTGTAAGGCCTTTTGCCATACCCATTTGAGATACTGTCGCATAGCCTCCGAGGAAGGCGAAAGAAGAACCGAGGAAGGCGGGAACCTTCATCTTAGTGCAGAAGTGGAAGATGAGAGTGCCAAGACCAGCAAAAAGCAGGGTGGCGCTCATGCTCAAACCCGTGATGACCGGAACCAACACCGTGGCCCCGAACATGGCGAACATGTGCTGAAGGCCTAATGTCAGCATTTTCCCGGTCCCCAAAGACCGGGCATCGTAGATAGCTGTGTTTTGTTTCATAATATTTATTCCCATTCTATGGTTGATGGCGGTTTACTGGAGATGTCGTAAACGACTCTGTTCACTCCTTTTACTTTATTTGTTATATCTCCTGATATCTTTGCCAAGAAATCATAAGGAAGGCGCGCCCAACCGGCGGTCATGCCGTCTATTGAATTCACAGCCCTCAGAGCTATTGTATATTCGTAAGTTCTTTCGTCCCCCATTACTCCCACGCTTTTTATGGGGAGAAGTATGGCGCCGGCCTGCCAAACCTTATGGTAGAGCCCTGCTTCGCGCAGTCCCTCTACATAGATGGCATCCGCTTCTTGCAATATGCTCAGCTTTTCCGGCGTAATCTCTCCAATCAGGCGGATGGCAAGACCGGGTCCGGGGAAGGGATGCCTCGATAGAATTTCATCGGGCAGTCCAAGAGCGATGCCTACTTTGCGCACCTCGTCTTTGAAGAGCATTCTAATAGGCTCAACCAATTTGAGGTCAAGATTTGCGGGGAGCCCTCCCACATTGTGGTGGCTTTTTATGCATACCGATGCACCGCCTACGGGGGAGGATTCGATTACATCGGGATATATGGTGCCCTGACCGAGCCAGCTTACTCCCTTTATCTTTTTCGCCTCTTCCGTGAAAACCTCCACAAAGTCGCGTCCTATTATCTTGCGTTTGGTTTCGGGATCGCTTACTCCTTTGAGGTCGGCTAAAAACTTATCTCCCGCACGCACTCCCGATATATTGAATCCCAATCCCTTGTATTGCTCCAACACTCTTTCGAACTCATTCTTTCGGAGCAGGCCGCTGTCAACGAAAATGCAGTGCAGATTATCTCCGATTGCTTTCTGCAGAAGGGTTGCCGCTACAGTGGAATCCACTCCTCCGGATAGGCCCATCACCACCTTATCGTTGCCGAGCTGCTTTTTGAGGGCGGTTATGGTGCTTTCGGCAAAATTTTCACCGGTCCAAGTACCGTCGCAGCCGCAAATGTCAAGGATGAAATTCTTTATGATTTCAGCTCCGTTCTCTTTGTGCTGAACTTCGGGATGGAATTGAAAAATGTTTTGTCCGCAAACCCTGTATGCGGCATTTGCCACCCTTTCGGTGGATGCTATGGATTTAAAGCCTTTCGGCAGAGTGGAGATGCTGTCGCTATGGCTCATCCACACTTCGCTTGATGAGGGAACCCCTGCAAACAAAGGATCGGAAACATCTTTTATCTCAAGCATTGTCCTGCCGTATTCGCTTGTAGATGATGCCTCTATGATTCCGCCCTTTTCAGAGGCAAGCAATTGCGCTCCGTAGCAGATGGCGAGAAGAGGCACTCCCTCAGGAAGTTCGGGGGCTTTGGGAGCGTTCGCATCCAATACGCTGGAGGGTCCGCCCGATAGTATTATGCCCTTTACCTCTTTGGATATGGGTTTGGAATAGGGTACAATCTCGCAATAGACATTTTGTTCGCGGACACAACGTGCAATGAGCTTTGTGTACTGGGAGCCGAAGTCTATTATGAGTATGGTATCCATTATATCTTGTAGTTGGGGGCCGATTTAACTATGGTAAGGTTGTGGGGATGGTTTTCGATTACGCCGTTGGCGGTGATGCGCACGAACTTCACGCTGCGCAAATCTTCTATCTTACCTGCGCCGCAATAGCCCATTCCGCTTCTCAATCCGCCTATAAGCTGGTAGATGACATCTCCCACCGCCCCTTTTAAGGGGACTCTTCCCACTATTCCCTCCGGCACTAATTTCATGGCTCCGGTTTGGAAATATCTGTCGCTCGCACCTGCTTCCATGGCATCTATACTGCCCATTCCGCGATATATCTTATATTTTTTGCCGGTCTTGAAATCCTCGAAAATTTCGCCCGGGGCTTCTTCTGTGCCCGCAAGCAGGCTTCCGCACATAACGCAGTCGGCTCCGGCCGCCAAGGCCTTGACTATATCTCCCGAATACCTCAGGCCGCCGTCTCCTATTATAGGTACGCCGCTGCCCTTAGCCGCCTCTGCGCATTCCAAGATGGCGGAGAGCTGGGGTACGCCCACTCCGGCAATTATGCGCGTGGTACAAATGCTTCCTAGGCCTATACCTACCTTGACGGCATCGGCTCCGTTGTCTATCAGGCACTTGGTGCCATCCGCCGTGGCTACATTGCCTACCACCACCTCCACTTCCGGCAGCGCCTTTTTGATTTTCGCCAAAGCTTTTACAACGCCTTTGCTGTGCCCGTGCGCCGAATCCAACACTACGGCATCGGCTCCGGCATTCACAACTGCGCCTGCCCTTTCCACCACATCCGGCGTTATGCCCAAGGCGGCTGCAACCGCAAGCCCTTGATTGTGCACTTTGGCAACTTCCTTCGCCTGCGACTCTATGGACATATTTTTATGGATAACCCCTATTCCACCTTCTTTTGCAAGTGCTGTGGCCATAGGGGCTTCTGTGATTGTATCCATTGCCGCGGAGGCTATCGGGATGCTTAGTTGTATTTTACGCGTAAAATGGGTTTGCAGGGAAACTTCCCTTGGAAGTACTTCGGACCAGGCTGGAATAAGAAGTACATCATCGAAGGTCAGGCCTTCTTGAATTAAACGTTCCTGAAATGAATTCATATGGTCAAATTCCAAGTGGCAAAGATAAGTAAAAAATCCGCAAGGCAGAATAGGCCCTACGGACTTTTTTAACAAAGTTATCAACAAACGCTTTCCGGCTTGCTTAATCCGGCTATTATCCCCTTAATCTATTTTCGAGGCAAGGTCTATAAGTCCTTTGAATTGGGTGCGATAGCCGTGAGGATCAAAACTCAGCGATGCATCAATAAGATTAGTGGCAAGGTCAAAAGAGGAGCTGCCCTTGTGAGGCGATTCGCGGAGTATCATGCCATAGGCGGCGGTGCCGGCGGCAAAAGACATATTTGCCGTAGAAACAACATCATTCGAGCTCTTTACACTGTCTTCTATGAGAATGCTGTTTTCGCCAAGCGCCTTTTTATAGCGGACACTGAATTTCGCGCATTCGGAGCCGGCGGCATATTTTTCTGCGGGAACGAGTTCATAGAGGGCTGTTATTGTTTGTCCTGCGCCGATTTCGGAAGCATCAGTTTTGTCATCTTCAAATTCCTCCTCGCTCAGAACGCGGTTTTCGTAGCCTATAAGACGGTATTTCTCCACTTGCTCAGCATCAAAGTTGATTTGCACTTTCACATCGTTCGCCACTGCGAAGAATTTTCCGTAATCGTTTACAAACACCTTCGTTACTTCATCCTCGGAGTCGATGTATTCGTAGGTGCCGTTGCCTGCATTGGTTACTTTTTCTATCATGGAGTCGTTGAGGTTGCCGCGCCCGAAGCCGCAAATGGTAATATATATACCCTTCTTTGCATAGTTCTCGACTATTTCAATCAGTCCTTCGGTGCTTGTAACCCCCACATTGAAATCTCCGTCGGTGCCCATGATTATACGGTTGTTGCCGCCCTTGATGAAGTTTTCTTCGGCTTCCTGATAGCCCATCGTGAGGGCATCCGCTCCGCTTGTTGCTCCGCTGGCCTGCAGACTTCTAAGAGCATTTTTAATTTGCACTCCATCGCTCGCGAGGGTTGACTCCAATACCTTTTTAACTCCCGAAGCATAAGTGATTATGCTGACACGGTCTTTCGGGTCCATATTGTCTACAAGGGTGCAGAATGAGCTTTTAAGAAGTTCTATCTTGTCTTCGGAATTCATGCTGCCGGAGACATCCACAAGAAGCACAAAGTTGGAATTCGGTCTGTTCTTGAGACTCTTTCCCTTGATGCCGAGGCGCATAAGGCGGTGGTTTTCATTCCATGGACAAGCGCTAACCTCTGAATTCAGGGCTATCATCTCATCCCCCTTAGGCTCGGCATAATCGAAGGTAAAGTAATTCAGGAATTCTTCGATTCGAACAGCGCTTTTTGGAGGAAGCTGTCCTTCCCTGATAAAGCGGCGCATATTGGCGTAGGAAGCGCCGTCACAGTCGACAGAGAAGGTGGAGGTGGGTTCCTCTTCGGTCGTGATGAAAGGATTATCGTCAAAATCGTCATATTTATCGCCTCCCTGGCTGTCTTGAGGAATGCCTTCATCGTAATTTCCGACAAACGGTCCGTCAACATTCATATCCTTGTAGACGCCTTTTTCGCAGGCGCAAAGTGCCGCAGCGGCTGCCACGACAGCAAAAAATATTTTAGTCCTCATAATCATATGTGTTATTTTCACTTTTAATTAGATGCCTTCCTGCTCAGCCGCGTTGCATCCGAAAGGGGTAAAAAGCTTGTTGACATTTTGTCACGGGCACGGGATTTGACAATAGTAAGAGCGTAATCGATTAAATTTATTCTATATATGATAAAAGGTAAAATAGGGGTAACGACAGAAAACATATTCCCCATCATTAAGCAATTCCTGTATTCCGATAAAGAAATATTCCTGCGCGAGCTCGTTGCCAACGCCGTTGATGCAACCAAAAAACTCCAAATCCTGAGTTCCAACGGTGAATTCAAAGGCGAATTGGGCGATTTGAAGGTGGAGGTGGTATTGGATGAAAAGGCGAAAACCCTTAAAATCATCGACCGCGGCATAGGCATGACGGAAGAGGAAATCGACAAGTATATAAATCAGATAGCATTTTCCAGTGCGGGAGAGTTCCTTGTCAAATACAAAGACCAGAATATAATAGGCCATTTCGGCTTGGGCTTCTACTCCGCCTTTATGGTTTCCGATAAGGTTACCATTGAGAGTTTAAGTTATCAGGATGGCGCAAAGGCGGTGAAGTGGACTTGCGAAGGCAATCCCGAATTTGCCATGGAGCCTTGTAAAAAGGAAGATAGAGGCACGGTTGTAACGTTGTATATAGATGATGAAGACAAGGAATACGCCGAGAAAGGGCGCATTGCCTCCCTGCTTGGGAAGTACTGCAAATTTATGCCGTTCCCTGTAGTGTTCGGTAAAAAGACCGAGTGGAAGGATGGCAAGGAGGTGGAGACGGAAGAAGACAATATCATAAATAATATCGAGCCCATCTGGTCCAAAGCTCCGAGCGAGCTCAAAGATGAGGATTATCTTAATTTTTACAGGGCTCTGTATCCCATGCATGAGGACCCCATGTTTTGGATTCATCTGAATGTGGATTATCCCTTCACACTTACCGGCATACTCTATTTCCCGAAGATAAAGGAGCGCATGGCCATCGACAGGAACAAGATTCAGCTTTACTGCAATCAGATGTTCGTGACCGACCATGTGGACAATATCGTGCCGGACTTCCTGACGCTGCTGCACGGCGTGATAGATTCTCCCGATATTCCGCTGAATGTCAGCCGCAGCTACCTGCAGAGCGATTCGAATGTTAAAAAGATAAGCACTTACATTACTAAAAAGGTGGCAGACAGGCTGGAGATGATTTTCAAAGAACAAAGAAGCGATTATGAGGCGAAGTGGGACAATATAAAGCTGTTTATAGAATACGGCATGCTTACGGATGAAAAGTTCTGCGAGCGCGCATTGGATTTTGCCCTGTTCAAGAATACAGACGGCAAATATTTCAGCTTTGCAGATTATCGCAAGGCCATAGAGCCGGCTCAGACCGATAAAAACAAAAAGGTGGTTTATCTGTATGCATCAGATGTAGAAGAGCAGTACAGCTGGATTGAGGCGGCAAAGCAGCAGGGGTACGATGTGCTTCTGATGGATTGCGAACTCGATGCCCATTTTGCCAATCTGCTGGAAGGCAAAATCAAGGATACCCGTTTTGCCCGCGTGGATTCCGACTCTGTCGAAAATCTGATTCCCAAAGAGGATAAACCTAAGCCGGAGATGAGCGATGAGGATAAGAAGGCCCTGCAGGATATTTTCACTGAGGCCCTTCCTGCCGGCAGCGAATGGTGGGTGGAGCCCGAAAATATGGGAGAAAATTCATCTCCCGTGCTGATTACCCAAAGCGAATTCATGCGCCGCTACCGCGAGATGTCGGCATTCGGGGGAGGAATGAACTTTTACGGGCAGATGCCTGAGAGCTATACAGTAAAGGTGAATATGGAAAATCCTCTCATCGCCAAGATTTGGGAGTCCAGAAAAACCGTGGTGGAAAAGCCTTCCGGAGTTGATTCAGATGGTAAAGAGACAAAAGAGGAAAGCCGCACCACTACAAGTAAGCAAAAACTGCTGCATCAGATTATTGACTTGGCCCTTTTATCCAGCGGAATGTTAAAGGGCAAAGACCTTGCGGAATTCATCAAACGCAGCGAAAGTCTGCTTAAATAAACGTTTAATAATAATGTAAAAAGGGACCTTTTTGAGAAGGCCCCTTTTTTGTGTCGTGCAAGTCTTGTTATCTTGTAACGCTTATTTCCTGTACAGGAGATTCAGGAGCGAGTACATACAGTTCCACTATTTCTTTTCCAGTCCTTTTGCCTGTATTGGTGATTGTTACGGAAGCGCTTATGTTGCCGTCTTTATCCACCTTCACTGAGGGCTTTCCATATTGGAATGAGGTATAGCTCAGTCCGTAGCCGAAAGGATAGGAAACCTCTTTCTTTGCGGTGGTGAAGTAGCGGTAGCCCACCCATATTCCTTCCTCATAGTTAATATAGTCGATATCTTTCTTCGGCTCTTTCTTTCTGCCGCTGAAGAAGGATGAGAAATCAAAGCCTGAACCGGAAGAAACCTCGTATGGGAAGTTGAAGGATGAAGGAATATCGAAATAATTGACAGGGAATGTCATCGGGAGTTTTCCTGACGGATAGCTCTTGCCTTTGAGCACATCTGCAACAGTGTAGCCGACCTCCTGGCCGGGAGTCCAGGCAAGCAGTATGGCATCGGGAAGGTCTTTCCATGATGCGGTTTCGATTACTCCTCCGATATTGAGCACCACAACCACTTTTTTGCCGGCTGCATGGTATTCATCCGTAACGTTTTGCAACAGCTCGCGCTCCTCTGCGGTGAGAGTCCAATCCCCGTTGGTGATTTTACGGTCGGCGCCTTCACCGGCATTGCGGCCTATGGTAATCACAGCGATGTCGTTGTCTTTCACACTGGAAGAAATGAGTTTCTTCGGGGTTGCAGGCTCTGAAAGCACTGCATCTCCCAAAAGCATGCTTATTCTGGCAGCGCTTACGGCATTGTCAGCCTTTTTGAATGCGATGTATTTGGT
>LSQX01071975.1_pt1 | contig 12362 bp, 6 predicted proteins | sample 654561 | NCBI WGS metagenome assembly LSQX01 (sample SAMN04489861, study PRJNA283612) | anaerobic digester metagenome | isolation source: 4 biogas reactors fed with cattle manure at either 37C or 55C with and... | place: Denmark: Kongens Lyngby | collected 2014 | reverse complement strand
ATATTAAACAAGAAGATAAAAAAATGTAAATTAAAAAATTCTTTTGAAAAAATAAAAAGGAAAAACTACAAGAAATTACATTAATTTTATTTGAAAACAAATAAAAATTAACTATATTATATTTTATAAAAAAACAAATATTATTGCTAAAACTAAATAATTTTGCTAATTATTTATACTCAAAATTTTATAGATGGACTTAGATTATGAAACAAAGAACAGCACAGATTAAACGGATTTTCATAGTTTTTCTATTCCTTTTTTGCAGCTCGCAGCTTTTCAGCCAAAATAAATATTTGTCATTTGAAAAAGGAATAATAGAAAGCCAAGTTGAAACAACAATTCCAGATAGAATTGTAATTGAAAATGGCTTTCAATCGGTGGAGGTTGAGTATCTATTCAAAGATGCGGCGATTTCAGAAATTTCTGTCGATGGGAAAAGTTATACTTTTGTTCACATTGACGGTTTTGGCAAAATGACAGAGGTAGGCAAACCAGCTCTGCCTTGCTTTAACGATATTTTTGCAGTTCCGGATTTTGCAAGCCTTAAAATTACAATCTTGGATGTCGCTTTCAAAGATTATGGAGAATTTTTAATTCACCCCGCGCTTCAGCCAGCCTCTGATTTGTATGGTGCGCCAAGTCCAGATTTTGAGATTGACGATGCTACTTATCAAGGAAATGAATTTTTTCCAGTCCAATTAGTAGAAACTGTTGAAGCTCAAAAACTGCGCGGGACCGAGCTGAATTTCGTTCAAATTAGACCTGTGCAGTTTAACCCAGCTACAAAAACGATAAGAGTTTACAGCAAAATAAAATATAGAATTGATTTCATTGGCGCCAGAGGTTCTTTTAACTTTGTCAGTGAAAGAAGCAGCGAGCATTTCTGCCGCAATGCCTTGCGTGTTCCATTAAATAGACAAATGGTAGAAAGAGCATCGAAAGAAAATTCGCAAAAAAAAGATAAAATTCAGCGCACAAATGGACCCAGAAAAGATTATATAATCATAACAACCTCAGCTTATTCGGAAGCTGCCCGCTTGCTTGCAAATTGGAAAAGACAACTCGGCTTTGGCGTAGAAATCAATATAAAAAGCACTTGGTCAAGCTCCGAAGTAAAAGATAGTTTGAGGGCTTATTATGAAAATTGGACTCCGCACCCAGACTTTTTTGTAATTATTGGGGACCATCCCGATGTGCCGGGCGAGTTAAAATCTGCTAGTGAAGGAGTTTGGGCAACTGACTTGCACTATGCCTGTATGGATGGAGTTGCTGATTGGATGCCAGATATAGCAAGAGGAAGGATTTCCGTTGCAAATCAAACGCAGGCTATTCAGGTCGTCAATAAAATTATTAATTATGAGAAAAATCCCCCCACAAGCGAAAGCTATTACCACAACGGTTTGAACTGCGCCTATTTCCAAGATTATGATAATTATAATTCTTATGAAGACCGCCGCTTTCTAAAAACATGTGAAGATGTTCGAAACTATTTAATGGGTTTAAATTATAGCGTAATTCGTGTTTATAATACCGAAAGCAGCGTAACGCCTTTGTATTGGAACAACACATATTATTCTAACGGTGCTGCTGTGCCAAATGAATTGCGGCGTTCTGGTGGTTTCACTTGGAGTGGAAGCACAAGCGACATAATTTCACAGATCAATCAAGGAAGGTTTTTTGTGCTGCACCGCGATCACGGCTGGTATGAAGGCTGGGGCGACCCTTATTTTAATATAACAAGCATTAGCTCGCTTAACAATACGAATTATCCTACTATTGTTTTTAGTATGAATTGCCAGACGGGAGGCTTTTATCAGGATCTTTGCTTTACCGAGGCTTTTTTGCGGCACGGCAATGGTGGAGCAGCGGGCATTCTTGGCGCTTCCCAAGTCAGCTATAGCGGATATAACGATGCTATTGCTTGCGCGCTTTTCGATGCTATTTGGCCCTCCCCGGGCATTAATCCAGTTTTTGGCACAGGCGGAGTAAATAATCCACCAGCCAGTCAGCACTCAGCAATGTTCCACTTGGCTGATGTTATGGATTTTGGTTTAATTAGAATGCTGCAAACTTGGGCTGGCACAAGCTCTGCTAATCAGTATCAGTTTGAGCTTTATCATTGGTTTGGCGACCCAAGCACTAAGATTTGGACAGCATACCCTCAGACGATTAGTGCGGACTTCCCCTCAGTTTTGCCTACCGGCTCAAGCTCGCTCAGCATTAGCAACTGTTCTTGTCCTAACGCAACAGCAACTCTGGTTTATAATGGAAAGCTGCAAAAGAAAATCATTTTAAGCGAAGGGGCTGGCGAAATGCTTTTCGATGAGCCAACCTGCTATACTCCTGTTACATTAACTATTTCTCAAACAAATTATAGACCATTAGTTTATATTTATAATCCAAACGCTGCTGCTTTACTTTTGCCAGAAAACCAGGAAATAAATATCTCTATTAATCCACTTTTCGACTGGGAAAACGTTCCAAACGCAACGAAATACCATTTGCAAATATCAGACAGCCTTGATTTTTCTAATATTCTTTATCAGAATTCAAATATAAATAGCTCGCAGCTTCAACTCCCAAATAATGTTTTAAGCTATGGGAATCAATATTATTGGAGACTTCGCAGCGTGATTGCTGGAGATACAACGGATTGGTCTTGCGTTTGGAGCTTTAAAACAATGAGATATGCTCCTTTTTTGACCTCGCCTTCAAATGGAACTATCAACGCACCATTGAATTCTAATCTTATTTGGAAGGCTTTTCTCAATGCTAACCGATATTCTTTGCAAATATCAACAAATCCAGATTTTTCTACATTAGTCCTAGATCTAAGCAATCTGTTTAACACAAGTTATCCAATTCCAATAGGAATTTTAGATAATGAAGAAACTTATTATTGGCGAGTAAAGGCAATAATTGGAACTGAGGAAAGCGAATGGTCTGACCTTTGGAGCTTCACCACAATAGAGCAATCTTTTGTAGCCACCATTGGCACTGAATCAAGCTACAACAGTTCAGGCACTTACCCCGCCCCTTATGGAAATTGGTATTGGGGCGCGAAGCATCAATTTTTAATTAAGCAAAGCGAGCTAATGCAGCTTGGCTTTATGGGTGGCAACATATTCAGCTTAGCTTTCGATGTCCAATCAGTTAATAATTGCGCTCCTTTGCAAGATTTTTATATAAAAATGAAGCATAGCAATGAAAACTCATTGAGCGGCTTTGATAATTCCGGAAATTGGACTCAGCTTAGCGTCCCTGCCACCTTTTATCCAGTTCAAGGCTGGAATACACATACTTTTTCAACTCCTTTTGCTTGGAATGGAGTATCGAATATATTAGTTGAGATTTGCTTTCAAAACAGCTCCTACACAGGAAACGCTTCTACTCGCTACAGCGCTACGCCATTTTCAAGCGTTGCTTATAGAAGGCTTGATGGCTCTGGCGTTTGCGGTTACAGCACCATCACTGAAACATCTTATAATAGACCCAATATGAAGCTCAACGTTACGATGCCGCAATACAGCCCACCAAACTTGCAATTTCCACCCGACAGCGCTTTAAATATTGAGACATCTGTAAACTTTGCTTGGTCCTCCGTTTCTTATGCAACAAAATATGCTTTGCAGCTCTCCACAGATGCAAATTTTTCTAACTTAATTATCAACAATGCGAATATAAACTTAACGCAGTTTTCTTCCAACTTGCAATACGATCAAAGTTATTATTGGAGAGTTAGGGCAATAGTAAATAATAATGTAAGCCCTTGGTCCGAGGTATGGACTTTCAAAACTACTCCCCTTCAAACTCATAATATTGCGCTATCTACTGGCTGGAACAACATTTCAAGCTATGTCGAACCAGAGGATTTAGATCTTTATAATATTTTTGGTGATATTGAAAACGAATTGCTGTTCTTGAAAAATGGTCGCGGCGGAATGTTTGTTCCCTCCTATAACTTTAATTCTATTGGAGATTGGAATAAATTGTATGGATATATTTGCTATCTTACTCAGGATGCGACTTTATCTTTAACAGGCAGGCAAATCAATCCAGAGCAAAGCCCGATTGAATTATCTGCTGGCTGGACTCTTATCCCATATTTATGCAGCAGTTCTTTAAATCCTTATCTTGCTTTAAATTCTATAATAGACAATTTAATTGTTTGCAAAAATGGACGTGGTGGCGTTTTCGTTCCATCTTATCAAATAAATACTATTGGAAATATTAGTCCCGATTGGTCTTATTACGTTTACTTAAATTCTGATGATACTTTGCTATACCCAGCCAATAGCTCCGAAAAGGCAAGCCTTAGTAACATAACGCATAAAATAACGCATAAAATAACGCATAAAGAGCCTTCCATAAAACCGGATTTTTCAAATACGGGAAATGATGCAACTTTGCTAATCACTTTGCATAATGCTAAAAATGGAGACGAGCTTCTTGTGCTTAATTCTGAGAATAAAATACTTGGCACGGGAACTTTATTCAATTCTGTTGCCGCTATTACTATTTGGGGCGACGATGAGAGCAGCGAGCAAATTGATGGAGCAGTTGAAAATGAAGCGCTTTACTTAAAGCTATTCGATGCCGCAGAAAAGCAATTTAAAAATATTCAAACTATTAGTATAAAAGACCTTGCTGGGCAAAAGCGAGAAGAGTTTTTATACAAAAAAAACACAGTCTATTTTGCTGAATCAATAGCTTTGAAAGAAGAAATTTATTCTTTGAATGTTTACCCAAATCCACTTAGCGATTTTGCCGATATTAGCTTTTCACTTGAAAAAGAAAGCAGTCTCAGCATTTCTATTTTTAACGCAATGGGAGTTGAAGTTTTAAGTTTAGCAGAAAGAGAAATGAAAGCTGAAGGCAATCACACAATTCATTTTTCTGCAAAAGATTTGCCAAGTGGAATTTACTATTGCACTTTAAAAGCAGAAAATAAAGTGCTTTCAACAAAATTTGTGATTATAAAATAATGTCTGAAAATAGCTTACCAATAGAGTTGATTTATGAGCTTGACTTTGAGCATCACTGCGCTTATGGTCAGGACCAGGAAAAGGATTATGAGGTTCTTATTGAGCAATGCAGAAGCACAATCAAGGATTTAGATGAGCAGTTAATTAGGAAAGCATATTTATATTCTCTTGACGCCCATCGCTTGACAAAGCGTCTGTCCGGCGATTTATACTATACTCATCCTTTAAAAGTTGCTCTGTTTTTAATGACGCTCATCTCTTATGGAGACAATCAATCCGTTGCTGCTGCTATGCTTCACGATATTGTGGAGGATGTAAGTTCGATTTCGCTCCAAGATATTGAAAAGGAGTTTGGAGCAGAAATAGCTCAAATCGTAGACGGCTTAACTAAAATAAGCGGTAAAAAAACAAGAAGAGAAGGCAGATACGCAACTTATACAAAGCTTTTCACTGCACTTGTAAAAGATATTCGCGTCATTTTAATAAAACTTGCCGATAGATACGATAATTTACGCTCTCTGCACCTTTTCACTGAAAAAAGACAAAGGGAAGTAGCTGAGGAAACTTTGAATTTTTACGTTCCTTTTGCTCAGCGGCTTGGGCTTTCTAAAATAAGGAAGCAAATTGAGGATTTTTCGCTCTACTACACAAATAAAGAGATTTATAACTCTATCAAAAAGGCATTGGCTGACAAAAGGCGCGATTTTATAAATTTTATGAAATCTTTCACCAGTCAAATTGAGCTAAAATTAAATGAAAAAGAAATAAATCACATAATTACAATCGAACACAAGCACGTTTATGAGATTTATAGAATGCTTGAGCAAGGGAGTCAAATTTCTGAAATTGATAATTTTTACTCCCTTGTAATTGTTTTGCAATCAAACGATTTTGCAGAATGCTATCGTGCCTACGGAGTGATTGCCAACATCTTTGGACCAGTAAGCACGCTGGAAGATTACATTGCAAGACCCAAAATTAATTTTTACCGCGCCCTTCACTCCACTCATATTTCTACAGAAAGAAAATTAGTAGAAATAATAATTAGAACTGAGGAGATGGATAAAATTGCTGACGGCGGAATTGCAGCAGTCTTTTCATTGAAAGAAGGGCATAAAGCGCTTGAGCTTGAAGAGGAAGATATTGAAGAATGGATTTCTTGGATGAACGAGATAATTCAAGAAGGCGAAGAAGATGCTATTCAGAAAATCTGGGGTTCTATCCGCATGAATCTTTATGAGGACGATATAATTGTCCACTCCAAATGCGGTGTTTCGTATAGATTGCCAAACGGAGCTTGTCCAATTGACTTGGCTTTTCTAATTTCTGATGAAAAGGCTTATCATTGCATTGCAGCAAAGGTGAACGGTGAAACAAAGGCATTGAATTATGAATTAAAGAATAATGATTACGTGGAAATTATTAGCTCGCCACACAGCATGCCCAGTGAAGATTGGCAAAACTATGTGGTTAGCCATAAAGCAGTTGTCAAACTTTATAACTATTTTAAAAGCAATGAATTAAAGGGTATAAATATTAGTAGAATTGACAACTCCCTCCCTAAATTCAAGGTGGTTGCAGAAGATAGGCATAATGTTTTAAATGATATAAAAAACGCCTTTGGTGTAGAAAATATTTCTCGAATTAATATCTCTTCAAATAATTCAATTTTCGAGGGTGTTTTCACTGTAAGCAATAAGGACGAAAACTTTTTAAACCTTTTATTTACAAAACTTTTTTCTGTGCAAGGAATAAAACAAGTAGAAAAGATTGAGGATTATGGATAAAAAAATCTTAAATCTTTTTTCTCAATTCTAAAAATTCCTTATAAAGATCGGGCAAATTATTGATAATAGCTTCGATTTTAAAGGCTTTTAAACGCTCGCGGGCTGGGGTGCCGAAGTAAATTCCTTTTTCCTCAATGGATTTTCCAATTCCAGATTGAGCATACAAGACGACATCATCAGCAGTAGAAATGTGTCCGGCTATGCCTGATTGCCCGGCTAAGCGATTTCGCTTTCCAATTTTACTGCTTCCGGAAATGCCTGCCTGAGCTGCAATTCCAGTATTTTCTCCGATCCTTACATTATGGGCGATCTGCACTAAGTTATCTATCTTGCAGCCCTTTTCAATGACCGTGCTTCCGATCAAGGCACAATCTATGGTAGTATTGGCGCCGATCTCTACATCATCTTCAATTACAACGTTGCCAAGTTGGGGAATTTTTTCGTAAGAGGAATCTGGGTTTTCAATAAAGCCAAAACCATCTGAACCAATGACAGCGCCAGCTTGGACGAGGCAATTTTTCCCAATCACCGTTCCCAAATAGCAAACCACAGAGGAATGAAGCTCGCTCCCACTACCGATAGAAACATCATCATAAAGCACTACGTTTGAGTGTAGCACAACATTTTCTGCTATTGTGCAATTATCTCCAATAACGCAGTAAGGGCCAATATAGGCGCTTTTGTGAATCCTGGCATTTTCTCCAATAATTGCAGTTTTGTGAATGAAAGAGCTTTTTTTGGGCTGCAAAGATTCCACATATTTTAAAACTCTATAAAATTCATAGTAAGGATTTTTTACAGCAATAAAAACTTGATTTTCTTGCGGCACTGTGTCTATATTTTCTGGGACAATCAGGCAAGTTGCCTTGCAAGAATCAAGAAAATGTGCGTATTTACTAAGATAAAAAAAGCTTAAGTCCCCAGGCTCGCTATCTTCAATTCCGCTTATTTTTGAAATTAAAAGGTCTGTTTTACCAATAATTTTTCCGCCGATTAGCTCCGCTATTGTTTTTACTTTTAAAGGACTTTTAAGTTTCATATCTATTATTTTTCTTTTATAATTTCCATAGATGGCTTTTCTTGATTACCTTCGCTTGGTGGCTCGGAAGGAACTATTACTTCTTCTTTCTCAAGCTCGCGTGGCTGACTCGATCTTTGGCGCGAGCGTCCCCTTGGAGCTGACTTTCCTTCTTTTTCAAGATTCCTTGGGTCTTTTGTAATTTTTTGTTGTAGCTCTTCTTCAAGCTTTTTCACATCCACCCCAAGTTTTCTAAGGACTTTTACAGTAAGGTCATATTTAAAATTCGTATACGGCAAAGGATTGACGCTTTTATCCCAAATTATATCATATCCCTCGTCTGAGGCAACGTTTTGAATAGCAGCGTAAATCTTTTCTTCTATTGGCTGCATAATAGTTTTCACAGTTTGATCATACTCGCCACCAGCCTCAAACCTTTTTCTTGCATATTCAAGCTTTTGGCGTTTTAAAAGCTCAAGGTCTTCGTCTTTTTTTACTTTTTCTTCATCGCTCCAAACAAGTCGATTTCTTTGAATGTCTTGCTCAAGATCTTGGATTTGTATATCAAGGTCGCTTAATTCTCGCTTCCACTCTTCAACAACGGTGCGAATGCGTTGGTCTGCTTGCTGAGCCTCTGGGAACTGCTCTCTAATTACATCGGAGGCAATAAAGCCAACTTTTTGCGCCCTTAAATGATTGAAAGGACTAAGTAAAAATAGCGATATTGCAGCGATAATTGTAAAAGATTTGTATGCTTTAAAAGACTTATATGTTTTTTTTATCATAATGCTACTATATTATGCTGCTATATTAAAAAATTATAAAACAAGGTCTGAATTATGACGTTTTATCCTTAAAAATAGTATGAAAAATTCATCAGACGGCTACGCTCCATCTGATGAATGTAAAAATCTACAAAATGCAAGGCAAATTATTTTTTACCGCGTTTAATTCTATCTAATACTTTAAATGTAATGTCGAGCTGGTCTTCTGCGTAAAGAACGGTATCGGTTACTTTATTTAAGACAAGGGAAATTTTTTCTTCTTTTGCAACAGACTCAATTGCTTCTTTCATTTTCTTGCGTATCGGCTCTAAAAATTCTTCTCTCTTATTTTGAATTTCATTATAAACTTTTTCACGATAAGCAATGGCATCGCTTTCCATTTCCTTCATCTCTTCTTCTTCTTTTTGCTGCTGATCAGCTGTCATCATACCTTTTTGCTTCTGATATTGTTCAAATTTATTATACAAATCTTCTTGCATTTTTGTAAGCGTGTCGTTAGATTTTTTTTGATAATCCCTTAAATATGCGTCTGCATCGGCAGCTTCGGGAATTTCCTTAACTATAATCTCAACATCTACCACACCGATTGAAAGGCTTGTTTTTTGCTGTGCAAAAAGAGATGAAGAAAAAAGAACAATGGTAACTAAAGTTAAAAAAAGATAATTTTTCATAAAAAAAAGTCCTAAATATTTAAAAATACAATTATTGTCCTAAATGAAACAAGAATCTCCAACCGGAAACCTCGCCTGTTAGATCACTTTTATCGAAGCCATATCCATAGCTAAAGCCAATTAAACCAAAGGGATTAAACAGAATTTGCAATCCCAAGCCAGATGAACGCTTCAAATTAAATGGATCGGTATTTTTTAGATCCGACCAAACATTTCCAGCTTCTGCAAAAGCATATAGATAAACCGGCATCGGCTCTAAGGAAATAGCGAATCGCAGTTCAGCTGTGTATTTAGACATAACAGTTCCACCTTTATTGGGACCTACTGACTGATCTTCATAGCCACGCAAGGGAGTGATCCCAAGTCCGCTAAGTCCATTTCCTCCCATATAATAAAGCTCAATTGGGTTAAAAGTCGTGTCTGATTTAAATCCAGTTATATAGCCAAGATGCGAGCCAAGGAAAAGCACAAGCCGTGGATACTCATTTATGAAATACAAGGGGTGCGAGATCTCAAATTTGAATTGGTTTTTAAAGTAATCCGTTGTGCCAAGTCCAATTGCTCCCATAGCTAATTGAGTGGAAAAGGAAAACCTTGAGCCGGAAGTAGGAAAAAACAAGTTATCAACGCTTGAGCGAGAAAGAGTCTGTCCCAAAGTAATTTCTGTGCTAAGCCCCGGACGATAATATGAGCCGGTATACTCATCTCCAACGTCATTTCTTTGGACGACCAAATTCCAATCACCTCTAAAATAGTTATCGGGCCACTTGAATCTTCTTCCTAAATTTAAGGCAACGCCAGTCCTTCTTAAATTCATATAGTAATTTATTCGTGAATCGAATATATTAAAGCCAACGGTTGTAGGAGCATCGAAAAGCCAAGGCTCAGAAAATCCAAGATTTATATTCTGTATTCTATTTGCTTGTCCAAACTCCCAGCTAAAATTTAAAATCTGTCCTCCGCCACCTTTTAAAGGCTCTTCTATGGCAAAATTATTGAATGTAAAACCAATAGCACCCGTTAAGCCATAAGAGCCAGCCAAGCCAATTGAGGCATTAAAAGTATCAGTTGAGCGCTCCTCTACCTTATAAACAACGTCAACTTTTGTATTATCTACCATCCTCACATCGGGACGTATAGTTTCTTGATTGAAATAATTCAGCACACCCAAGGCTTTTACGCTTTGAATAATCGCTGAGCGGTTGAAAAAATCGCCGGGATGAGTGTAAAGCTCACGCCTTATTACTTTATCTTTTGTTTTAGTATTTCCTTCCACAATAACTTTGCGGATAGAAACGCGAGTGCCTTCTACCACAGTTACAATAATATCGACTGAGTCGGTTGCAACGCGAATTTCTTCGGTCTCTAAATTTGCAAAAAGATAACCATTATCGGCATAAAGTGAAGCTGCGTCTGTTTGATCTTGATTGTGCTTGAGGTTCATCTCAAATTGCTCTACGTTATAGACGCTACCAGACGAAAAATCCAGTCGGCGCATCAATATTTCAGTTGGGTAAATAGTGTTCCCTTTAAAAACAATATTGCGGACATAATATCTGTTTCCTTCAAAAACCTCTATATCTATGTCCAATTCTTCTGTTTCTTCATTAAAGCGTAGGCTATCCCGAATTATTACAGCGTCAATAAATCCATTTTTTTTGAAATAATTTTCTAAAAGAACTTTGTCTTCCTTGTATTTATTCATATCGAATTTTGAGGAACGCCAAAATTGCCACCAGGCCTTAGTTTTTGTATCATCAAAAGCGCCTGCGAGATCAGATCCGCTAAAATGCTCATTGCCAGTGAAATTAATTGACTTAACATAGTATTGAACTCCCTCGTTAATTCGAACAATTAAGGTCATGTAGTGCGCTGTATCTGTTTGTTCAAGCTCGGTTTCTATTTTTGTATAAAAAAGACCTTCTTCTGAGTATAAATTTTTTATTCTTTGCTTGATCAAATAAATATCGTATTTAGAGAATAAATCGCCGCGCCCTTTTTTTGCTGCTTTACGAATATCATCGCTTTTTACTTTTTCATTCCCAAGAATCTGAATATGGCTCAGCCTTGGTAATTCTTTAACAATTATAACAAGGAAAACCCCTTGTGGAGTAGTTTTTTCAATTTTTATTTCAACATCGGAAAACTGTTTCCTTGCCCAAAGGTTTTTCAATGCTGATTGAACTTTTGTATCTATTGGGATTGTAATCTCTTCGCTTTCTTTTAAGCCTGAGAGCGTTAAAATCGTTTGCTTGTCTGCAAAAACATTTCCTTCAACACTTATGCCGGCAATCCTTTGTTTTTCTTGCTTAGTTTGTCCAAACAAACTAAAAGTGGAAAAGGCAATTAGGATGAAAAAGAAAATAGCTTTTTTATTATATATTGATAGCATTTACTACCCTTTGAAAATATGAGCTACTATTTTTTTCTTTGGAAATTTGAGCGGATGTCATACCGAATCTTCTTTCTCTTCTTTGAAAGTTAAGTATAGCTTGAAAAAAATCATCTCTTCTAAAGCTGGGCCAATATTTTTCTGTAATGTAAATTTCACTATATGCCATTTCCCAAAGCATAAAATTGCTGAGCCGCATCTCTCCGCTTGTCCTTATCAGCAAGTCTGGGTCTGGCATATTACTTGTTTGAAGATATTTTGAAAAAAGCTCATCGCTAATATCTTCTGGGGATAGCTTGCCACGTCTAACATCCAAAGACAGCATTTGAACAGCCCGCACAATGTCCCATCTTCCGCTATAACTTAATGCTAATGTGAGGGTTAAGCCGCTATTGTTTTTAGTATGGTTTGTAATTTTATGCAAAAGCTTATTTACACTTGTTGGCAAGGAATTCAAACGTCCAATAGCATTTAATCTAATATTATTTTCATTAATTTCTTTAAATTCTTTTTTCAAATATGTTTCAAGCAATTTCATTAAAATAGAGACTTCGGAAGCAGGTCTTTTCCAATTCTCAATGGAAAATGCATAAAGGGTTAAATGCTTAAGATCTATTTGGACACTTGCTTTTACGATATCGCGGACGCTTTCAATGCCTTCAAGGTGCCCTTTAGTTCTGGTGAAACCTTGTTCGTTTGCCCAGCGCCCATTGCCATCCAT
>LSQX01217497.1_pt1 | contig 12363 bp, 13 predicted proteins | sample 654561 | NCBI WGS metagenome assembly LSQX01 (sample SAMN04489861, study PRJNA283612) | anaerobic digester metagenome | isolation source: 4 biogas reactors fed with cattle manure at either 37C or 55C with and... | place: Denmark: Kongens Lyngby | collected 2014 | reverse complement strand
GTTCAAAAATTCTCGTTACCGAGGGACAGCGTGTCATAGCCGGCGATATCATCGCACAGATTGGCAGCACCGGAAAAAGCACCGGTCCGCACCTGCACTTTGAGGTAAGGATCAACGGAGAAATGAAAAATCCAAGAAGCTATTTACCATAGAAGGGAGAGAAAAAAATGCTTAATTTACAGGCGGTCTTTGAAAGAAAGGCCAGCGAATTTCCCGTAAGGGACTGTGTCATTGAAAAGATTGTGGAACTGCCGGAATCCGAGTACCGCAGTTTTAAGGCGGCTCCCCTCCGGGATATTTCTTTTATTGAGGAAAATAAGGACCTTATGTACCAAGACACAAACGGTATTTACCACTGCCTGCTGGCAATGGGGGAAGGCTGTTCGGACGGAATTCTAATCGAAGCAGAGGGTTATGATTATGCCCGGTATGCGAGTTTTCTGCCGGGAGCGCGGGAATTTGTGACCGCAAGATTAAGCCAACTGGCAGATCAAATCATCAGAGAAGGAATCCAACAAACCGGGAACGGAACATGGTCAATCTACTTTGACGAGATACAGGAGAGGTATCATGTTCCCGTTTCCCCCAACAACGGCATAGGCACCGTGCTTTTTGAAACCCTCCAGGCACGCCCTGAAATGGCGGAGATCGAACCAATGGAGGACGGCTTTGACATGACCTATTATCTGGATTACTGCCCGAATCTTGATGACAAAACACCGGGCTTAAAAATGAATTTATAAGGAGGAAATCACGATGAGCAACACGGAACTAAAGATATTGTTCCCTGCGGAGAAGCTGGACGCTCTCCGTTTTTTCATGGACAAAAAAGACCTGAATGTTGAACAGGAGCTGACGGAAACCCTGGACAAAACCTATGAAAAGATAGTTCCCATTCATGTCCGTGAGTATGTGGAAAGTCGGCTCGGGCAGGAGGCGGCTCAGGATCAGACTCCCGAATCGGAAGCCCGGGCACGGCATCAGGAGCCACAGCGGCCGCCAAGGCAGACCCGCCGCCAGCGGGAACAAGCTGTAGCCGCTCCGGCTTTAGAAGCCCCTTCGGAGAACACGGCTCCCGAAGAAGAAGAAACCCAAAGCCAGGGCATGACCATGAGCATGTAAGCAAAAAAAGAAGAAAGGAGGGCAAGACCATGAAAAAAGCAACAATCACCATTAGCTATGACGCTGAAAAACTTGGCGCCATCAAGCAGTACATGGGCAAAAAAGATTTGAATGTGGAACAGGACATGGAGGAATATCTTGAAAAAGCCTACGACAAGCATGTTCCGGCTCCCGTCCGGGAATACATCGCAAGCAGAGAAGTGCCGAAATCGGCACGAACCAACCGCCCTTCCCGTTCCGCTTCATCTGCACAAATGAGAAACAACAGCACGGACGGGAATCCATAAAAGCAGTGTGTCCCCACTGTCGCGCCCTGTTTGCCCCTGTTTGCCCTTTTGACGGCAAGGGTAGCACCGTAACACCTGTCGGAGGTTTTCAGCCCCGTGTCCGGGCTTTGTGAGCGCCGGACGAAAAACGGCTCCGATGTGGTTTTACCCCCCTTTTTGGGGTTGAACCATGGGGTCGAAAACCTTGCAGGTTAAAGGCAGGTGGTCGCATTGCGCCCCCTGCCGGATCACACCGCCCCGCAATGCGGGTCGGGGACTTTCAGGCGGGTACACCTGAAATGGCAGTTTGTCACCTCTTAGGTGGTTGAAAGACTGAAAAAACCTCCGAAATCGCAGGTAAATAAAGAGTTTTCCAGGGTACACCCTACAGGTGATTTTGGACGAATATAGAAAAGGAGGAATCCCGATGGCGGATGAAACCAAAAAACGCATCCCCCTCTGGCTATACCCCAGCACCATTGAGTGTATGGATGCGCTTTTAGAAAAAGATAACTGCAAGAGCAGAAGTGAATTTATAGAAAAAGCAATTCAATTTTACAGCGGATATATCTCTGCTGAGAATAGCATTAATTTTCTACCGGCTGCCATTACCTCGGCCATGGCCGGTGTAGTCGGAACAACGGAAAACCGTATTGCCCGTGTGCTGTTCAAGCTGGCGGTGGAGATGAGTATGATGATGAATATCATTGCCTCCAATGCGGAGATTGACGAAGCGCTGCTCAGTCGCTTGCGGGGCAAATGTGTTTCCGATGTGAAAAAATCCATCGGCGCCATTAACTTTGAAGATGCGGTGAAGTTCCAAAAGGGTCAGTGAGGTGATGCCGGATGCCCAGAATTATATTCAAATGCCGTTATCTTAAAAACGCATCGGAACATCTGAACAATAAGCCTCCGGTTTTATATAAGAAAGCAGTAGTCAGTATCTATGTTTTAAAATACGAAAGGTTTTCATAGATAGAATAGATAATCGGGTAAGCGTGGAATGTTATGTTGGTTAATGCTATCATAAATAAAAGATGTGTCTGTCTTAAAGGCCAGACCATGAATTTAAGGGGGTGTACAATATGACCGATGAGGAACGTGACATTGCCGGCAGGCGCCAGCTTACATTCTACCTTGCCAATCAATACCCCATGTGGCGGGTGGTGTTGGTGAAATCCATTAAAAAAATATTGAAGGATCTTGATGGCTTTTACAGCCCCATATTTGATGAGCTGAAACGCTATGATGAAGAAAAACAGTCGGATACCGTCAACAGCGAAATACGGAACGGTCTCTTTTTTGAGGCTTTATCCCAGAGCGTCCAAGCTGTCGAGGATTTGTTCTCGATGATGAAATATTCTGGCGACATTCCCTTTTTCGCAAAAAATGTGGTTACGTATAATGCAAGCAAGGTCACCAGATATATTCGTGGTTTTGACACGGCAAACACTGAATTTTTGCTTCAGCAATTCCAGGTTCCATATCTAAACCTGAATGAGCCGTGGGAGGATACAGATGTATTCGATAAATATGTTGAAGCCGTCCAGTTGATCCGCGAATACATGGATGCCTTGATCGAGCACCACAGAGCATACTACTTTCATTATTGCCAATATAAGCACGGAATGGCTGTGGCACTGCGTCCTTTTGGAGGTTCAGCCCGACATGGCAATGATATTCTTGAAGGCGTCGTGATGGCTTTTGACAACGTGAAATTCACAAAAAGAACTCATGCGACATTGCCGGCGATGATGATCCCCGACTTTCATGCGGATGTATCAAAACATATTACGGCACTGCATGAGGAAGATAATCTTCTTCGGGCGGAAATGAAGGTAGTGAACTTGAACCTGTTCGTTGGCATTGTCGAAAAAGCATATACCCTGCTTAGCGTGCTGCACCATAATCTGAAGATGAGGTGCGAGCCTCTTAAAGAGGATAATATCGCTGAAATTGCTTTCCCGACGAGGGATTATAAGAATCTCATGATTATCGGTTTTCCAACGAAAGATAGCTAACAGTAAAACGAGGGCAAGGAGGCACTACCCTCCTTTGCCCTCGATAGACAACTATTCGATGGAATTATCATTGTCCTGTTACTTTGCTTTTACGGGTACATATACTTTTGTTTCCTCACCGTGATAGAACTCAAAACACAGCTTGCTCTCATCGAAAAGGTATGCGCTTGCATCCAGCCATTCTTTGAAAACGTACTTCCATGTCTTGCGTATTTCCAAAGCGAGCTTTTCACCACCGTGGATATCATGGGGAACGGGCGACACGTCAAAAACAGCGTATTCGGCAGCCGGTACATTCATTTGCACGAATCCCTCGGGAACTTCATCTGCGGTGGAAACATAACCGAAGAAATATCGAAGCTCGCCGCTTACATCGTCAGGGTGCATCCAAGCACCGATTTCTCCATTTACAGAGCTGTCCTCATGATATTTTGCGTAATCCTTGAAGTCGATCCCATGCCAGTAGGCTCCGGATTCAAGAATATCAAACTTTTCGCCATCCTTCGGGGGGATGTTGTAGCCGATGGCTGAGAAAGCTTCTTTCTTAACAAATTTCGGTTCCATGTTAGCACTTCTCCTTTTTCTGAAATATTGGCGGTATTCCGTGGCACTCATGCCAAATTGTTTTTTGAACGCCTTTGAGAAGCCTGCCGGAGTGCCGAAACCGGCATCAAGGGACGCCTCGATAATCGGTTTTCCACAAAGGATATCCGATGCCGCCTTGCGTAATGCTGCTCCGCGGATATATGTGCCCACCGGCATGTCGAAATATGCCCGGAACACATGGCAGAAGTGATAAAGGGAATAGCCGGTCAAGTCCGCCAGTTCCTGTGCGGTAATCGCCTTGCCCGAATGTGCGGCTATGTATTTTTCGCAAAGCGCCATCGCGGCACGATAGTCCAATCGGTTCACCACCTTATATAAGAATATATCAAAAATACGGAGCGCTGTCTTTTCCTGTGTTGCTAAGTTTTAGGGAGCTAAAACAACAGCGACAGTCCCAGCTCATTGAGCAGCCCGGTCAAACGGTCCATGTATAGGTGAGTTTTAGAAAAAGATAATCGTAAGAACAGAAGTGAGTTTATAGAGATAACAATTCAATTTTACAGTCAGTGAGGTGATGCCGGATGCCCAGAATTATCTTCAAATGCCGTTATCTTAAAAACGCATCGGAACATCTGAACAATTTTGTAGAGTATGTTGCCACCCGTGAAGGCGTGGAAAAAGTACCGGACACCCACGGACTTCTCCCCGCAACAAAAAAACAACAAGAACTTGTGGTTGATATCCTGCAAAAAATACCCGACACAGCTGATCTTTTTGAGTACGAGGACTATCTGAAAAACCAGACAAGAGAAAATGCATCGGAGTTTATCACCGTGGCGCTGGAGCAAAACATGGATCTCCTTGGCAAGCGGGAAAACTATGTCGGATACATCGCTAACCGTCCGGGAGCGGAGTCCCTCAGCGCCCATGGACTGTTCACCGACACCAATGTCCCTGTGGTGCTGTCCCAGGTGGCGAAAGAAGTCGGCAGCCACACCGGCAATGTGTGGACCAATGTGGTTTCCTTGCAAAGGGAGGATGCCGCACGGCTTGGCTACGACAACGCCAAAGCCTGGCAAAACTTAATCTGTAGTCAGCGCAACCATATCGCCCAGCAGATGAAAATAAGACCGGAAAATCTCCGGTGGTATGCCGCCTTTCACAATGAAGGTCATCATCCCCACGTCCATATCATTGCATACTCCGTGAATCCCTCAGAAGCCTATGTCACCAAAGACGCTATCAACAATATGCGCAGCGGTTTTGCAAAGGAAATTTTCAAGCAGGATCTGCTGCAAATTTATTCCGAACAGACAAAGAGCCGTGATATCCTGACTGATCAAAGCCGGGATATCATGGCGGAAATCATTAGCCAGATCAGTACGGGCATATGTGAAAACAAAACCATTGAGGAATTGATAACACAGCTGGCGGAGCGCCTCAAGCATACCTCCGGAAAGAAACAGTATGGCTACCTGAAGGCTCCCCTCAAAGCGGTCATTGATCAGATCGTGGATGAGCTGGCAAAGGATGAGCGGGTGGCCGAGTGCTATGAAAAATGGTACGAGATGCGAAATGAAGTGCTTCGCACCTATGCTGACAAGCTGCCTCCTTTACTTCCACTGTCACAGCAAAAAGAGTTCAAAAGCATTAAAAATATGGTGATTACCGAGGCTATGCATATCGGTGGTCACCATTTCACCTTCGAGCCGGATGAAGCTGCGGAAGCATTGCCACTTGTCGGAGAACCGGAGCCTGATACTGACCATTCCATACCGGAATCTTTATGGGAAGAAGAACTGGAAGAAGAAACGGCGGAGTTTCATCCCCGTGTGAAATGGAGCGCCCCCTACAAGGAGGCCCGTGCTTTTCTCTATGGTAGTAATAATTTGAAACCGGACTTTGCTAAAGCCTGCTGCCTGTTCATGGAAGAAGCAGAAACCAGAAACGGCCTTGCGATGTATGACCTTGGCCGGATGCATATGGACGGGCTCGGGATGGGGATGAGTGCTGACCTGGCGCAGGAATGGTATGCCAAGGCGCTGGACACCTTCATGGAAGTGGAAGCTGGAAAACCAAAGCCCTACCTCCAATACCGTATTGGTAAAATGCATACCGCAGGCTTGGGTACGCCCCAGGATGATGAAGCAGCGGCGAAATGGTTTAAAATGGCGGTTGCTAAAAATCATAAATACGCCCAATACAGTCTGGCGGGGCTATACTACCAAGGCCGCGGCGTGGAGCAGGACTTTGAAACCGCCTTTAACCTATACTGGAAATCCGCCCGGCAGGTAAATCCTTACGCTTCCTATGAGCTGGCAAAAATGCTGTGGGATGGCATCGGGACTGAAAAAGACCTGGATGAAGCTGAGGATCACTTCCAAAGGGCTTTCGCCGGGTTTGTGAAGCTGGAAGCCGTCAGCCGAGACGATAAGCTCCAATACCGCATCGGGCATATGCTCTATCACGGAGTCGGCACCGAGAAGGATGTGGCCGCAGCCAGTGTGTATTTTGAAAAGGCCGCCCGGCTCGGAAATGTCCATGCCCAGTATATGCTGGGCAAAATCTATCTGGACGCAGGCAGCGGACATGAAAATGCGGAAAAAGCGTTGACATGGTTCACCAAAGCCGCAGACAACGGTAGCTCCTTTGCGCAGTATGCTCTGGCTAAGCTGTACTTAAAAGGCGTGGACATCCCAAAAGATATCGGCGCGACTTTAAAATGGCTCACTGCCTCTGCAGAACAGGGAAACCAATATGCTCAATATGCCCTGGGTAAGCTCTACCTTTTAGGGCATGATGTTCCCCGTGACAAAGATGCCGCATTAAAGTGGCTAACCGAGTCAGCTGCCCAGGGCAATATATATGCACGGTTTTTACTTGACCATATGGATTCCTTCCGTGATCCGTCGGTGCTGTTGGCAGCCACACGGCTCATGCATCATTTAGGCAACATCTTCCGCGACGAGAAAAGACAGTTCGGCGGAGGTATGATGCAAAGCGACCGGAAGCTGCTGAAAAAGCTTCGGCAGAAAAAGATTGCACAGGGTCATGCCCGTGATGACCATGCACCGAAACAAACTTATTAAAGGAGGGCATGTTCATGAGAAAAAATCAACCACAGAAAAAACAAAAAACATTTCTCCATACCGCACAGCCGCTTAGAAAGCCGTCCGTTCACAGGGCGGTTTTTTTACGGTGCCGCGGCAAACGGAAATGCTGACTGGGGGGATATCATGGCAAAATATATACCTTTTACAGATGAAGAAAAACACCGCGCCAACTCCGTTGATCTGGTGGACTTCCTGCAGCGTCAGGGAGAGCAGCTCACCCGCGCCGGCAGGGACTGGCGCTGGAAACGTTATGACAGCGTGGTAGTTCGGGGCAACCGGTGGTATAGGCACAGCCGTGAACAAGGCGGTCTCGCCATTGACTTTGTGCAGGAATTCTACGGACTGTCTTTTCCGGAAGCTGTAACAATGCTCCTGGGCGGTGAGGGTGGTGTGGAATGGAACCAAACCCATAAAAGCGCTCCGCCACCCCGCAAACCCTTTGCGCTGCCGGACATGAACAGCGACATGCGCCGGGTCTTTGCCTACCTGGTGAAGCAGCGGTTTATCCACCGGGATATCATCACCCATTTTGCAAAAGCAAAAATGATCTACGAAAGCCGAGAGCAGTCCAAGGACAATACCAAGGAATATCACAATGCCGTTTTTGTCGGGTATGATGAGAACGGCATTCCGAGGCACGCTCACAAGCGGGGGCTTTATACCATGGGACCCAGCTTCCGGGGCAATGTGGAAAGCAGTGATCCGGAATACAGCTTTCACCATACCGGTACCAACGATACCCTGTATGTGTTCGAAGCCCCCATCGACATACTCTCAAACATCACCCTCTATCCGGAGGGCTGGAAGCAAAACAGCTATGTGGCTTTAGACGGTGTAGCCGAACACGCCATGATTCGTCAGCTTGCCTTAAACCCTCACCTGAAAAAAGTGGTGCTGTGTCTGGATCATGACGAAGCCGGTATTGAATCCACAGGACGGTTGACGGAAATCCTTCGGGAGCGGAAATACGAAGATGTGTCGGTATGGCAGCCGAAATACAAGGATTGGAATGAGGATTTGAAAGCAAAGCACGGTGTCACCCCTATCCCGGCACAGGAGCATCCTAAGCTGGAAGCCCTGCCGGTGATCTGTGCGGAGCTTTACGACACCTGTAAAATTCATGTATCCAACCGCAGCCCGAATGTTGTACTGATGGAGAACTATGAGAAGCTAAAGCCCATGATGGCAAACACAAAATTATGTCGGGGATTGACCCCCGACATAACAGAGCATCTGATGACCATGGCGGCGGCAGCCTTGCTTGCAGCCCAAAGGCAATACCGGCAAATGGATGAGCCCGTCACCATCGACCAACTCATCGGTGAATTGCAGGACGGCTACCGGCCTCATCAGGATCGGGGCATGTTGCGCTCCAAAGCCGATGACCTCCAAAAGGACATCACGGATATCAGCCGTCAGATCAACACAGCCGGGCTCCGCAGCCCGGAGGATAAGCATCGGCTTATTGCATCCTACCTGCACCTTGCACAGGACTGTGTAAAGGCGCAGGTTTTTGTCTATCTGGAAAATCTCCGGCAGACTACCGAAGAAGTCTGCCGGCAAAATGCAAACAGAAGTGTTCGGGAACAAGCTGGGTGTACGCGTATAGCGACACAAACTCTCATGTGATCAAAAATGCACAAAACCAAAGAACCACAGGTAAAGGCGGCATTTTCTGACCGCCTTTACCTGAATTTATATTTACAAACTGCAAAGAAAAGCATCCAAAGGAGGTGCATCATGCAAGCATCGCAAATCATCACGCTGGTAGCCGTAGCAGTGACTATGTTCGGCGTTATCGGCTTTTTGTCCCTGCTTGCCCACTACTATACCTTAAATGGGATCAAGGCACGGACTGTGGGTGATGGACAGCACGGTACCGCACGTTGGGCAAGCCAGGCGGAAATTAAAAAGACCTATGTTCATGTACCTTATACCCCCAAGCTGTGGCGGGAAAAAAGGAACCTGCCCTCCGCACAGGGGCTGGTAGTAGGCTGCAAAACCTCTCACGGCGGTGTAACGGCCCTGGTGGATACCGGCGATGTTCACTGCCTCATGATCGGCGCCGCAGGTGTCGGCAAGACCGCCAATTTTTTATACCCCAATCTGGAATATGCTTGTGCTTCCGGTATGTCCTTCATCACGACAGACACAAAGGGTGACCTTTACCGTAACTATGGTACTATTGCAAAGGAATACTACGGTTATACTGTATCGGTTCTCGACCTGCGTAACCCTACCAGAAGCGATGGCAACAATATGCTCCATCTGGTCAACAAATACATGGATGTATACCTTGCCGATCCGGAGAACCTATCATGTAAAGCTAAAGCGGAGAAGTATGCCAAGATCATTTCCAAGACCGTTATCAATCCGGGAGGTGCGGATGCGGCGGCCTATGGCCAGAATGCGTTTTTTTATGATGCTGCCGAGGGGCTTCTGACCTCCGTCATTCTCCTTATAGCAGAATACTGTCCGCCCCCCAAACGGCACATTATCAGTGTGTTCAAGCTGATTCAGGATCTGCTGGCCCCCTCCGGAGTTAAAGGGAAAAATCAATTCCAACTTCTCATTGAAAAACTGCCTCCGGAACATAAAGCCCGCTGGTTTGCGGGAGCCGCCATCAACAGTGCGGAACAGGCTATGCAAAGTGTCCTCTCCACGGCATTGTCCCGCCTCAATGCATTTCTGGATTCTGAGCTGGAACAAATTCTCTGCTTTGACACTGCCATCGACACCGAGAAAATCTGCAATACCAAGTCGGCGTTATTTTTGGTCATGCCGGAGGAAGACACCACCAAATACTTTTTAATCAGCCTTATCGTACAGCAGCTCTACCGGGAGATACTGGCCGTGGCCGATGAGTATGGCGGCAAGCTGCCCAACAGGGTCATGATGTATTTAGACGAAATAGGCACCATTCCAAAAATTGAATCGGCAGAGATGATTTTTTCGGCTTCACGTTCAAGGCGCATGTCCATCGTAGCGATCATCCAGAGCTTCGCTCAGTTAGAAAAAAACTATGGCAAGGAAGGGGCTTCCATCATCGTGGACAACTGCCAGGACATGGTCTTCGGCGGTTTTGCACCCAACAGTGAGTCTGCTGAAATTTTATCCAGGGCTCTGGGTAACAAAACTGTTATGAGCGGTTCCATAAGCCGTGGCAAAAACGATCCCGGTCAGTCCCTGCAGATGATCCAGCGTCCCTTAATGACATCGGATGAGCTAAAAAGCATGAAAAAGGGAAACTTCATCGTCACCAAGACCGGGAGCAATCCCATGCGTACCATTCTTAAGCTGTTCCTTGAATGGGGCATCACCTTCGGCAAGCCCTATGAGATCGCGGAGAAGTCTGCCCGGAAGGTGGCCTATGCCGACCGGAAGGAACTGGAACAGGAAATCATCCGGAGGCATATAGCCTGTGTGGATATGGATGAGGAATCAGACGCCCCGGCACCGCCGGTACAGGGTGGTATGAGCCATACTCCGGCGAAAGGACCGGAAGCAGGGGGAAAAATAAAGACACCTGTTCGTGTCGAATAGGAGGTGAAGCTGTGGGTTACTTTACATCACTCTATGCCTCAGAGCTGCCCCACCGGGCGGTAGCCGTATACATGTACCTGAAAGACCGGGCGGACAAGGACGGAAAATGTTATCCTGCGATTGGTACCATCGCCGCGGACCTGAAGCTGTCCCGCAGTACCGTCAAACGCGCCATTGCCGATCTTATAAATTGCGGCCGCATTAAAAAGGAGCAGCGGTGGCGTGAAAACGGAGGCAGAAGCAGCTGCATGTATTATGTGCAATAACCGACCACCCGGCAAAAAGTCAAAAAAATATTGCCGTGCCTGGGGGGAAGTCTGCCCTTTTACTGAACTAAGGGAGAGTTCATGATGAACCATGAAGGTGAACTTCTCACTTTAAGAAATCTTCAACATCAGAGAAAGAACAAACAACTAATGCTCTCTACTTATAAAAGCAGGGCTTCTCAGGCAGCGGCAGCCCTTTATTTTTTCTGTAATCGGTTGATATGGTTTAAAATCATCAGGATATCACTGTCATCAAGAGTTTTTAACCCCTCCACCGCCTTTTGAATCAATTCGGGATTGCTGAGTTTATCATCGAAAAATTCAGCAGGTGTAATCCCAAAATACTCGCATATATTAAAAAGCTCCGTTAGCGGAGGAAGGGATTTGCCGGATGAAATGTTGTATATGTAGCCCCGGCTATGCCCCAGGTCATAGCTCATCTGGTATTCGGATACGCCCTTTTGTAATCTGAGCTGTGAAATTCTGTCACGCACAAATTTTTCATACATTGTTAATCACCTCGTCAATATCATAAGTTAAAAATAGAGGCGACTACTCCAATAAAATATGTTTATATGCTTGCAATAGTCCAGCATAATATGTTATAGTAACAAGAAATATGTCCCAATTTGTTTTTAGTATGTCAAATAACAAATTAGGGTTGATAATGACATATATTATTTGACAAATGCAAATGTAAGGGATGAGCTTATTGAATATAGATATGCTGCTGCGAGAAATTGCTGTAAAACAAAATGAACTCAATGAACTGATGAAGAATACCGAGGACTATATTTCTGAAAGAGTATTGGAAAAAAGCCGGGCACTTGATGAACTGATCGTGGCTTATTATGGTTTTGTGGAAGAAGAAAATCACAGCCATGCTTAAATCTATAAAATGACAATATATTTATATAAAAAGAAGAAAGAGACAAGAATTAAATCAAGATATATGATATTATTCATTGGACAAGGAATAAAGATTGGGGATATGCCGATAGGCAAAAGTGGTTACGCTACTGGGAAGGAATATAGTAAAATATTATGTTTTATTGTAAATATTCAATGAAATATAAAAAAATGTTGACATACTTTCCCAGATGTGGTTTAATGATAGCGGATAATAATCATTAAACGCTAAAGTGAATACATAGTTCTTTAAAAACATAATAGCTCTTTTGTGATCCTGAGGCGCACATATAGTCCTCGGGAGTGGACAAGGGAATCGGGTGCAAATCCCGGACGGTACCGCCGCTGTAAGCGCCGATAATCAACGCTCGTTGACGAAAGTCAGTCACTGGGAAACTGGGAAGGCAGAGCTTGGTTGGCAGATCTTCATCTGCTAAAGCGTAAGTCAGAAGACCTACAAGAAAGCATGCTGCCCTTTGGGCGGCAGAACCCGTTTCGCAGGAACACGGCTGCAACAATTGGATTTTATTGTTGCAGCCGTTTTTTGTTTGTTAAAAAAGTATAAGCAAGCTCGAAT
>LSQX01379749.1_pt1 | contig 12364 bp, 8 predicted proteins | sample 654561 | NCBI WGS metagenome assembly LSQX01 (sample SAMN04489861, study PRJNA283612) | anaerobic digester metagenome | isolation source: 4 biogas reactors fed with cattle manure at either 37C or 55C with and... | place: Denmark: Kongens Lyngby | collected 2014 | reverse complement strand
ATTAAATTATATTCGAATGAAAAAGATAATTTTGTCGTTTATCATTTTGATAATATCATTATCATTATCTGCGCAACTTGTTTTTGACGCGGGATTAAAAGGTGGTTTTAGTAATTCTAAAGTTACAGCCAATGTAGGTGAAGTTAGCAGTGAGTCGATTTTAAAATACCATATCGGGGCATTCGGACGGCTAGGGTATGGCAGACTTTTTATCCAGCCTGAAGCTTACTATAGCGCGAAAGGGGGAAAACTGGAAGGAGATATAATTGACGTTACAAGCCGTTTTGATTTTAATACACTCGATATACCGCTATTGCTGGGTGTTAAAGTGTTGAAAGGCGAAAAAGCACATCTTAGGATATTGGCAGGTCCGGTTTTCAGTATCTTAACTTCCAATAAGATAGAAGGTGATGATATACTGGATAAGGATTATTACAAAGACAATTATTATGGATATCAGTACGGGATCGGTGTGGATGTCATGGGAATAACACTTGATGCCAGGATTGAGCATGGTGCAAATAAATTTTATCAGCAGGCAGACGAGGGATTTAATTTAAAAAATAACAGTTTCATGCTTTCAGTGGGATTTAAGATTTTTTAAATCCCGCTGAAAAATAAATTTTGGATCCGCCCGGGCTTGTTAGAAAGTTATTTAATCCGCTTTGCAGTCCAGTTAATTGCATGCTTTATATGCTCAATTATCAATTTATCCTGAAAGGCTTCATGTGTATGGCCAAACACAGTGTAAAACGAACGGGTACCTTCAATCTCCTGGCACCAGATTACCGGATGATCACCCATTTTCCATTGATCATTACTGGCTTTTTTAATGGAGTTTTCATCCAAAGTTGCCAATACGCGGACATTGGATCTTGGATTTTCTTTAAACGAGTACCATTCATCGAAGGTAGTATAGGCTTTCATGCCCTTAAAAGGTTTCATTGCAGGATGTCCGTGATCCTCAAATATAACCGTTCCCTCCTGGGCAGGCGGATGAGTCCTGAACCAGGCACCTATGATCTTTCCGTAAAAAGGCCATTCATATTCAAAATCAGCCGCTGCATGAATACCTACCACACCTTTTTTGCTCTTAGCAAATTTTTCGAAAGCAGACTGTTCCTGCTCATTAAGGGCATCACCGGTGGGATTAAGAAAGATAACAACATCGATATTCTGCAAAACATCATCATTAATCAGTGATCCGTCTTCGGTGGCTGTGATTACCCAGTTTTGCTTTTTACTCAGGTCATATAGCATTTTTAAGCCTGAAGAGATGGATTCGTGCCTGTAACCGGATGTTTTGGAAAATACAAGAAGGTTCAATTGTGTTTCAAAATCCGGTTTACTCTCCTGTGCTGATAATCCCGATAATGATAATATAAGGACTATTACTAGTAAACTTCTGATATTCATAGTGAAATGATTTTAATTTATGAATAGTTCAGGATAAAATTACAAATAAATTTGCATTTACCAGCTACTCATTAATTGAAAAAACAGAATCGGGCAGATGTCTCTCTTCAAGCTGTTTTAAATACATACATATACATCAGTCATTTATAAAAGTGTTTGTTGAATACTCTTTAAAAAATATTCACAATAACTATCTTTGCTCCTCACAGTAAACAGATATCAGATGCATGAAATAATATTTTGGCTCATCATAACTATAATAGTTCTTGATTTTGTTTTTGAGAATTATTTGGAGTACCTGGATACCAAAATGATGGGTACCGCTCTTCCTGACGAGCTGTCAGGAATTTATGACCAGGAAAAGTATTCCAGACAACAGTCATATCAACGTGAAAATCATCGATTCGGAATAATCACCAGTACTTTCAGCTTCATCATTATTCTGGGTATGTTTATTTTTTATGGATTTGCATATTTAGATGATATAGCCTGGGGAATGACTGCAAATTCAATTGTGGCAGCCCTCATATTTTTCGGGATTATTATGTTCGCCTCAGATATTTTAAATACTCCTTTTTCCCTTTATGACATATTTGTAATTGAAGAGAAATACGGCTTTAATAAAACCAATCTTAAAACATTTATTTTAGATAAGATAAAAGGCTGGTTATTAGGTGCAATAATTGGAGGCGGATTGCTGGCATTTATCATTTTTATCTATCAGAAAACACAAAGTATGTTCTGGATATATGCATGGTTAACTATCAGCGCATTCAGCATATTTATGGCAATGTTTTACTCTAACCTTATTGTCCCGCTGTTTAATAAACAGACACCGCTGGAAGAGGGCGAACTCAGAAATTCAATCAGCCGGTTTGCAAACAGCGTTGGATTCAAACTTGATAATATCTATGTAATAAATGGTTCAAAAAGGTCATCAAAAGCAAATGCATATTTTACGGGATTGGGAGCTAAGAAACGGGTGGTTCTTTATGATACCCTTATTGAAGAGATGGAAACAGATGAAATTGTCGCAGTGCTGGCTCATGAAATAGGCCATTACAAGAAGAAGCATGTGTTACATGGTATTTTCATCTCTCTTCTACAATCAGGAATAATGCTGTTTCTGTTTTCACTGCTTATTGATAGTCCGCTTCTCAGTAAAGCTCTGGGCGTTGAGAAACCTAATTTTCATATTGGAATGATCTCCTTTGGAATATTATATTCGCCAGTATCTTTTGTTTTGGGAATACTGATAAACATGCTATCCCGTAAAAATGAATTTCAGGCTGATGCGTTTGCTGCAGAAAATTATGATCCCACAGCATTATCTTCTGCTCTGAAGAAGCTTTCGGGAAGAAACCTTAGCAATCTTACCCCGCACCCTTTATATGTATTTTTTAATTATTCACACCCTCCTTTACTCGAACGATTGAAAAAATTAAAATGAAAGCAGAAATAATAACAATTGGCGATGAAATACTTATTGGCCAGATTATTGATACTAACTCGGCGTGGATTGCCGGGCAGTTTAACTTACATGGTATTGAGATATATCAAATTACTTCAGTGCATGACAACCCTGAACATATCGAACAGGCTTTATTCAATGCAGAACAGAATGCGGATTTAATAATTATTACCGGTGGACTGGGACCTACGAAAGATGATATAACTAAACAGGTCTTATGTAATTACTTTAATACAAAACTTGTTTTTCATGAACCTACCTTTGAGCATATAAAAAACAAGTTCAGAAACAGGAATATTGACATTAACAAACTGAACAGGGACCAGGCACTAGTTCCTGAATCATGCACAGTATTATTTAATAAAACGGGAACAGCTCCCGGGATGTGGTTTAAAAAGGGGAATAAAATTTTTGTCTCAGTTCCGGGAGTGCCTTTTGAGATGAAATATCTTGTGGAATTTGAAATTCTGCCAAGGCTCAGGGATCTGAAAGCAGGCAAGGCCATTTACCATAAAACAATTAATACTCAGGGACTGCCTGAATCCATTCTGGCACAGTTGATAGAACAATGGGAAAATTCGCTTCCTGAAAATATCCGGCTCGCTTATCTTCCAAATCCTATGGCAGTCCGACTGAGATTATCTGCTGTAGGAACAGATATGAAAGTGTTGGAACAGCAGGTTGCTGCAGAAATTGATAAATTAAAAAGACTTATCCCTGATAATATATACAGTTTTGATAATGAGTCCTTAGCAGAGGTAATAGGGAAGCTGTTGATTTCCCGGTCAGCATCACTTGCCGTGGCAGAAAGCTGTACAGGCGGATATATCTCACATATGATAACATCGGTTCCGGGCAGTTCATCCTATTATAAAGGAGGAATTACAGCCTATTCGAATGAGGCAAAACATAAAATATTGGGAGTGAATGCTGCTGTTATTGAGAAATTTGGTGCTGTAAGTGAGCAGGTTGTTTGTGAAATGGCCAGTGGTGCCAGAGAATTGTTAAAAGCCGATTATTCAATTGCTACATCCGGTATTGCAGGTCCCGGCGGAGGCACTGAAAACAAACCGGTTGGGACTGTGTGGATTGCCGTGGCTGATACCAGTGGAATTAAAGCTGAGAAATATATTTTTGGCGATAACAGGGAACGTAATATAATTCGATCATCACAGACTGCCCTGCAAATGTTGAGAAAAAAACTGATTAAATAATTTATGTTCAGGCTTGGTAATTCTGACCCTGATTTTTTATAATTTTGAAGTACTTAGTAAATGTTGTCCTTAAAATTTAAAATTGTGAAGAAAACTATATTCGTCTTTATCTTTTTTTTGTTCTCCTCTTCATTCGGGTTTTCAGGTAATTTTAGCAGTGTTAATAAAATTCCCGTAAATGAGAATGTAGAGGATCAGAAAAAACTAAATGCAGAAATAATTGTTATAGGAGATGAAATCCTGATAGGACAGATCATTGATACCAATTCGTCATGGATTGCCGGACAGTTTAATATGCATGGTATTGAAATACATCAGATTACAGCTGTTCATGATGATCCGGATCAGATCATGGAGGCATTTAAACGGGCAGAGGGTAAGGTTGACCTTGTTGTTACCACCGGGGGACTGGGACCAACGATTGATGATATCACCAAACCGGTTCTCTGCAGATACTTTAATACCAGACTGGTTTTGCACGAACCTACATTACAGTATATTCAAAAACTGGTGGAAAAAAGGGGTATGACGATGAACAGCTTTAATCATGACCAGGCTCTTGTCCCTGAAATATGTAAGGTTCTTCCTAATCAGCTTGGCACTGCACCTGGTATATGGATTGAAAGGAATAATACCATCTTTGTTTCCCTGCCCGGTGTGCCGCATGAGATGAAAAATATAATGATTAATGGAGTTTTACCATATCTTGAGAAATATGATAAGATTAATTCGATCTATCACAAGACAGTATTGACCCAGGGTTTGCCTGAATCATCCCTTTCTGAAAAGTTAAAGGATTGGGAAGCAACTTTGCCGAAGAATATAAAACTGGCATACCTGCCGGATCCTTATTCAGTCCGTATGCGGTTATCAGCAATGGGCTCCGATAAAAAAGTACTCGAGGACCAGGTAGAGTTGGAAATAGAGAAGCTGAAGAGGTACATCCCTGACAATATATATGGATATAATAATGAAACAATGGCAGAGGTAGTCGGACGGTTGTTAATTTTGAAACATAAGACTCTTTCCGTTGCAGAGAGTTGCACCGGCGGTTTTATTGCACATCTGATAACCTCTGCTCCCGGAAGTGCCGGATATTTTAAAGGAGGTTTAACCACATATCCTTCGGAAGTATCTCAAAAATTGCCATGCCTTGATCTCAGAATCCCTGAAAATATTACAGGGAACAGCGAAGCAGTTGTCCGTGCAATGGCTGAAGGCATTAAGGAGTTATATGCTGCTGATTACTCCATCGCAACTTTAGGTATACCGGGTGCCGGTTCAGGAGATAAAGAGGTTGCATCAGGTACGATAATGATTGCTGTTGCCGGCCCCGACAGTGTTGTTATTGAAAAAATATTGCCCGGAGATAACCCGGAACGTAATATTATAAGGACAAGCCAGACAGCATTACACATATTAAGGAGGATGTTAATAAAATTTTAGAAATGAAAAAAATTATCATTATTATAATTGTTGTAGTTACTTTATTTATAGCTGCATTAGCGGCTGTTCCGATAATATTTAAGCAGCCTTTACTGGAAAAGATAAAGATTGTGCTTAATAAGAATGTTAATGCCGAGGTTGAATTCTCAGACCTTAAATTATCTCTGTTTCGCAGTTTTCCTATGCTTTCTCTGGAATTAACTGATGTAATGATAAGGGGAAAGGATGATTTCCAAAATGATACCCTCTTGTCAGTTAACTCAATGAGGGCAAAAACACCACTTTCTCAGCTGTTCAATAAAGAGAACATGAGTATTGAAGAGATTATTCTGAATCAGCCTTTGCTTAACCTTGTAGTCAGCGATTCGGGAAACGTTAACTGGGACCTGGCAGTTGAAGCTGAACCTGTTAAAGAGGATTTACCATCAGACGACGGGTTGGAGCTTAAACTTGACCGGATCAATATTTCTGATGCCGGATTCATCTATAATGACAGGGAGGCAGGGATGCTTGTCCTTATTGATGATATTGATATTGATATTTCAGGGAAGATGTATGGAACTTCTGCTCAATTGCTTGCAGATGGTAAAGCTAAGCAGTTTTCTCTTTTATACGGGGATGTAAAATATATATCCGGAGTGGCATTAGAGACACGTTCAGTACTAAATGTGGATTATGAAAAGATGGATATTAAAATTGAGGAGAATGAGTTATTTGTAAATCGTCTTCCCATGGAGGTAAAAGGAATGATAAGGGTTCCTGACGATACTATGTCGTTCGACTTACAGCTAAAGACCAAAGAGTCGGGTTTTGATAATTTCCTTGCCCTTGTGCCACCTGATTATGAAGAGTACCTCAAGGATATTGAGACCAGCGGAAACGCTGTTATTGAGGGAACCGTTAACGGTTACTATTATGAAGATGATTACCCCGCTTTTAATCTGAATATAGAAGTGGTAAATGGAAATTTTCATTATCAGGACCTTCCCGAACAGGTTAAGAACATATCTGCAGATATTGCTGTTATGAAGCCTCAGGGAATTCTCGACCTTACTGAGGTTAAAATATCCAGGGCACATGCCGAAGTGAAGAACAGTCCGGTAGACCTGGCTTTAAATCTTAAAAATCTTGTCTCAGACCTGCACTTTGACGGATCTTTTACCGGGAATGTAAAATTTGATGAATGGAAAGATGCACTTCCCCTGGATAGTATTGATATTTCAGGAGTAATTGATGCAAACCTGGTTGTAAATGGTAATTATTCATCTATTGAAAAGGAGGAGTATGATAAAATCAGGTCAGATGGTTCTGTCCGGCTCACCAACTTCATATATCAGTCTCCGTCCCTTACTCAAAAGATACTGGTACCGGAGGGAAACCTGGAATTTACCCCGCGTGCGGTTAATCTAAGCGGATTGAATGTGAATATAGGACAGAGTGATCTGAATCTGACAGGAAATGTAACAAATTACCTTGATTATATTTTTAATGGGGAAACTCTGTCAGCAAATATGAGACTGACATCTTCACTGTTGAATCTGAACGAAATATTACGTTTACAAATTGTAAATGACTCTGTTTCTGCGCAGTCTGTGGCAGATAGTACATCTGCCGGTGATAACCTGGCTTTTGATATTCCTGAAAATATAAATTTCTCCTTTCAGTCTGATATTCAAAGGGTCATTTTTGAAAAATTGCCGATTACTGATGTGAATGGATCCATTACAGCGCAAGACGGAAAACTTGTTTTAGACGGACTGAATATGAGTATGCTCGGCGGTGAGCTCAATCTGACCGGCTCTTATGAAAATACTCCGGAAGATAAACCTTTATTCGATTTTGGTTTTGATATCCTGAAGGCTGATATACCCATGGCCTTCCAGACACTTACAAGCATTCAGAAAATGATTCCGATAGCCCGTAACAGCGTTGGAAAATTCAGCACCGGACTGAAGGTAAAAGGGCAACTTAGTCCTGATTTTAACCTGATTGCCTCAACGGTAGACGGACTGGGAAGTATCAACACCGAAAACCTTTCTATTAATGAGTCGCCTCTGTTCAATCAGTTAAAAGGACTGCTTAAATCAGAATTACTGAAAAATGTAAAGGTCAATGATTTTAGTGCAAATGTGGAGATTACCCGGGGTGGTATCCTGCTTAAACCATTCACCACAAAAATATCCAATCAGGAGGTTACTATCAGCGGAATACTAAATACTTCTAACCTGCTGGATATGAAACTTGATTTTATGGTTGAAAGAGAAGCTTTCGGCCCTGACATCGAAAATATACTGAAGATGCTTCCCGGAGAAGAACGCATTAATATATTACCTGCTGCTGTATTGTTAAAGGGTCCTGTAGGTGACCCCGAGGTTAGCATTAATCTGGAAGAGGCCAGGAAACAAATTACTGAAGAGGTTAAAAAATCAGCTAAGGAGGATATACAAAAGTCATTGAATAAAATAGGTGAGGGACTTAAAAATATATTAAAATAGATAAGCTTATCTGAAAGTATTTTGTTTTACGGGAATAAATTTTTGATTTTTTTTGTTTATTTATGATAGCTGTAATCTATTGCAGTACTGTATATTTTTAAAAGATGCAAAAATTTATTCTTTTTATAGTATTTGTCGTATTTCAATATGTCTCGTTTGCCCAATACTTTAACACTGGCCAGGATCCGGCATCAATAAGGTGGAGGCAGTTGCAATCGTCTAATTTTCAGTTGATATATCCTGATTATTATGAGTCTGTGGCCCAACAACTGGCTGGAACCCTTGAGCAGGTTTACCCATATGGCGCTTATACACTGAAGTACAATCCCGGTAAAATTCCAGTGATCCTTCATACAAGGACAATTCAGTCAAACGGACTTATAGCATGGGCACCCAGACGGGCAGAATTCTATACAATGCCCCATCAGTCTGTTTATCCGCAGGACTGGCTTAGTCAACTGGCCCTGCATGAATTCAGACATGTCGTACAAATAGATAAAGTCAACAACCGGATGCCGGGCTGGATAAAAACTATTTTCGGTGAGCAGGGAACAGCGCTCTTTTTTGGAGGTTATCTTCCATGGTGGCTTATAGAAGGAGATGCAGTGGTTACCGAAACATCATTAAGTAATTACGGAAGAGGCAGGTTTCCCTCTTTTTTGATGGAGCATCGTGCACAATGTGTTGAAAAGGGTATATTCTCATATGATAAAGCTTATATGGGTTCATACCGCGATTTTGTGCCGGATCATTATAAACTAGGCTATTATCTGGTTGGCACCGCGAGGGTTAAATATGGTTTATCCCTGTGGGAGGAGGTGTTCAGCAAAACAGGTTCAAAACCACTCTCATTGACTCCTCTAAACAGCACGGTAAAAAGAATTACAGGACTAAATAAGGTTAATCTTTATCATTCCATATTTGACAGCCTGAGAACAGTATGGGTAAATGAGGATCAAAACTTTTCACCAGTTTCTTTCATGAGAAGTACCCCGGTCCATGACCATTTTACCAGTTATAATCATAATCACTGGCTGAATGATTCAATTCTGATCTCCTTCAGGACATCTTATGATGATATCCCTTCATTCGTAAAAGTTGGAAAAAATTCCGGACTTAACAAGATTATGTCACCAGGCAATATTTTTGATGAATCTGTGAATTATCGCGGCGAATGGATAGTGTACTCGGAAAAAATCAATGACCTTCGCTGGCAGCACAGTGGAAAATCTCTGCTGAGGTTATATAATGTGATAACAAGTGAAAAAATAGATATTATTCCTGAAAATAATTGTTTCAGTCCCGCAATATCCCCCTCCATGTCAACAGTTGTCACAGTGGAAACAGATTATACGAATAATTATTATCTTTCATTTTATAATATCAATGAAGGCAAATTAGTCCATCGTTATCAATCACCCTCCAATAACTATTTTTTACAACCTGAATGGATTAATAATAATGAAGTTGTAACAGTTATTCTCACAGACAGCGGAAAGCGTATTGCCAGGATTAACCCTGAAAAGGGGGAAATGGAAATATTGCTGCAGCAAGATATGGGGGATATAAAGCATCTGAAAGTGTCAGGCAGCTATCTGTACTTTGTCAGTTCATATTCAGGGAAAAACAGTTTATACAGGATGAATTTGGATAATCATTCAATATTCAGGGTATTTGAGCCCAGATTTGGAATTGAGTCACCTGCTTTGTCACCCGACGGATCGAAAATAGTATTGAGTGACTATACTTCTGATGGCTACAGGCTGATAGAAATATCTTCAGTTAGCGACAGTATAGTTCCACTATCTGATATTAAACAGGCATATTACAAACTGGCAGAAGAGCTGAGTAATCAGGAGACCGGAAAGCCGGTACTTACCGGACTGGAAACCCAGCATTATCCATCGGAAAAGTACAGTAAAGCTTCAAACCTTTTCAATTTCCACAGTTGGGCACCTCTCTATATTGATGCAGGTTTATATGAAATATCTCCCGGTGCGAGCCTTGTTTCTCAAAATCTGCTGGGTACAGCCGAGACTATGATAGGATATAAACGTGATCTTTCAGAGAAGACAGGGAAATTTGTTTTGAATTATAGTTACAAAGGACTTTATCCGGTAATAGACCTTAGTTTCGATGCAGGTAGCCGTAAATCAAAATACAATATAGTTAATCCAACACTGAATGACGAAGGTGAGATAATACGCAGGGATACAACCACAGCCTTTTTCAGGTGGGCCCAGATCAATTCCGGACTGGCTGTCAGCCTGCCTCTGAATCTGTCCAGGGGCAAATATAACCGCTTATTACGTCCGGTATTCAAATACGATTATCTACTCTATAAACCCAATTCTGAGGCGCCTGAACAGTTTCCCGAAGGTGATTCACAATCCCTGGGATTAGGTTTATATTTCCATCAACTGTTAAAGCAGAGCTACCTTGATATGTACCCGGATTTTGGAATTGTGATTGACGGGACCCACAAATATTCACCTGCGGGATTGATGAGAAAAGATTATATGTCGGCAGTACAGGGTCAACTATATATTCCGGGGATTCTGAAGAATCACGGAATAAAAATTTATGGAGGGACACAGAGGAAAGAGAATAACAGTTTTTTTGAATTTTCTGATGTTGTAAGGTTTCCCAGAGGCTGGCAAAGAATTAGTTCCACAATGTTATCGACAATCTCGGCAGACTATAAATTTCCAATTCTTTATCCTGATCTCAACATGGGTGGGATGGTATATCTGACGAGGGTTAAAATTGACCTTTTTGCAGATTATGGCCAGATTGAAGGTAATATTTATCAAAATGGACAAAAGGCAGGGATATTCAGGGAGACACTTATTTCAACAGGTGCAGAGTTCACGGCTGACACAAAATATTTACGTTTTTATGCACCTGCAGAAATAGGGTTTCGCACCTCCTGGCTTCCTGAAAGGGAAAATTTATCATTTGAATTTCTTTTTTCAATCGACTTCAACTCGTTTTAAAGTAATGAGCGTGATCTCCGGAGGCATATCAATACGCCAGGGTAAACCTATAGTCCCGAGTCCTGTGTTTACATAAAGATGAGAGTTATACGAACTATATAATCCACCCCAGTATTTTCGTGTTAACCATGCAAGACTGAATGGAATTCCGGCAATCTTAATTCCCCACTGAAGTCCGTGTGTATGACCTGATAAAGTAAGTTCAATATCTTTTTTATTCTCAATACAACTCTCCCAGTGAGCTGGATCATGAGTTAAGAGAACCGTGAAAGAGCCGGCGGTGATTCCCTCTAAAGCTTTGTCCAGATCAGCATATTGAGGAAACGGGGGATGGCCCCAGTTTTCAACACCCACAATAAAAATAGAATCATTCTTATTCTTTATCACCCTGTTTTCATTTCTCAACAGTTTGAAGCCCATTGTTTCGTGAGCTGAAATTATAGCATCAAAATTGCTCTTTTTATCAGTATCACTTTTCCAGTAAGTATAATCGCCATAATCGTGGTTACCAAGGATTGAATATGAGGGACAGCAGGAAGTAAGTTCCCTGAACAAATTAAGATATTCTTCAGTTTCGTAGTAAAAATTATTTACCAGATCACCTGTAAATACCAGGATATCATGGTCTGCATTTTCAATTAACTTAATCGCTTTTTTAATTAACTTACCCTGATCATTAATATTACCCAAATGAATATCAGATATTTGTAAAATTCTGAAGCCATTAAAATCCGGTGGCAGATTACTATATGCAAGTTCTATTTCGTTAATTTTAAATTTATTTGTCCCCCAAAGAGTTCCTGTCACTATACCTCCTGTAATTCCGGCAGAAATAATAGATCCGATATAGATGAAAATTTTTGTTTTTCCGGTATTAGAAATAAAATTCAAAATTAGTGCAAATGACATTACTAAATCAACAATAAACAGAATTAGAAGCAAAGCATTAAAAACAGAATAAAAGGAGTAATTCACACTACCGTCTCTAATATTGAAGGGATATACATACATCAGGAAAAACCCTGCAAAAATTAAAAAATGAATTAACAAAAAAATACATTTGAAGCTTCTGTCAAGGGACTTTTTGATAATTTTTCCAAAAGACAACATAGAAGCAAATCCAAGAATTGAAAAGAGTCCAAAAAAAATCAGCAAATATGTTAATTCAAAGGATCTCATATTATTTTTATTATTTCAACACTGTAAGCAAAAATTAAAATTCTCATAAAATCAAGCATACCAAATAATTAAGCAAAATTTAAGCCTCTGAGAATTTAATATTTTAAAACTCCCTGGTAAATGTACACCTGTCTCTTATACACATCT
>LSQX01057005.1_pt1 | contig 12365 bp, 9 predicted proteins | sample 654561 | NCBI WGS metagenome assembly LSQX01 (sample SAMN04489861, study PRJNA283612) | anaerobic digester metagenome | isolation source: 4 biogas reactors fed with cattle manure at either 37C or 55C with and... | place: Denmark: Kongens Lyngby | collected 2014 | reverse complement strand
CATCGGTGCTACCCTGCGAGACAGCGCACAGCGGCTGCGCGAGGCGCTCCTCCGCGACGCACACTGCGGACGCCATCCTCTCCCCTCTCACGCCCCGGCGTACGACCCTCGCAGTGGCGTAGCTCGGCCTGCAGGTGTGCGCCATCTGCGATCCGTCCCGCGATCGGCGGCGGCTCGGCGTGCCTCCCCGGCTTTTGCGTGATGCAGCCGCAGCGTGTGGCGATGCGCCGTAGGGCATGCGTGGGAGGCACGAGTTGCTTGCCTCGCGACTACATGGCGCTGTCTCTGCTTCTCGTGGCGCGTCCTCGCGATCATGTGTTCCGCGTCTCTGCGGTTGGTCATGTTTTCTGGCTGACGGTTTTCGGCGGGCTTTGTGCCCTGCTGATGGTGGCGCTTCGAGGGGCGGGATATGCCTCGGGCGCAGGGCATGGCTGCCTGTTTAGTCGGGCAGGCAGAAATGCCATGGTGGCTTGGTGTAGTATTCAGGATAGGGCTGGCAGGTGTCTGCGTAAGAGATGGTTTTGACATGGCCGTCGCAGAACAGCATGTTTGCCATGCCGTTGTGGCGCGCCGCTACGTTGGTGACGGATGGGTCATCCCAGATGCTGATTTGGTACCATCCCCGTGAGATGTCGCCTGCGGGATTTCCGGACCAGTAGGAGTCTCCGGCCATGTAGGTTTCGGCCGGAAACGGTACCCGTCCCAGCATTCTGGGCCATGCGCCGAAAAAGGAGACGCTTTCTTTCGGGTGGCCGGCAAGGTAGCGGGAGATGCCGTAGTTGCTGTACACCCAGTCTGTCTGCCGATCTGCTGAGGGGCACTGGTAGATGCTGTGGGTTTTGATCTGCCAGGTGCCCCATGAGCCGGCCTGTTCGCCGCTTATGTACGGGGCGACGAGCATCTGCCATGTGTAGTAGTTCGAGTTGTTGACCGGGGGATTCAGGTCGATGTAGTAGGGGACGATTTTATCGTCATAGTCCTGCGCATACATGATGATGGCAACCCCGATCTGTTTGAGGTTGCTCTGGCAGGTGGCCTGCCTGGCCTTCTCCCGGGCCCGGGCGAAGACGGGGAATAGGATCGCCGCCAGTATAGCGATGATCGCTATAACAACAAGCAGCTCTATCAGGGTAAATCCTCGCTTCATGGTACGACCCCCTTCTTGACACTGTATTTGGTGTGTCTGGGATTGTCGTTTCGGTCCAGTCAGCGCTGATAAACCAGCCGACAGCTATCTGTTTGCAGCTATCTGTTTGCAGCCCTCCCTCCTATTTATTTCTCCTTTCTTTATGCAATTCCTGCTACTATTATCAGACGGTATCAGATGGCGACTGCTACGGAATATCGCTCATCCTGCCACTGCACGCCGCGGCGACGGTGCGCGAGACAGGCACGCAATACATACACGCGAGACAGGCAGATGAGACAGGCGCGAGGCATGCAATCGCAGATGGTGGGTTATAAACCGAGTGTACTCCGGGGGCGCTAAATAAAGCGCAAAAGAAGCCGAAAAGCGGCGGCTTTTGCCCCTCGGCAGACGGAAAAGCGTCAAAAAACGCCTCGGCAAGCGGCAAATCTGACGACTATAGGCCCAGATCCAACGGCTATAGGCCCCAAATACGACAGACTTTCACCTAATTACAGGCTACCATTAAGCTGCACACAGCGTTGGTGGGTAGTAAACCGAGTAATGGTGGGTTATAAACCGAGTAATGGTGGGTAGTAAACCGAGTAACGTTGTGTAGTAAACCGAGAGATGGTGGGTAGTAAACCGAGCAATAGTGGGTTATAAACCGAGAAACGCGATTTTTCGAGATCGCCAGAATTGCCGCAGAGGGCCCTAATCCGGCTGTAGCGCGCTTTGTGGAAAACTCGCAGATGCCCCTAGAGTCTTCTAGAGTATTTAAAGAACAACAACAACAACCCTATAAAGATAACTAGTATCTATACTAAAAGGAGAATTCAGAGAGCTCAGTTTCAGCTTCTTGACAGTAAAGTTGTTGTTGTTGTAAACGACTGTTGTTGTTTTTTATACACTCAACGGCTGGAACGTCAACGGCTAACAGCTACGTCAAACAGCTACGTCAAACAGCTACTGTAGAGCACAGTACACAGCCATGAGCAAAACGACTACTACAGAGATGGACGCCAGTAGTAAAGCGGTCAGATCACGATGACACAAGCTAGCGCCTCCCGCAGGAAGGTATGACGTGTGAACATCAGCAAGGTAGTGTGCGGAACAGGCACCGTGCACGTCTCACGCATGGAGGTATGGCGCGGGCGCCGTAGAAGCTTCAGGAGGGCGCCGATACGCCACAGCAGGCCCACTCCTCTACCAGGGCGCCGGGCGGCGCGCAGGACGGCGCTACGGCCCAGCAAGACGTATCGCCAGGCGCGCCAGGCCGCCGCCGATCGCGCTACGCCTCCGTCAGGCCTCAGTGCGGGGCCGCGCAGTCGCAGGAGTGCGTCACGAGGGCAGGCAGAGTGGTATGCATGGCGCGAGTGCAGCGCGCATGGTGGGAGCATGTGTGCGATCGGGCGGGCAGAGGGTAGAGCGTGTCGCGATAGAGTAGGCGCAGGATGTCGTGGAGTCGCGCAGTCGCGGCTGCCATGACTGTGGTGATCTACCTGAGGCCATGACCATGGCGATAGGCAGTACCGGAGACATAGCGCAGGCGGAGGGCAGGCAGGGCGCCTCTCGCGTAGGAGGAAGAGATGGACGAACAGATGGGTGGGCAGCGAGCCAAACAGCAGCCGCAGTCTGATACCGCGTCTGATACCGCGTCTGATGCTGCACCGGCTGGAGATAGCGATGCGCAGGTAGATGCGGGCGGAGATGCGCTGGTGCGGGTGGAACAGCCTCAGGTGGTATCGCAGCTGATGGCCCAGTTCGTCCGCTCGGAGGTAAATCTGCTGGTGTTTCCGTTTTTCGCTCTCAGCCCTCGCGGCCGCGCGCGCCGCATGGAGACCGAGTTTCGCGCCATAGCCGAGCGCGATGGCCAGCAGGCCGAGATCATCTGGAACGTGTCGGCGAATCCCAAGTACGGATATCCCGGGGTGTTCGATCGCCAGGTCCACCGGGCGATCGAGCAGATAATCAGCGACAAGCTGCGCACCGAGGGGCAGGTCGAAAACCCCATCGCCATCGGATCGTTTTACAGCCTCTGCGAGCGGATGGGGATGCGTCGTGATGCCGAGCGCCAGGAGTACGGCGGCCGCGAGTATCAGGCGATACAGCGGGCGCTGGAGAGGATCGCCACCACCGCGATAAAATCTACCAACAGCTTCTACCACAAAGGCAAGAAGCGCTGGATGTCTGAGATCTTCCACCTGTACGATGCGGTGATCTGCCAGGGCCAGATGCTGCGCGACGGCACCATCGCCGACAGCAACTACCTGTACCTGAGCGACCTGTACCTGCAGAGCCTGAACGCCTTCTACGTCAAGCCACTGGATTTCCGCTACCACCGCAGCCTGCGCAGCACCATCGCCAGCCGGCTGTACGAGATCCTGGGCGTCAAGTTCTACGGGGTGCGCAGCCAGTCGCAGGCCGAGATCTGCTTCCGCTACTCGACGCTGACCCAGCTTCTGCCAGTCAAGCGCAACCGCTACCTGTCAGATGCCAAAAAGCAACTGGACCCAGGCCATCAGGAGCTGGTAGACACCGCCTTTTTGGCCTCCTTCGAGTGGCGTCGCTGCCGCGTCGGCAACGACTGGCTGATATGCTACCGACCAGGCCAGCGCGCCTATGACGAGATCCGACGCGCCCAGCTCGAACAGCAGCTAGGACCCAGCCAGCAGCACAGCCTGCCGGGCATAGACGAACAGCTAGATACCGAGCCGCTACAGCAGCTTACCGCCGCCGACCTGATCTCCGAAGACCACGAAGTGCTGATAGGTGAGCTGATCCGGCGGAAAGTCAGCGAGAGCACCGCAGTCGCGCTGGTAGAGCACTACCCGCATCAGACCATCCGCAACTGGATCGAGGCCATCAGCCATGTGCGGACCAAAAACCGCGCCGCTTTCCTGGTCAAAGCGATACAGGGCAACTGGCAGCTTCCCGACGACTACCTGCACAGCCGCCGCGGACCGGACGATGGTGGCGGCGGGGATGTGGTGACGAAGCAGTCATTTCGGGAGCATGTGCAGCGTGAGCATGAGGCGCAGGAGCGGCTGCATCAGGAGCAGTCGGCGCTTCTGGACGAGCTGTATGAGCGGCTGCCGGCGCGACAGCGCGAAGAGGTGGACCGGCAAAGCCATGAGCGGCTCTCACCGTTTGTGCAAAAGCAGATCGCGGCACGCAGCGGCGATGCCAAGCTGTCGGGTGTGACGGCCGCGATCGTGGCCGCTAGCCGCCATGAAGTGCTCCGAAGCTGGCTGGCCGACGGCCGCCTGAAGATATAGACGCGCCACCGCAAGCGCACGATACGCCACCTCGCCCGACGTATCGCCATACGCCGTGGCTGTATCATACAGAAGCAACGCCGCTCCACCGCCGCTGATCACGCTACGCTTCGATGATGCCACAGTGCGCGGTCATGCGGTCGCGGCGTGTGACGAGATGCAGAGACTGCATCAAGAGGGGCGTGTCCACGCGAGCCTTGCAAACCCTGCTGGGCCACGACCGGCTGACCACGACCGGGCTTTACCTGAACCTGTCGCCCGAAGACGCCATCCGCGAGTTCCTGGACAAGTGATGAGTGCTGCTTCACTGCGAGGACTTGTGAGACAACGAGGGGCACTTGGCCTTCCCCTTGACAAACGCACGGCTCCGCCCGTATAGCAAGAATGTAATACTGTCTTACTATATGTCACGGACGCGAGCTACAAATAAAGGAGACCAGCCCGAGATGTCACTGGTGAAAGTGAGGACGAAGGCGCAAATCACCCTGCCGCTCAAAGTTCGGCAGGCGCTTGGCATAGAAGAGGGCGACTACCTCCAAGTGAGGGTTCAGGGCAACACGATAGTCCTGGTTCCGCAGACGCTGGTAACCAAACTGCCGCCCGTCAGCCTGTCCAAAGAAGGCGAGGGGATGCTGGAGGAGGCTCTCGAAGACGTTCGCAAGGGCCGGGTCGAGGAGCATGACAGCGTGGACTCTTTGATCGAAGAGCTACACCATGAGGCTCACTAGGACCCGGCGGTTCCTTGAGGACTACCGGAAACTGCCCGCTCAGGTGCAAAAGCAGACCGAGTAATCGGGCTAATCTGAGGGTGTCGCAACCCGCCAGGAATGGCTCAACCACGGGCCTCTGCGGGCTTGACGCCCCTCTGCTCCCCAAGAATCTTTAAGCACATGAAATGACAACTGGCTAAAAGAGAAAAGATCACCAAGCCGGAAAGGCCAGAGACCACTGAACTGGCCGCTCTTGAGTTTGTGCAGTCTGAGGTCAACCTCCAGGTGTTCTCCTTCTTTGCTCTCACTACTAAGGGACTGAAGAGGCGCCTGTGGACGGAGTTTCGGGCAGTAGCCGAGAGAGACGGCGAGCGGGTCGAAATCCTCTGGAACGTATCAGCGAACCCTGAGTACGGCTACCCAGGCTTGTTTGACCGCCAGGTACATAGGGCAATCGAGCAGATCATCACTGAGAGATTGAGAGCCAATGGTCAGGTGGAGAACCCGATAGCTCTCGGGTCTCCCTACGGTCTCTGTGAGAGAATGGGCTTGCGGAAGCAAGCTGGGCGCCAGGAATACGGTGGCAGGCAGTACCGATCCATCAGGCGGGCACTGGAGCGCATAACCACGACCTCAATCAAGTCCGAGGGCACCTTCTACCACAAGGGCGAACAGCACTGGCTCTCCGAGGTCTTCCACCTCTACGGCGCCGGGGTTTTTCCATGCGCTCACAGCGTGTGACGAGATGCAGAGGTGGTGTGGGCAGTCGCGCCTGTCGCTGCCATGCCGCTCCGTCACCGCTGATCACACTACGCTTTGGTGATGCCACAGTGTGCGGCCATGCGGTCGTGGCGTGTGACGAGATGCAGAGATGGTGTAGGGCAGTCGCGCCTGCCGCTGCCATGCCGCTCCGTCACCGCTGATCACGCTACACTTCGGTGATGCCGCAGTGTGCGGCCACGCCGTCTCACTTCATCGGGCGGCCGCCGCGCAGCTCCTCCAGGCGCGGTGCAAACGGCTTGCCATGGGCTGCCTCCAGGCGCGATAGCGCATCGCCAAACGCATCCTCGGCAAGCGCCGTCAGCGTCAGACCCGGGCTCCAGTACACCGCGTTTTTCGCCCGCTCGATCAGCTCCACCGGCAGATGCACCGTCAGCCGCTGCTTGGTCGGCCGCCGTGGCGGCTCGGCGTTCTGTCCATCGGCCTGCGCCACACCCTCGGCCCCATCGATATCGGCCGTCGCCCCTCCCACCTTCGCAGCTATGTCGGCAGCTCCCGATTTGGCCCGACTGCGCCCGGCGGCGGGCACACGCGTCTCAGCAGCTACCGGCTCAGCGGCTACCGGCTCGGTAGACGGCGTCGCGGGCTCATCGGTGGTCGTGCTGTGACCGGCCGCTTGGACGGCTGAGTACGTCTGCGAGATCACCGCATCCAGCGGATTTGTGCCTATCGTTTTGCGCTTTCTCATGTGCAATCACTCCCGTTTTGTGGGCGCTACGGTGTCACTTCCGATCATCGCCTGCGCCCGTATGTCCTCTCCCTCTCCCCTCCCGCGTTTCGTGCTACTGCGTGGTCTGCGCGATGGCTGCTCTGCATCTGGCGCCTGTCTGCACGGTCAGCCGAGAGGCCTGTTCCATGCCGCCAGCGCATCGCACCTCCCCATGTGCCTGCATGTCCGCGCCTTCTCCCCTCCCGCGTTTCGTGCTACTGCGTGGTCTGTGCGATAGCTGCTCTGCACCGGGCGCCTGTCTGCGGTACTGCCTGTCTGCACGGTCAGCCGAGAGGCCTCTCCCCGCCGCCAGCGCATCGCACCTCACCATGTGCTTACATGTCTGCACCCTCTCCCTTCTCGCGTTTCGTGCTACTACGTGGTCTGCGTCGGCATCTGCTATGGTTCCTGGGCGATCACTTCGGCTGCCAGTGCGGTGTAGTCTTCGGCGCCGGCACAGCCGGGCGCGTAGGTCATGATCGGCTCGCCAAACGATGGCGCTTCGGCAAGCCGGATGTTTTCGCGGATCACCGTCTCGTACACCAGCGGCCCGAAGCGCAGTCGTAGCTGCTCGATCACCTCGCGCGAGTGGCGGGTGCGAAAGTCTGCTCGGCAGGCCACGATTCCGGCGATCTGCAGGTCCGCATTTAGCCTCTGGCGCACCAGCTCGACGCTCTGCAGGAGCTGCGCCAGACCGCCCAGCGCCATCACATGCGTCTCGACCGGTATGATGAGCCGGTCGGCGGCCGCAAGTGCGTTTACCGTTAGCAGCCCCAGCGCCGGTGGGCAGTCCAAAAGCGCGTAGTCCGGCCGCTCGGCCTCCGGCCCGGCCTCCAGCTCGGCCAGCTTCCGGGCAAGTATCAGCTCTGCGCCGACCTCTGCGGCCAGCGCCTTTTCGATCCCCACCAGCCACATGGACGCCGGCGCCACTGTCAGTGCCCACGCTTCTACCTCCATGATGGCCTCGCGCAGGGGCCAATCGTTGGTGAACACTTCGGCCAGCGCAGCCTCGCCGTCGCTGATGCCCAGCCACGATGATGCCGAAGCCTGCGGATCCAGGTCTATGAGCAGCACTCGCCGGCCGGCCTGTGCCAGTGCCGCCCCCAGGTTCACCGCAGTAGTAGTCTTGCCGCTGCCGCCCTTCTGATTGACGATCGCGATGGTGCGCATACGCATAGTGTGTAGGTCCTTTGGATGCCGCTTCGGATTAGTCGCCTGGCCGCAACTGCCGCGCTATCTTATGCCACTTCTCACGCCACAGTCTCTGTGTGCTGTGGGGATAGGCTACTATACATTCATGATATCATAAACGTTTACGTTATCATAAACACTGCTATTGCCATAAACGTTCCCGATATCTTAAACGTTTACGTTGTCTTAAAGGCTCCTGTTATCATAAACGTTTCTATTATCATAAAGGTTTACGTTATCATAATCGTTTACGTTGTCATAAACGTGTGTATTATCATAAATATCTGTAATGTATACGTTTATGATAATAGCAGAAAGGCTTACAACGTTTACCATATACTGGAGTGAGAGAAGAGCATGAGGTGAGATGCGCGCGCGTATCGCGCAATCGCAGGCGGGCCTCGCCTCATGCATCGCACATGCGCACATCCCGCCATCTCACCTGGCCCATGCGGCGGGCGGTGCAGAGGTGTGGGGGAGAAGAGGTGCGCCATATGCGCCGGCCTGTAGCGCATCGCCACACGCCGCGGTCGCATCAGCCGCCGCCGATCGCGCTACGCTTCAGCGTGGCCTCAGTGTGGTATCGCACGGGCTTCCATGCCACAGTCTCTGTGTGCTGCGGGGATAGGTCTCTATACGTTCCCGATATCATAAAGGTTTACGTTGTCGTAAAGGTATCTGTTATCATAATCGCTTACGTTGTCATAAACGTTTGTATTATCATAAATACCTGTAAGGTATACGTTTATGATAATAGCAGGAAGGTCCGTAACGTTTACCATACACTGGAGTGAGAGAAGAGCATGAAGTGAGATGTGCGCGCGCGTATCGCGCGATCGCAGGCGGGCCTCGCCTCATGCATCGCACATGCGCACATCTCGCCACCTCACCTGGCCCGTGCGGCGAGCGTTGCAGAGGTGTGGGGGAGAAGAGGTGCGCACAGGCGCGACCTACGATGTATCGTCACATGCTGTGCCGTCTCCGCGCTTGCACGCCGAGTCTGCGCGATGGGAGAGGAGATGGGATGTAGATAGCGCAGATATGCAGGTGCTCAAGCCCTCGGCGGCGTATATCCACTCTGCTTCACCAGGCGATAGCTGTTATACTGCATCGCAGTAGCCGGCTAAATCCGCAGCGTCGCGGGTGTACCGCCATCGTAGTAGTCAACTTAATTCGCACTAGTCGCATCTGTACAGGAGGCAAAGATATGCACAGCCCACAGCTCACAGCAGTCGCAATGATGATCGCCGCCGGAGTGTTGACGGCCACAGCGGTCGGTCAGGCCCAGGAGAGTGCCGACGGTTTCACAAACTACGGGTCGCCTGCGCAGGTGTACAATTCGCGCGGGGTGGCCGCCACGCTGGACGGTGATGGCCGCCGCGTGGTGCTCACATGGCTAAGTGACCACAGGAGCACCACCGGACTGCTCATCATCGACGCCGAGACCGGAGAGACAAAGCAGTTGAAGATAGATCGCAATGCTTCCGGATCGCCATTTTGGATGCTGATGTCCAGCCAGGAGAAGTGGTATACTCAGTTCGGCCGCCGCTTTTTCGAGTTCGATCCCAAAGTCGGCGAGATCACTTTCATGGAGGACTGCCCGGGCAACTGGGCCGCCTCCTTCACCGAGGACGATAACGGCATCGTCTGGTGCTGCTGCCAGCCCGACTCCGATCTGATCAGCTTCGATCCGGCCACCCGCACTCTGACCGCCCACGGCTCTATCAACTCCGAGACATGGGTCCAGCACCCGCTGGGGCGGATCGTCCACGATGATGCCGGGTGGATATATGCCGGTATCGGCGACACCGCTGCGCAGGTAGCCGCATACAACATCGCCACCGGAGAAGTGCGCCATCTGATAGCGCAGGAGCAGCGCGCGCAGGGCCGTGCGGTAGTCACCCGCACCGCCGAGGGCAAGGTATACGCCAAGGCCCCCGACTGGCCGTGGCATCTGCTGTACGACGGGCAGGCGACGGTGACCGACGATGTCAGCGATGACAATCCGCCCAAAAGCCGCCCCATCCTCTCGGCTTCATGGCAGTCGGCGTTTCGCAACTTCCCTGACGGCAGCCGCATACAGCACATCTACGTGCCAGACAAGACCCTGACCATCCGCGATGCCGACGGCACCGTCCGGCAGCTTAGCTTCGACTACGAGGATGCACAGGGGCCAAGTATCCAGTCGATAATCGAGGGTCCTGATGGCGCCCTATACGGCTGCACGGGACACCCCCAGCGCATCTTCCGCTTCGATCCGCAAAGCGGTGAGAAGATCAGCTACGGGCTGCGTGAGCAGTCGGGCCACTGGAACGATCTGGCAGTCCAGCGCGACCTGATTTTCGGCGCCGAGTACATGGGCGGCCAGTTCTACGGCTACGACCCGACTCGCCCGTGGCTGGATCGCGATGAGGAAAACCCGAACCCGCGAATGTATGATGTGGCAGGCATATACGTAAGCCGTCCGTATATCCTGCTGGCCCACCCCGACGGCCAGCACCTGATCATGGGCGGCGTGCCAACCTACGGCGTCACCGGCGGCGGGATGTTCATCTACGACCTGGAGAGCGAAAGCAGCGAGCTGATCATGCCCGAAGATCTGCTGGCCGATCACAGCCTGCAGTCGCTGGTAGCGCTCCCTGATGGCAACCTGGTCGGCGGCACCACCGTCTTCGGCGGCACCGGCTCACAGCGTATTGCCACCGAAGCCGAGCTGCTGATCTACGACTTTGCCGACCGCAAGCTGCTGTGGCATGAGGTAATCGTGCCGAGCGCCTCGTCAATCCGCGACCTGATCGTGGGACCCGACGGGCTAGTATACGGCACCGCCTCAGACCTGACCTTCTTCGTGTTCGACGCCACCACCCGCACGGTGGTACATAGCGAAAAGCTGCCACAAGAGTGGGGCATGTCTGCAGGCCACCAGGGCCCCCGAAGCCTCTCACTGGGGCCTGACGGCAACATCTACGGCCTGTTCCGGCATGCAGTAGTGCGCATCGAACCGGGTACCTTCGAGTGCACCCGACTGGCGCAGTCGCCAGTAACCATCGGCGCAGGCGCCCCGATCGTGGACGGCCGAATCTACTTCACCTCCGGCCCCAACATCTGGAGCTACGATCTGCGCGAAGCCCTCGGTATAGCCCAGTAGGGCGAGATGCCAGAGTAGGGCAGAGGCGGCACAGTACCGGAGACAAGGCGTAGAGTACAAAGCACTGTGGGGCAGGCTAAAAAGTCTGCCCCACAGTACCATCTCACCACAGCCATAGCAGGCAGTTTGTCCCTCCCCGCCATGCAGAGAAAGCGAGCTGGGGGTGGTAGGTGGTGTGAGGGGAAGAGAAGCAGGCAGACGGCGACAACTCCTGTGGCCCCGGAATGGTGACCGTACGAACTACCCTATGGCCACGGGGAAGCGTATCGCGACTGGTGACGCCACTGCGCGCAGCGCAGGCCGAGCCGCCTCCGTGATGCAATCGCAGCGTGTGGCCTGCAGGGGGTGCGCATGGCATGGTGCGACGTGCGGCCGAGATGTGAGGTAGTACGCGATGCATCGATATGCATACGCATGGGGCAGAGGTGAGGTGTGTGTGCGTGGTGGAGGAGAGAGGTGGCCGGATATGTTTTGTGGCCCCACACTTGCGGCTATAGCGCAGGCCGAGCCGCCTCCGTGATGTAATCGCAGTGTGTGTCCTGCAGGACGTGCGCATGGCATGGTGCGGAAGTGTGGGGTAGATCGCTTTTTCGCGCAGGAGCTCCCCGTCACGCGGCGAACTATCATCCGCCTGTCGGGTGCCCGTATCACGGCGCTTCCGGTAGGTGCTGGCGTCTGCCCACACCATCCACAACAGGTGATAGCATGTCTGCAGGAAATCGCACCGTCCTCGTAATTCTGGACTCCCGCAAGCCCGCTGACCGTCGCCCGGCCGACCACACTCTCTTCGCCGCACTGGACCATTTTGGCGTCGCCTGGGAGGTGCTCGATGGCGGCGATTACATGGGCTTCATCCCCGACTACGTCGCACCACGGGCCCTGTATATCATCGCACATGACGGCGCCGCACAGTGGCTGGCGCCCGAGGCCGCGCAGCAGATCGCAGATGCCGTCACAGCAGGTGGTGCCGGACTGGTCAGCTTCGATCGGCGGCTGCACGAGTGGCCAGATGCACTACGCGCGCTGCTGCCCGACGACATCTCCCAGATCCGTACTGGCATCCTGCGCTTCGGCCCCCCGGGCTTCATCAGCCACGGTCATGACGAAGGCGAGGAGCTGGAGCTCCAGGAGGAGATAGCCGCACTAGCTTTTGCCGCCGATGCGCAGTCCCACACGCCGCTATCTGATGCACAGGACCGCACTCTGGTGGCCGATGCGCAGGGCAGAAGTGTCATCATATCGGCGGATATCGGTGCCGGGCGGATAGTGCTTTTCGGCACCGGTGAGAGCATCTATCGCGAGGGCGTATATGGCCATGTGCGCGGCATAGACGGCCTGATGTGGCGCTCTATCGTCTGGGCGGCAGCCAAGCCCTTCCCGATGCGCTGCGTGCCCCCGTATGTCACCGCGCGCATAGATGACT
>LSQX01280142.1_pt1 | contig 12368 bp, 11 predicted proteins | sample 654561 | NCBI WGS metagenome assembly LSQX01 (sample SAMN04489861, study PRJNA283612) | anaerobic digester metagenome | isolation source: 4 biogas reactors fed with cattle manure at either 37C or 55C with and... | place: Denmark: Kongens Lyngby | collected 2014 | reverse complement strand
GCTTCTATGCACCAACCACAACCGTTGCATTTGTCTTTATCCAACACAATGTTACCTGTGTCTTCTGCTTGTGAGAGAGCATTACGTGGGCAAGCTGCAACGCAAGCGGGATCTTCGCATAGTCTACAAGTAACAGCCATATTGGCAAGTTGGTTAACACGTACTACACGTATGCGTGACTTTAATGGATTGAACGCTTTTTCTTTTGTGTATGAACAGGCATATTCACAGATTTGGCAACCAACGCATTTTTCCGGGTCAGCCGAGATAAATTTTCTTTTATGAATTTTTACCATATTTTATGCCTCCTTTTCCTCAACTATATTTGTAAATTCTCCTAGACCTAACTCTACAAGTTTAGCTTTGGAGGGTATGCCTTCAACTGTCCAGCTTCTAGCTTGATAATAATCGTCCAAGAGCAAATCAAGTTCATCCTGGGTTACGACTGCTCCTTTAGCTGGACTATCATCTGTGATAGGTTGGTTAAGAACTTTCCAGGGCAATGTGTCAGCTTCTCGATTTAAGCCTTCACGAACATTGATTAATCGTGCAAGGTTAATTATGCGTTCACCCGCAGTTTCAAGATCTTCAGCGCTTACTTCCAGACCGGTAACTGAAGTGTATAGTTTTGCCATCTCAGCTAGTTCCTTATAGAAAGCACCCCTAGAGTTCTTGCATACAATCAATGAATCGATAACTGCAACGACATGCTCATTGTCTTTAACAATTTTACCGCGACCTTTTTCGGCTTTTGTACGATCAACTTTACCTTTGATATCTAGAGCGTAAACACCGCTACGGCTATGGTCAGCACCTCGGAATGAAACTGCGGCAGCCAAAGCAGCTGTTTTTAAGCATCTTAAGTCGTAACCTGTAACTTCTAATCCTTTGATTTGCTGGGCTAATTCAGCTGAGTTTTTACCAATTTTTTCAGAGGCAACTTTAACGCCGTCAGCTAGTATATCACCGATGCCTTCACGTTTACCAATTTTTTCAACTAATTGTACCACAGCGTCTCCGTTTCCAAAATGTGCATCGATTCCACCAAGTTCTTCATGGGAGATTATTCCTTTTTCATGACAATCCATCAAGAAACTGATGGTTACGCCGGTACTAGTTGCGTCTAAACCGTAGTATGTGCAAAGTTCAGCTGCTTTTATGATTGCATCAAGTTTATCTACACCACAGTTGGGACCTAAAGCCCATAAATTGTCGTATTCCATACGGGCGAGCGCACCTTTATATGGTCCTTCTCTGACAAGTGCTTCATGTTCACATCGCATAGCACATGAATTGCACGCTAAGATTTTTGCGACAAAACGATCGTTGAGTTCTTCAGCGTTTATGTTTTCAGCCTTATCAAAGTGGCTGCTACTGTAATTTCGGGTTGGCATACAGTAAAGGTCGTTAGTTATTGTAAGGTTTTCAACAGTGCCCATAGTTCGGTATCTTTGTACTGCTGGGCCTTTCATGCGTTCATGGAATTCTTTAACTAGATCCATGAATTCTTCGCCTTTAGTGATGGTTATGTCGCGTGTGCCACGTACAGCAATGGCTTTGAGGTTTTTGCTACCCATAACAGCGCCAAGTCCAGTTCTTCCGGCAGCACGCGTTTTCTCGTTAATAATGTTAGCCATTCTGGATTGTTTTTCACCTGCTAAACCAATAGCAGCAACACGAACATAGTAATCGCCCATTTCATCCTTAATGGCGTCTTCAGTTTCGCCAGGTGATTTACCCCAGACATTGGAGGCATCCATAATCTGAATTACATCGTCGTCTATCCAGAGATAGACCGGTTTTTCTGCTTTACCAGTGAAAACGATAGCATCAAAACCAGCGCGCTTGAGTTCTGCTCCAAAGGTGCCGTGACTAACTGCTTCACCAACACCACCAGTTGCAGGAGACTTTGAAATAAAAGCATGACCATTACCACCCGTAGGAAACATCGTTCCAGCTAGCGGCCCAAGCGACAACACAAGGGGGTTTTCGGAGCTAAATGGATCCACACCTGCTTTTGAATTAGACAACCAAAGTTTCATGCCTAAACCGATTCCGCCAACGTATTTCTTAGCGGTCTCTTCGGTTAATTTTTCTGTGCGAGTTTTGCCTGTATTTAAGTCAACATACAATATTGTTCCTGCGTAACCGAGCAACCTTGTCCCTCCGATAGGTTAGAATAGTTATTTCAGTTGAAAAGTATATTAATCTAATGGGTTCTTAGTATGAAAATCGTCGAGAATTTAGCGTTTTTAGTTAAAACAGTTTAGGCATTTTTTAGATTAAAACTATAAAATCAAGTAAGTTACGGTTAAATTGGCAAGTACTTAATTCACAAAATAAAAACAAGGATGGAATTAAAAAACGATAAAATCGTAATTAGCATACATTTTTTTGGTTTGTTTTTGTGTGTGAAAGAACAGAATAGATCAAGTGCAATTGATGGAAAAAAGCACTCCAACTGTGCAAAAGCTACGGGTCTAACGATTTGTATGTTACTTATGGACTTATGGGAAAAAGGTTAGTTGGTAAACCAGAGGCTGTTTTCCTATTTGGTTACTTCATGTTCCTGGAAGAGTTTTTTGATTGCGTTAAGTCTAGCTTTCTGCGCTAACACGTCACTTGTAACAACGATTAAGGCTTCTTCTGGGCACCATTTGACACATTGAGGTCCATCTGGTCGGTGTTGACATAGGTCGCAAACATATACAGTTTTTGTTTCCGGATGTATCATCATGGCACCGTAGTTGCATGCTTCTATACACCAGCCGCAGCCGTTACATTGGTCTTTGTCTATTATGATGTTGCCTGTTTCAAGTGATTGTGAAAGAGCACCTCTGGGGCAAGCAGCAACACAAGCGGGATCTTGGCATTTCCTGCAGGTGACAGCGATACTTTTCATTTGAGGCGATCTTACAACTCGAATACGTGATTTTACAGCGTTGAATACTTTTTCGTGAGCAAATGAACAGGCATATTCGCAGATTTGGCAACCAACGCATTTGTCCGAGTCAGCGGAGATGAATTTTCGATTATGGAGGGATACCATGTTTAGTTCTCCTTTACATATTTTTCTAAGCTTAACTCTTGGAGTTTAGCTATAGTGGGGACGCCTTTGTTATCCCAGCCTCTTGATTGATAGTAGTCATCCAGCATTAAGTCGAGCTCTTCTTGTGTTACGACTGAATTTTGTGCTGGACCGTCGTCTGTTATTGGTTGATTCATTATTTTCCAGGGGAGAGTGTCGTCTTTACGGCTTAATCCTTCGCGGATGTTAATTATTTTAGCGAGAGCTTGGACACGTTCGCCAGCTTTACGCATTTCCTGCGGAGTAACCTCAAAGCCGGTGGAAACACTGTAAAGTTTTGCAATATCGACGAGTTCTTCGTCGAATGTGCCTTTGGCATTCTTACATACGATGAGTGAATCTAACAAGTTATAGGTGTCTTCATTCTCTTTGACGATTTTCCCTCTGCCTTGCTCTGCTTTTAAGCGGTCAACTGTACCTCTTATGTCATAGGCATATGCGCCACTTCGGCTATGGTCAGCGCCACGGAAGGAAACAGCTGCACCTAAAGCGGTGGTTTTGAGACAGCGTAGATCATATCCAGTTAATTCTAAACCTTTTATGTGCATGGCAAGGTCAATGGATTTATTACCTATTTTTTCAGATGCAATCTTAACGCCGTCAGCTAAAAGTTCGCCAATGCCTTCGCGTTTGCCGATTTTTTCAACTAAATTAAAAACAGCTTTTTCGTTACCGAAACGAGCGTCGATATCACCAAGGTCTTCATTGGATATTAGCCCTCTCTCGTTACAATCCATTAAAAAGCTGATAACACTGCCAGTGCTTGTAGCATCTATACCGTAGTAGTTACAGCGTTCGGCAGCTTTTACTATATAATTGATGTTGTCAATGCCACAATTGGGACCAAGCGCCCAAAGATTATCAAATTCAATTCGTGCCATAGTACCGGTGAAGGTGCCTTCTCGTATGATGGCTTCATGTTCACATCGCATAACACATGAGTTACATGCAACTATTCTTGTTACGAAGTGTTCGTTTATAATTTCAGCGCTAATCTTTCCAGCATTAAGGAAATGTGAACTGTTAAAGTTGTTAGTTGGTAAACATGATAGTTTATTGTTAATCATGAGGTTCTGTATGGTACCCAGAGTTCGGTGTTTCTGAGCAGCAGGACCTTTCATGCGTTCATGAAAATCCTTTATCATCTCAAAGAATTCTTTAGGTTTAGCTACTGTGACGTCATTTGTTCCTCTAACCGTTATTGCTTTGAGGTTTTTGCTACCCATAACAGCGCCAAGTCCAGTTCTTCCGGCAGCACGGGTTCTATCGTTAATAATGTTAGCGATCTTGGATTGTTTTTCACCTGCTAAACCAATAGCAGCAACACGAACATAGTAATCGCCGATTTCTTCTTTGAGAGTATCTTCGACTTCAAAGGGGGATTTACCCCATAAGTGATTTGCGTCTCTTAACTGGATGTTATCGTCATCTATCCAGAGATAAACTGGGTTTTTTGCTCGACCGGTGATTATTACTGCGTCGTATCCGGCACGTTTTAGCTCTGTACCAAAGGTGCCGTGACTAACTGCTTCACCAACACCACCAGTTGCAGGAGACTTTGAAATAAAAGCATGACCATTACCACCCGTAGGAAACATCGTTCCAGCTAGCGGCCCAAGCGACAACACAAGGGGGTTTTCGGAGCTAAATGGATCCACACCTGCTTTTGAATTAGACAACCAAAGTTTCATGCCTAAACCGATTCCGCCAACGTATTTCTTAGCGGTCTCTTGTGCTAGTTTTTCGGTGCGTGTTTTGCCCGTTGATAAATCGACATACAAGATTCTACCTGCGTAGCCGAACAATCGTTTATTCTCCAAGAGTTTAAAGTAAGAAACTTATTAAAAAGTATAAAAAGATAATGGGAAATAAAGGTTCAAATTCATGCTTTAAATAGAAATTCAGAGGGAACAATGAATTTATTGTCATGGCAGCGCTTGTTTTTAGTTGTCAGCTACCATTTTTGGGATAGTGGCACAAAACCTTAAACAAGAGTTAGGATCCTTTCCATTTTGCAGGTGGTATGCATCGGTGAGAACTGAGAAATTACGGAAAATAGCGGTAAAGGATAACAAGCAGGGTAATTTTGCGGTCTTTAACCCGGCAAACATTGTTTATTTTACAAATTTTTCAGGGGCAACCGCATTGTTGATTCCTGAACAAGGGGAAGGAATACTCTTTGTGTCGGGCACTAATTATCAGCAAGCTAAAGCAGAAGTTAAAGGCTTTAATGTTGAATTAATTAAACGTGGAGAAAACGTAATGCAAAAAATCGCTCAAGTCATATCTGATGGGAGGCTAACCATCGATACGCTCCCTATTGAAACTTGGCGGTCACTAGCTAAAGCAGTGGGCGGTGAGGAAAAACTTGAGCCAGCCTTCGGGCTTTTCCGTAAATTAAGAGAAGTAAAAGAACCTGGAGAGATTGCGCTCATACGTCAAGCATGTAAAATTGCGGATTCGGGCATTAAAGCTGCGGCAGAAACCATACGACCAGGTATTACGCAAAGAGAAATTGCTGCAGAAGCTGAATATGCCATGCGTAAATCTGGTTCAGACGGAGTAGCCTTTGAAACTATTGTGTCAGCAGGTGTTTGCTGTGCGTTTCCGCATGGAACGAGTATGAATCGAACGGTTGAGGAAGGAGATTTTGTAACTGTTGATTTGGGTGCAATTCAACAATTTTACCGCTCAGACATTACGCGAACCTTCATTGTAGGAAAACCTACGGATAAACAAAAAAACGTTTATCAAGCTGTACAATCAGCACATCAAAGAGCATTAGAAAAAATTGTGCCAAACGTTTTAGCTAGCAAAGTGGATTGGGCTGCTTGGCGAACAATAGATAAAGCTGGTTATGGGGACTTTTTTGTGCATAACCTAGGTCACGGGGTAGGATTGGAAGTCCATGAATGGCCAGTGCTAGGTCCAGATAGCAAAGATGTCTTACAAGCCGGCAACGTTGTTACTAATGAACCTGGAATATACATTCCAGAATTTGGTGGTGTACGTATCGAAGATACAATACTCATAACCGATAGGGGGGCAGAGAAATTAACCAATGCTCCCATATTGACGCCGTAAAACAAAATTATGTCGCTCACAACTTCTTTGTGGAATGGATTTTTTGTTAAACAAGGCAGCAGTCATACTTATTGATGTACAAAACGATTTTTTTCTGGTAAACTTAAAACTAAAAGGGCAAACAACATCATAGAACCTCTGCAAAGACGTGGTAGCAGTTCGCAAGAATGTGATCCGGTAATTTATTGTATCGATGCACATTACCCACAGGATGTAAGTTACCTAGAAGTGAGGTAAGCATGCCATTAAAAGCACATTAGGAGCCGAAGTTATTCCCGAGTTAGCGCTAGATGAAATGCTTGATTTCATTGTTGAAAAACGCATTTACAGCGGGTTCTATGAAATAGGACTGGATTCACTCTTACGAAGCCTCTACAAAGGGGACGGTGTTAAAACTGTTATTTTCGGTGGATTACATACGAGCATGTGCATTAGTCATACCTTCGGCTGATGCATTCTTCTGCGGTTACTATATTGTCGTTGCTGGGGGGCTGGTGTTGAAACTTTTAGTGAAGAGAACCACCTGCTTTTTAGAAAAAAGTGTGACAAATCTGTCACAAAAACGGGGGGTCCTTAGAGATGGCGTTGAAGCTTCTAGTGAAGAGAACCACCTGCAGGGTCTAAAGTATTTAGAGTATGTGTATAATGCCAAAGTTATGTAGGTTAATAGTATCATTCAAGTGGTCGTTGGGTAACCTCTTGGCATTTTGTTATAGCTGAACCTATCATCACACCCAACGCTATAGCTATAGAAGATATAGCAAAGGTTTCATGATGTAAATCTTCAGGTTGAAACCACAAGCCAAAAGTTATTTTCTGATGATAAAGAATCAAAAAAGCTAAAACAACAAAGACGATGGCTATTAGCACCGCTACCCACCGGTTACGCAATAAAACACCAATAGAAAATGGCAGAAACAAGGGTTTAAAGGTATTTGCAAGTCACCCCTTGAGTGTTCTTTTTGAGAACAAACTTGTTCTTGGGGGAGAATTATATGTCTCTTCACCGCTAAAAGCAATACAGTGAAAAACTAAAATGCAAATAGAAAAAAAATTAATCCTATGCAGCATCCTAGCAATATCAATCGGAATAGCAGCAATCATACCACTACAGTACCTAATGAACGCGGAGGCAGCATTGGCATTGCCTAATGTTGAACCTTGGTTCGATGTAGATATCGGGTATGCCGAGTGTAACCCCTACATAGTGGGAAACGGAACAGCCACCTGGGACGGAGCCACAATCCAAACAGTCACAAACTTCACCTTAACAACTAACGCTATGGAGTCAGACGTAGATACACAGGTTGAATACTACAAGTTCGCTGTCTCATCTGAACAGGGACCAATCTGTGACATGGGCTACTATATCGCTGAACGCAGATTTACAGATGCAAATGTCGCTGCAGCCGATTATGCAATGAAGTCAGGCAACTATAGTGCGCTGCCTCGCGGCACCACATTATACGCAAATAACACTATTACCTTCGAGAATGGCCTATCGTACAACCCACCAGCAATCAATGACGGTCAAAGCATAAGTTGGACGGGCCAAGCCATAAGTTGGACGGGAGATAACCCCGTAAACAACACATATGGAGTCGCTGGCATGCGCATATCTGCATACAACGGTGAAGATTCAGTGTATCCAGTATCCCCCCAAATAGTCGCTCAACTGAGAGACGCACAGACACTAAGCATTGATGTCAGCAAAGTCTGCACTGTCACAGCCAAAGGAAATGTCGTCGTCACTACACCAGCAGATCCCACAATCCTACAGCACATAGAGCTAACAAAAGTCGACAATGGATTTGTCTACGGAGAATACGTTGAAGGCACATTAGGCTGGTACTTCGCTGGTTTGTACAAGACGATGCCATAACAACTGTAGGAACAGTGAATGCTTTGACCAATGAAGAACTTGAAGGCAACACATTAAACGTCTACACCTACATCATCAAAGCAACAAAACCAGTTGGCACCCGAGACGTTACCCGCGGAGCCGAACTTAGCAGTACCAGCGTCGCACACAGACACCTCCAGAAACTCGAAGACATGGGCTTAATCGAGAAGAACAGCTACGGCGATTATATCCTAAAAGAGAGAGCAAACATCAATGGGCACGTGTGGGTCGGCAAAAACCTCGTACCCAGATTGATGTTTTACTCTTTCTTTTTCTTAGGCGCTTTCGCTGCAGAAGTAAGTTTAATATTGTTGGGTTTAGTAGTTAAGGGTTTGGTTGTTGAGGTTAGTTTTTACTTTTTGACGGGTATGACGGCGGTTGCTATGTTGCTGTTTCTCTTGGAGGGAACTGCGCTTTATCGTAAAGTGAAGCCGAAAAGAAGCAGTGGAAGTCAAGGGTAAACTGTTTTTCTTTTTAGTAGTCTGGTTGTTTTTTGTTGCTGGTTTGTTATAGTGTCAAATCTGTTTTAGCGTGATCTGTTTAGCTATTTGGGCTTGTCGCCGTTACTTTTGTTTTTTGTGTGGGGATAATCGTCATTGTATTTCTCCATCCCACGTTCTGACGTTGGATAGTGTCGGTTTTTAGGTTTAGGTGGTTTTTCTGTTTGCACTGGGATGAGGGACATTTTTTCTCCTCATTGGTATGTTGGGGTATATGCAACTGGTGTGGACATAAGTTGTAACAACAGTTGCAACAACTGGTTTTGATACTGTTTGTCTTATTTTCTTTGTGTGGGTGTGGGCACCCTAAGAAATACACCACACTCCCGAGTGCGAATTAAGCTTTGTTTTGGGTTTAGACCTTTTTTATAAGCCTGTTTAGGTGTGGAGACACGTTTTTGTCCACACTGCCTATGTTGACGCTATGTTAAGTGGGTGTGGATGTGGATGTTGGGGCATAAATCACCGCTAAGTCTATGGCATGTATAGTTTGCGAAAAACAGCAAAACAATTTTTGGTTACTGGTAAACAATAGCTTTTTTGCGTTACGTATCATGTAGCACAAACATTTCGCCTTTGAAAAACAAAGTTGTTGGAAAAGAAGTCGTTTAAAATAGAGTCCTGTCAGTGACTGTTGAAGTATCGAATCTTCCCTAACAAGTCCGCTTGTTCTATACCGTTTCGCTTTGCAACCACAACTACAAATTTTGCCTCACACAAATATCTTCTAGCACGCTTACACGTTATCGTTTTAACAATTGACTAAACTGTCTACACCGGTAATTATACTATCTTTCAGATGTCATCTATAGCGTCACATATGTGAAATAAGTTTATCTCTTCAGGACTGGTTCAGCGACGGCTATGGCAACGGACTGCTTACTACCGATCGTACTGGAAAATCAATCAATAATTAACCTATCTCCCTTTCCTTTTTCTATGGAAAAAACTTTTTCATGAACTTCAATGGACGCTTGCGTCATAAGCTTTCTTTAAATGCATTCAAATTAACCTGGATAAAGGTAATTCTGCTAAAAAGTGACCAAGGAAAAATAAGTACCTCTATCGTGTCGCTTAACTATCTATTGTAGGCTTATCCGCATTCTATTACGTTTCTTGAAGTACAAAAGAACAACTACCGTAACAACTGCAATTGTAACTAAAATAGCTATAACTTGACCTATCGGAAAAGGCTCTTGGATAAGTGTAGACGTTGTGTCCACCCTAAAAGAAACTGTGGTATTAAAGTTTTTGATAATGCCACTGATCCTTGTTTCTCCATAAAATGTAAGGATATGTGTACCGTCAGAAACGCCTGTTAATATCCCATCTCCCCGAACATAGTAACCTGGTTTTAAATCCGATGGGATGGTTAACTTCATTGGAACAGGAATTTGCCCATCCAAGCTGTAGTTTAATGAGTTAATTTTTTCTATATTATGGAATAAAAATCCAAATAATTGAACTGTAACGTTCAAGGTAATATCATGAACAGTTATTGTTCCATTCGGGAGAGGGGATAAAACAGTGATTGTTGGCGATTCGTATGGAAACCCCTCGAGTTGTGCAGCTACGAGTTGTTTAGGTAACACAGAAGTCCAATCGTCTGTTGCCAGATCATAATCAAAATGGTTTAACCCGCTGATGGCATATATCTTTCCATTCACGACAGCAGCTCTACTTCCGCCCGTTTGAGGCAGGGACTTCTTAGCACTCCAAGAATTTTCAACCGCCCCTAACGACGATGAGCTTTCAGGAAAAAGCGTAAAAAAACTGCCAACCAAAATAAAAGCAAGCAACAATACTATTCCTTTTTTCATCAAGGCTCCTCTGCCTTTTACGTTTTTTTCCTATAGTAAAGTACAGCTGCCAATACTGACACTACTATAACGGCTATGATTAAGAAAACTATTAGAAAACTATTGATTGGCTTGAGTTGGATACCAATATTTGCCGTTGGTTCACTTCCCGTCACCTGAGGAACTTCCGACACAGGGGCGCTGTATCCGAAAGGCACATACTGCTCATTTGCCGTCATAGAAGGAGCTGTAAGGTATGGTGAACCTCCAAGTGCATACAGCAAATCGTTAACAACAACAGCCAGCCCATAGCGAGCAGTTGGCATTTGAGCCCCAAAAGTCCACGCGTCATTTTCTGGGTCGTAAATTTGAGTCGAGTTGACACCACGTGTGTCTGACATTCCGCCGATAACGTAAATTCGCTTTGGCGCCAACATGCCGCTTGTTGCTCCAGCAGCACCACTTCGCACGATTTCTGGAAGCGATGCCCCAAAACTCCAACTGTCAGTCACCGGATCATAAATCTGAGTGTAACCGACAGGAACGCCATGATGCAAACCCTCAAACCCGCCTATCACATAGATTTTGTCGTCAACAACAGCAGACGCATAACTATCAACAGGATAAGGAAGCGGCTCCTTGATTGTCCAAGAATCGTTGGCAACATCGTAGACTTCATTTAAACCGACGATGGAAGATGGGCCACCCGTTTGTCCGCCGATTAGGTAAATTTTTCCATCAACTTCGTTTGCCGATAGGGACATTCGACTGGTGGCATAGCATTTTTGGTTTCCCAACTATCTGTTATAGGATCATAAACTTCGGTCACATTGCATGTAACCCATCCCACGTCAGAATCCCAAAAGCCTCCGCCTATTGCGTAGATTTTATTGTCATAGACAGCGATGCCAAAGTAGTTACGTTGCGTAGGCATGGGCTTTCTAGAAGTCCAATCGTCTGTTGCCAGATCATAAACATAATGAACTGATCCACTAATGGCATATATCTTTCCATCCACGACAGCAGCTCTACTTCCGCCCGTTTGAGGCAGGGACTTCTTAGCACTCCAAGAATTTTCAACCGCCCCTAACGACGATGAGCTTTCAGGAAAAAGCGTAAAAAAACTGCCAACCAAAATAACAAGCAATAATACTACTGCTTTTTTCATCAGGGGTCCCCATCTAATATGATGCTTAAGTTAATGGCTAAAAAGGGTTTTCGTCAAGATTTCTTGACTAAGCTTTCGGAGGCTAGGTCAAACTTTCTTGACTACGGCTTTGTGAGTTTACGTTTTCTTTGAAACAATAGAACCAACGAACTAGCGATTATTATTGGGATCATGATCAGTGCTATTGTAGGTATTTCTGGGATTTGCTGGTTGCTGTATATGTACCCAAGGAAAGTTGGGTCATGCTCTATTTGCATGCCATCCCATTCTGGGAAGCAAATTCGATAGACCAGCGACGAGGACTCATAGTTTGAATTAACGCTTGGCCACAAACCCCCAAATAGATCAGCGAGGTTTAAGTAGTCTACAAAGAAGCTTATGCTCCGCACGGTTGGACCATAAATCGTTGGCAAACCTGCTATGGCTACTGCTTGAGCTTGTGCTTCATACGTCTCTACGCTTGTGGCATGGCTTTCAATGGCGTCATCTCTGTAGAGCGTATAGTTGCCCCCAAAGACAAAGTCATAAGCTTTAACATCTGCTACTTTCACTTCTGCAAGGTCTACGCTTACCGTTGAATCTGCTGTGGAAGAATCGTATGGCTGCCCATTAACTGAGGTTGAATAGGGCTTTGAGGTATAGGTGGCTGTGGCGTAGAGTAAAGCTAAGCTTAAGCCGTAGAAAGAGGAAAACATGGAAGGTTCAAGGACTTCTAGGTTGGTGACTTTTCCTATGTCAAAGCTTGTCTTCAAATCCGAAACATTCCCCTGTACGCTAAAATCGTAGTTTAGAGTTAAATGTTCAAAGAACATTCTTGCAACCACGC
>LSQX01258713.1_pt1 | contig 12369 bp, 10 predicted proteins | sample 654561 | NCBI WGS metagenome assembly LSQX01 (sample SAMN04489861, study PRJNA283612) | anaerobic digester metagenome | isolation source: 4 biogas reactors fed with cattle manure at either 37C or 55C with and... | place: Denmark: Kongens Lyngby | collected 2014 | reverse complement strand
GCCCCTGATCCTGCCCCTGTCCCTGCCCCTGCCCCCGCCCCTGCCCCCACAAGCCGCGGCGGCCTTTGATGCGAATCTGGTGCCTGAAAACGGCTAGGTATTTAACATCATGTAGGAGCCTCATCTTCTGACTTTTTGCTGATTTTTCTTGCCTTGACGTGCAACAGGAGTATCATTTGTCTATCCTCTATGGAATTGGCCACTGAGCCAAAAGGAGCAATTAATGCAAGTCTTCAAATCCTTAGGTGCACTGACATTGATTTTCGCCGTTAGTGTAATGCTTAGCTGTGGCGACTCGGAGACCAAAACCGACGTATTACCGGATAATTCTCCAGCCACCGACCCAGGCACTGACACCGAGACGCCTTGCGAAAAACAGTGTGGTGATCGAGTCTGCGGTCTCGACCCGGTGTGTCAGGAGTCTTGTGGCACCTGTGAAACCGGTTACAGCTGTGATGCAGATGGACGGTGCCAGCAAGATGGCTGTGAAAAAGCATGTGGTAACCGGGTCTGCGGACCAGATCCTGTTTGTAACCAGTCTTGTGGCACCTGTGAACCCCATGAAACCTGCAATAACGAAGGCCAATGTGAATGCGTACCAGACTGCGGGGAACATAAGTGCGGTAAAGACCCGGTTTGTGGAACGCAAGACTGTGGCCCTTGTCAGGCCCATGAAACCTGCAATAACGAAGGCCAATGTGAATGCGTACCAGACTGCGGAGAACATAAGTGCGGCAAAGACCCGGTTTGTGGAACGCAAGACTGTGGCCCTTGTAAGGCCCATGAAAACTGCAATAGCGAAGGCCAATGTGAATGCGTACCAGATTGCGGGGAACATAAGTGCGGCAAAGACCCGATTTGTGGAACGCAAGACTGTGGCCCTTGTGGTCCTGAAGAGGTTTGCAAGGAAGGCCAATGTTGCACTAAAAACTGCGCCTATCGCGTCTGTGGTCCAGATCCAGATTGCGGAGAGTCTTGTGGCACTTGCGACGCCGGTACCACCTGCGACAGCGTTGGCCGATGTGTACCCGAGTCCGTTGGCACCTGCGTTGATGGCTGGTGCTTGATTGAGGCCGGCACTTTCGACATGGGTTCCCCCGAAACGGAACAATATCGGGATAATGATGAAGGGCCAGTCCATTCAGTGACGATTACTCGTTCTTTCATCATCAGAGAGACGGAGATGACTCAAAAAGAATGGAAGGCATTGTTTGGCAACAACAATCCATCCAGATATCCTGGATGTGGAGACAACTGTCCTGTTGAGATGGTGAATTGGTATGAAGCCGTTCATTATGCCAATACCCTGTCACAATTGGAACATCTTGAATCTTGCTATGAGATCAGTGATTGTTCGGGCACTTTTGGTGCTGGCCAACAAACAGAAGACCTATATCAATGTACGGTCACTTTTGAGGGTCCTGATTGCACGGGTTATCGTTTGCCTACTGAGGCTGAATGGGAATATGCAGCACGTGCTGGAACCACTGGGCCTAGGTATGCAGAACCACCGAATTCCATAGGTTGGTGCCAACCTGAATCTCCAATGAACACCAATCCATGTGCAGGAAAGGCGGCTAACGCTTGGGGATTGTATGATATGCTCGGCAATGTTTCTGAGTGGGTATAGACTGGTACGATGAAAACTACTACAGCTACTGTCTCTCAGATTGCACAGATCCCTTGGGAACACCAACAAGCACAGACATGCGAAGTTATCGTGGCGGCAACTTTTCAGTAGGCTACGACTACTTGCGGTCGGCCAGTCGCACCCGCAACTACCCCCGGGTTCGCGGCAGCAACATCGGATTTCGCCTTATAAGAACGGTGTCTATACCTAGCTCCAATTAAGCAGCTGGCTTAGACCCAAAAACCGACCTTGCCCCCACCACCACCTAGCCTAGGCGCGGGCTGCGACGTTTCAATTGACACAACGCCCGTGCTTGGTTAGATTAACGCGCCCGTGCGAGGATCCCTTTGATGAGACAACTTGCCTTACCCTTTTTCTTGGCCGTTTCCTTGATTGTTTCGCCTGCTTTCGCCAACGACGAAGAGGTCAGTGCTGATTCAGCCCCCGCTGGTGACGAAGCTCCTGCTGCCGAAGCCGCTGGTGACGAAGACCTAGTCGAGGACGACCTTGATGAACTGCCAAGCCTTGATGATTTGCTTGGCAAAAAGGCTGCTGACACGGCCGTCACTTGGGCATCGACTGGCCCAGCTCCAGAACGGGGATATCCATGGATTGAACACCACGGCTACTTTCGCTTGAGACTTGATGGTTACCATCGCGCCTTTCTGGGGACCCAAGTTCATGCTGATGGCAAGACGGTGAATTCGTCTGCCTTCAGGCCACCAATCTCTGAAAACGTCGTAAATACATCACGAGGCGAAAAGTGGATCGGCGGTGCAAACATGCGCTTTCGATACGCCCCTACCCTTCACGTTGCGCCTGCTCTTTCGATTACAGCCGAATTCGACATTCTCGATAACCTGATGCTTGGAAGCACGCCAGACTACGACCCTGACCGGCCAGATGCGCCATTTGCGGCCCTGTCCAGAAGCCAAGTTTCACCATCTGGGACTCGCTTTGGCGGCAAAGACGCCGTGGCTGTAAAGCAGGCTTATGCCACATGGGCCCCATTTCGCCCAAGTGACAGCAAAAAGTTCCTCCTTGAGTTTTCAGGCGGACGCATGGCTAGGCACTGGGGGCTTGGGATCCTGGAAAATGATGGCCAGGATCTGGACGCCGACTTTGGCACCTATGTTGACCGAGTCAATCTGTTGACCAGACTCTGGGGCATTTATCTTGAGCTAGGCTACGGTTGGGTGGCAAATGGTCCCAGTTCCATTAATGCGGTTCAGCCCTTTGGAGAACCTTATGATTTAACAAACAAAGATGACGTCACTGACATAGCTTTGGCGATTTTCCAAAAACCGCGAACTGATGCTGAACGCCAGGATCGCTTCACCAAGCTGGTGGTGCGAAACAAGCCTGCTTTTGATTGGGGGGTTTACCTAGTCTATCGCAGCCAAAAGATGGACATTGCCGACAGCCCTGATGGGTCGTTTTATCCAGCCCAGTTTGGAAAATATGACACACTGGTTTTGGAACGGCGTGATGCTTGGATGGTAACCCCAGACCTGTGGTTTAAGGTGGAGTGGAAGCCTTCTGCAAAGGAACATGTGCGTTTTGAGCTGGAAGCAGTCGGCGTTTTTGGAAAAATCAACCATGTTCCACGCTACTCATGGAAGAGCGTTGAGCAAAGTTGGAATCGTGATGGTGAAGCCCCACTGGATATCAAGTCCTTTGGGTTTGCCTTTGAAGGCGAATACACTTGGGGTCCCGTTTCAACTGGATTGCACGCTGGTTTGGCCACCGGAACTGACGCCCCTTACTTTGGCTATCGCGACCAATCGAACTTCCTTTTTGACCAAAGCATCACCAAGCAGCGTTCCTTCTTCTTCAACCCTGACTACAAGGTTGACCAGCTGCTTTACAGACATGCCATTGGTACAGTCACAAACTCTTTCTATCTGAAGCCATTTGTCCAGTATGACCTGTTCGAAGGCGACAAAGACGCGTTGGCTGGTCGCATAGACATCATGTATGCAAGGGCTTTGAACGCGGCAGCAACTCCTGGCCAAAACGCAAATCTTGGGGCCGAACTTGATGTGAAGCTGTTTTATGAAAAGAAAGGCGTGTTTTTCGCCGGGTTTGAGTGGGGAACGCTATTTCCATTGAAGGGAATGAATATCACAGCCACTTATGGGTGTGGGCCAGGCGCAGATGGAAACCCTGTCGCGTGCCACGAAGCTAAAAGTGCAAAGTGGTCCATGTCTGTACGTGGACGGTTTGGGGTGATGTTCTAGGGTCCTCAAAACTCGTCTGCCAAGCCTTAAACATCGATTAGGCGGCGATTTTCCTAAGATGGTGATTCTTTGGGGGGCAATGCCTACGCACAAACTGCATAACACAACAAAATTTGCATAGCTAAATCTATCAATAACTTACCACATGGAACTTTTATCTAAAATTTCAAGGTGTTAGCAGCTTCCAAGACCAATAACATTGGCACACTTATTGCTTCTAAAGCCTTAGATTTTTTCGGGTGCCGTCTAATGACCAAAGTCGGAAAGAACAAAGGTTTCACGCTAGTTGAGTTAATGGTTGCAGTTGCTTTGGTTGGGGTACTAGCCCTACTAGCAGCGCCAGCCGTTATGAGGGCCAGTCAAGAACGGCACCTATCCAACGCCACTCAATCAGTCCTGAATTTGGTGGAATTTTCACGGATTCAGGCTGCAACTCGTAACCGAGCCTATCAATTACAGCCCATCCTCAACGGAGGCGCAGGCAATGATGGAGCATTCCAAGTAATCGAAGGTGAAACCTCTGCATGTCAGGGCTTCACCCAGATAAGATCTGATGGCTCACCACCTCTCGTCGTCAGAGAGCTGGATCTTTCACAAGCCCACCCCGGAGTACGGCTGGTTTCGGTAACCCCAAATGATCTCGAAACTTCGCCTTTGTGTTTTAAACCTGATGGCCGAGTTTTTCAGGTACGGGGTGACGCCACGCCTTTTATCATCCCAGGCGGAGGCGACATGGCTAGCGGTGATGCCAGAATCAGGTTGCAGCGTTTCAGTCTAGGGGGAGGCTCGACGGGACCGGTAAGAGTAATAATAGTGCCCTTTAACGGCGTGGCCAGAACGGGGTCAGAATGAAAAGCAGGATCCAAAAACTGAAAGGTTTTACCCTAGTTGAGCTTATGGCGGTGATGGCCATAACCGTGGTTGGGTTCTTGGCGATTTTATACCTCCAACAAGGTGTAATCAGGGGCAGCGCCAATTCCTGGAACATGGTCCAGGCAACTCATCTTGCCCGCCACGTGCTGGAGACTATTCGCCTGGAAGGGGCCCAATGGTACAACGATTCAGGCAATGGCGAGGGGGGTGTTTTACAAACTGGCTTCCGGTACTTGTCGAACGTAGGCCCTGCCATGATTGGCGGAACATCAGGCTGGCTAAACGCCCAGTTCTATCCATCTGGGACCCAATTTCAGATGGTCGATCAGCTTGGACGACAGCTTAACTACGACCCAGGGGCCCTACAAGAAATACGCCCCGACCGCAATCCTAGGTTTTGTGCAAGATACAGGCTGACTTGGTTAATCCCGAATCAGCTAATTCGAGCTGAAGTGCGTGTGCTTTGGCCCAGAGATGGGGTCAGGGCCGGCCGTTATGATCAGTGTGAGATGGAAATGGACTTGCGTCCAGCGGATGCATTTTCAATAACGATTCCAGCAACGGTGATGAAAAATGTATTTGTGGCGCACTAGTGGAAATTCCCAAAGTCGTAGGCCGAAAAACGGCGCTGCGTTGAAGGGTATGACTTTAATAGAGCTGATGATAGCGATGGTTCTGTCGGTCATCCTTATCATGGCTATCTACTACATTTACCACGCTACCACCAGCTCTTATCGAGCACAGGACCAGATCATGGCGGCGATGGAGCAAGCCAGATTTGGTTTGGATCAGCTACGCCGCGATGTTGGAGCGGCTGGTTTCTTGGCCACACCAAACACTGCTGCAGACCCAAACGTTTGCCCCAAGCCAATTCAACCGTACCGCGCCGTGTCGCTGGATCGGGTACATGGGGTCAACAACGGCAACACAAATATAGTGCCGAATTCGATTACTTTGATGGGGGCGTTTTGGTCTCCCACCGTGTACACAACTCGCAGTGTCGTAGGGCGACAAGTAGTCCTTCAGGGGCCAGAGGATGGGGCGGCCTTCCCCCCAACCTATGCTGATTTTGATCAGATTTTTGTAAAAAACAGATTGTTACGAATAGCCAACGCGGATCAATTCGAGATGTATTTTCGCATTGATAACGCGAACTTCGGCAGCCGGACCATCACATTGGGAGATCCTGTACCAATTACAACGCCGCCCGATTTCTGCGGCGTTCAAGGTTTTGGGGTCGGACTTGAAGTTTCAGTTGTCGGATTTGTCCGATACACGCTGGTGCCGGACGATAGTGAGATTGGGAAAATCGACTTGGTGCGCCAGGAGCTAGACGCACGCGATCCGGCCCTAAACACGGTGCTACCGAATTCGACGATCAGGGTTGCAGAGTACGTGGCGGACTTGCAGTTTTATGATTTTGCGTTCGACGTTGATCGGACTGGCCGAAATCCACTGATTCAAGTGTTTCCAACTATCGAAAATGTGCTGGATTCTGGCACTCAACTTTTAAATCTGAGTCTTGCTGCCAGGCCACAAGACCTGCGCTTTGTAACCATAAAGTTAACGACAAGAACCTCTCATGAGGATGAATCATGGCCCTATCGAGAGCGTCGAAACCTGTACGACCCAATTGAATCGTACGAAGTCGACTCTACTATGGCCGGTTCTGCTAGAACTGTTTCGCTGGCTGTTCGCGTGCCCTTGGTGTCGCTGCAGGTCAGAAACGTTAAGTAAAGGAATTTGACTATGTTAGTTAAATACCAAAATGACAAAATCGAAAATCAGCACGACAATCCAAGGCGGCTTAGAGGCATGGCCTTGATAGTCGCCATTTTGATAGTGTTGGTGCTTTCAGGGCTATCTCTTGTCGCCCTTCAGGCAGCCAGCAACAGGCTGCATCTGGCTGGTACCGCCAGGATAGCCACTGTGGCCAAGTCAGTTGCCGCAAGCGGAGTTGAGGGGACCTTGGCCTTGGCGGCATCCGCGCCCTCTGGTTTCAGCCAATTGGTGTCAGCAACTAACGGCCAGGTACCGATGTCAGCGGTACACTCTAACTTCTTTGATCTGGCGACGGATGGATCAGGATCCTTTGGACGAGAGGTCCAGTCAATGCAAAGTGCCGGCTGGAACTCCAGGATGCTGTCCATGTTGACCACCCCAAGGGCCCCTGGCTATCAATCTGGAATGTATTGTTTCAATAAATACGTGGCCTTAACAAATGGCATGTACGCCAATGTACCAGATCCTGGCGTGACCCCGGATCCACAAACCAACATTGATCGGAATGCTCAGGTTGCTATGTTATCAAACCTATTTGTTGGACCAAACATATGTCCGTGAGGTGCAACATGTACAATAGAATCACTGCTCTAACTGTCGCATTGCTTGGCTTTTCATCGGTTGCTAATGCCCTACCAGCCTCACCTATAAAGCCAGTAGTTTTGCTGCTAATCGATACCTCGGGCAGTATGGAATATGACGCTGAAAACGTGCAGATGGAGTATTCCGACTTGGACGACCAGCTAGTGCCCACCTGTGACCCACTCCAAGGCTATGGCAAAAGCCGCTTTGTGGTTGCACAAGAGGTACTAACTGGTTCCTTCGTCGGCTACCACTGCCTCAAACAAGATAGAAACAACAATTTGGTGCCGCCGTGCCCCAGGGAAGATTGCCCTTATCCTGTGCCACACATCATGGTACCCTTTACTGTTTTGCAGGCTGATGATGGCCTAATCGATTTGTCACGCACCGACGTCAAGTTTGGTGTGATGACCTCTGACACTGTTGCAAGTGATGCTAATGATGCAACCGGTGGCTATAGCTATGGTCCTGAAGTTGGCACAAACTATGGAGCTCGCAACGAAAACGCGCCAACCGGCCCGTTTGTGAAGCCCTCACCATCCGATGACCCCTTGCAGATTGCCATAAGGAATGATCAGGTTCAGACTTCAATTCGTTCAGCAATTCCGGTGGGTGGCAGCCCTATATCTCCCATGCTGTACGACGCTTTGTACTACTTCGAGAATGACCCGGATCTGGCCGCTGACATTTACAGGGATTGCCGTCCTAAAACCGTGATCCTGATAACTGATGGGCGTGCCAACCTTGGTGAGGCTACCGGTCCCTATAAGGACTCGGTGACGGCGGCGCAGGAGCTGCGTGATGCTGGCATTGATGTCTATGTTATTGGTTTTAAACTAGCAGATGGCGTTGATACATTGGTTGAGGCAATAGCGACAAACAACGGCGCCATTTCCGCACCACTGTTTAAAGCCGACAATTCTATGGACTTGGCCCAGGCTTTTAACCAAATTCTGGGAAGCATGGCTGTCGCAACTCAGTCCAGAACGATGACTGTTGTCAGCGAGGAAACTGGTAATCTGAAGGACGTCCAGTATCAGTTTAACGCGGCCCACACCCACGTCACGACCCCAGATGGGCTGATGACCATCCCAAATGCACGCCAAGGATTGTTGGAACAGTCGGTTTATCAGTGCGGTTTGGATACCACCAAGCCAAATGAACCGAGATTGGCCCGAATTTTGCGCTTATCTGACATGCTAAATGAAAGAGCGGATAGCTCCAGGAACATCTACACTTGGATTGATGGTTTTTTGACGCCGTTTGCTGTGGACAATGCCAGTGTTAGTGCCGAGCACCTAGGGGTAACTTCCGGTCAAACGGTTTTTCCTGATTTTTCCCTTGATGGATCGACTGGGTTGTGTAAAACGGGCTTCCTGACAGGCACAGTGGCCGAAAAAAGGGAGCGGTTCAGGCAAAACCTAATAAAGTTTGTACGTGCCACTGATGATACCTGTAGGCGTAACCATAAAACGGGGGCAATCCACCATTCAGGGCCCGTTCTGCAAGGCAAATTTCAGGACGCCGGGGTTTCTATCCCATCGTTTGCGGCATTCAAAAACAGCATCAAAAACAGACCAGTGATGCTGTACACAGCCACCCACGATGGCCAGTTGCACGCTTTCAGGGTTGACCGCGAATCTGGCACCCATATGCCTAGCTACTGGGGACGTGAGGAGTGGTCCTATGTTCCAAACCACCTTTTGGCTAGCCTTAAGAAGCTGCCAGCTGGTGCTTCGACCGTTATGGATGGTTCGCCTGTACTGGCAAACGTGGTCTTTAATCGAACCTACGCTACTGCCCTGGGGACCGAGTCGGGTAACGCTTGGCATTCAGTTCTGGTGGTTGGAGATCGCGACGGTGGGCGTGGATATACAGCGTTGGATGTAACCGATCCAACCGATGGCAACTGGGAAGTGCTGTGGGAGATTTCCCACAAAGGACGATGTGCTAAAGGACACGGTGAATGCAACGTTGGCGGCCATGGGGCGTTTGAAAACGATTTTTCCAGGCTTGGATATACCTACAGTAAGCCTGCAATCGGCACCGTTTCGGTGTGTCCATCAAGGTCGATGACGAGCTGTAACCAAAATCAGTTGCAAGAAGTGGCTGTGGCCGTTTTTGGAGCCGGCAGTGGTGATGGGCTTGGTATAGGCACGGGACGCAGCGTCTATGTGGTTCGCATGGATACAGGCGAAAAGTTGGCTGAGTTCAGAACCGGTGGTTATCTGGGTAATGTCGATGCTACCTGTACCGCTGAGGGGACCTTGATTACAGCCGACATGGTGGGTGATGTTGCTTGCTATTCCACTTTTCCAGGCACCTTTATGACCCGCTGTTTTATGGGCGACAGCGCCGGTCGCCTGTGGCGCTTGGAGATAGGCTCTCCTGGGATTGCAAATTGGAACCTTACGCTGTTTTATGACCCTTATATGAGCAAGATCCCACGTCCCCCTGTAACCAGCCCGATTAGAGCCCCTGCTTATTCTGCGCCTGCTTTGTCCATCAAGCCCTATCGAAATGAGCTGGTCATAATCTATGGAAATGGGGATGTGGATGACTTGAATAACACTACGCGTAAGAATTTCATTGTGTCGTTGACAGAAAGGGTCGCACCATTTCCAAGCGTTATAGACACTGATCGAACCTGTGCTCCATGGAATGATTTGACCTGTTTTAAGTACTATCCCGTTCAGAAAAAGCAGGTGGGGCCGATTGTTAACTTCAAGCATTTCTTTGGATATGACAGCCAGTTGGAGCTTGTTGGAGGGGCGCTGGAGGGTGAAAGGATGATGGGACCACCTGTTATCTATGGTGGGACTGCCTACTTTACCACCTTTGTACCGGATCCTACGCGCCCATGTGAGCCAGGTCTTGGAAAGATCTGGGGCGTGGATTTTGCTCAGGCTGGTGGCACATGTGACCAGTTCAAGCCGGCTCTACCTGATGAGGTCAACCCTCAAACGTTGCTAACGCACAGGGTGATTGGAAGCGGAACCGAGGGGGCGATTCCTTATGGTCCAGTTGTAGCCAACCGCCCCATGTGCTTTGGCGATCAAAGCGTTGCCGAGGCTGCATTAGGTGGAACGTTTGCAGGGCAACCGCTGTTGAGTGGCGGCCATATGTCAACGCCTCAATTAATCGTTCAAACTGGGGTAGCAACCACTGGAACTCCGGAAATGCCTGCACAAGGCCCAACCCAGCGTTTCATCCCACAAACGAGCGCAGCAATAGCCCCCGGCTTCGAAACGCTGTTTGTGTCATCTTGGGGCCTGTTATTTGACTAGCTCAACCGAGTCCAAAAGCCAATAAAACCACGAGTTTTACCACGTTAACGCGTTGACAAAAGCAATAATCCACAGGTTTTACCACGTTAACGCGTTGACAAAAGCAATAACCCACAGGTTTTACCACTTAACCCGTTGCCAAAAGACAATAACCCACAAGTCTTACCACGCTAACACATTGATAATACGGCTTTATCAAGAAACTTTCGCCGCAATACTTGATATTGTTGATTACTTTCATCAAACTTATCCTGATTATTAGTCGTGGAGGCGACATGAAATATCCAGCATGGATTTCTAGGCACGTGGTTCGTGTAGTGGCTGCTCAAGTTGTGGTACTTTCTGCACTAGCAGTATTGACTGGCTTTGAGCCTATCGTTTGGTTATTAACAGTGGACTTTGCAATTAGGGCTTTTTTGGGGCCAAAATTCAGTCCTTTGGCAACAATTGGAAGACAGATTGTCCCAAAAAGGCTGCAAGGCGAGGTGGTATCATCAACACCGAAGCGATTTGCGGCTCGTCTAGGCTTTATGATGTTTGCCACTGCCAGCATCTTCTGGACTGGTTTTGGCATGCAATTGGTGGGGCAAATCCTGGTGGCCACGGTAATGGTCCTAGCAACCCTTGAAGCCGTAGCAGGCTTTTGCCTGGGCTGCGTCATGTACGCACAGCTCGTGAAAGCAGGCCTACTAAACGGCAACGACTGCCCAACCTGCGTCAAAAGCTCCTGACCCTGCCCCTGCCCCTGCCCCTGCCCCTGTCCCTGCCCCTGTCCCTGCCCCTGTCCCTGTCCCTGCCCCTGCCCCCTGTCCCTGCCCCCGCCCCTCCAAAGGCCAGCGCCTCAAACGCCCACACATCAAGCTCCTGCCCACCAAGCTCCACCTTGGCCCCTGTCAGCAGCTGACCTGGCCCTGCTATTCCCTCCCACAGGGCATTGGCAGAGCCGATCTGCACCTTGACCGACGCATGGGGGGTATTATCCAAGGCCACAACCGTGGTTCTGGCCTTTTCCGCCTCGCGGGCTAGACGAAACCACCAGCTTTGGTCCCTGCCAAACGAATTTGGGGGGCGAACTATCACCATTTCAAAGCCATCTGTCTGGGTCACAGCCTCGGCGGCCGCCATCATATTTGGCCAAGTTAACGGCCCTCGCACCCACAAAACTCGCGACAAATCCGCCCCAGCCTGGTCCAAGGCTTTAACATCAAGCGAACCATCACCATCTATCCACCCAACCAGCCCTCCAGTAGCCGTCACTTCGGCCACCCCAGCCCCCACAATCGAGGTCCGCCCTTGTCCCAACAGGGAACACAGCCGTCCAACAGGCCACCCACCATTCAAAGCCCGATCCAGGCCAGCCATACCAGTAGAAAGCCTAGGCACCTCAACAGGGATCGCACCCCATTGCACCAACCCAGCAGGCATCCGACTCAAAGCCTTTGCAACAGCCTCACGCCTAGGCACTTCAGCCTCGAAAAAACACCAAAGGCGATTATACTGAACACTTGTTCAGGTGACAAGAAGGAGGTGGTGGCAACGACCCAGCCCAGCCTAAACAAAGCCGGAACCCTAATCCCCTTCACCGGCAAGAACTTCCCATACTTTCTTGTAGCCGGCTCCACCTAGAGGGGCTTGCTCCGGTCTTACGCGATCCCAATCGTTGGCAGACATTCCTTTCAGGAAATCATGGGCTTTAGCAACAGAGTATCTTGCGTCATCACCACTGAAAGCTTCACGATAGTGCAAGCCGAGCCTTTCAGCCACACTTCGAGGCGCAGAGTTCATCCGCATCAGCACCGCATCTTCCGTGCGAACACCGTAATAAATCATTGCAGGCAGATTGTGGATCCGGCGACGTTCAGCCTCGGACATGTTATCGAAGTCCATACCCGAAAAATGGCTCAAAGCTGACACCCCCCAAGTACCGTTATTGAGAATCGCACGATAGATCGCCTTACAAGCCTCAGTAAAGGCC